>Ga0255052_10001609_pt1 | contig 16867 bp, 17 predicted proteins | sample JV7_2_21_MG_FD_188632 | JGI IMG/M metagenome (GOLD analysis project Ga0255052, IMG submission 188632) | Seawater microbial communities from Jervis Inlet, British Columbia, Canada - JV7_2_21 | ecosystem: Environmental > Aquatic > Marine > Inlet | place: Canada: British Columbia | collected...
CATCTAAGATTCAGGATATGAGCAAATTTGCCGACATCCAGATCGACCCGGGGATCGTGAAGCGTGCGGCACGTGGTGATGTGCGCGCGCACGAGATCATCTATCGGGCATTCAGCGCGCCGGTTTATTCGATCTGCCTGCGATTCACGCGAGTGCCGGCGAATGCCGAGGACCTGCTTCAGGAGACCTTTGTCGAGATCATCAGGAGTATCGCGGCTTTCAGGGGCGAGGCGCCACTGGGCAGCTGGATTCGGCGGATCGCGGTCACCAAGGCGCTGATGTTTTTGCGTTCAGCCTGGCACAGCCGCGGGCAAAGCCTCGATGACGACTTTGAGGAAGTAACCCCGGGGCGGCCGGAGAGCCACGGAATATCAGGTCATCCGGAACATGCGATCGACCTCGATGCGGCGCTTGGTAACTTGCCGCCGGTAAGCCGGGCGGTTGTCTGGTTGCATGACGTCGAGGGATTTACACATAAGGAAATAGCAGGACTCATGGGCAAGACCGAGAGCTTCTCCAAATCTCAGTTGTCCAGAGCCTACCAGCGCCTGCGACCGTTCCTCGAAGCGCACACGGCAGAAAAATCGGCCAGCACGGCGATGGAAGGTCCGGCACTGGGGAGTTGCTGAGGATAACTGTCGCAGAGAATCCATATGACGATTGATCAGGATCCACAGGACGAAACGATGAACGGCGTATTAAGCGCGAATGAGCGCGAAATTTTAAGACAAGGCCTCAGTGAACTGCCGGATACGATGCCACCACGTACGGTCTGGCAGCGGATCGAGGCGCAGGCACGGGCTGAGGGCATGCTGGCGAAACCGGCGGTGCCTCAACAGGTTAAATGGCTGGTCGGTGCAGGCATTGCTGCGGCCGTCGTCCTGGCCGTGTTGCGACCGCCTGGCGCGCTCGGCCCGGATTCAGCCGAACAGGTTGCTGGCGAGCAAGAATTTCCAACGGTGCCCCGGTACACAGAACAGACTGCGTCTTCGAATACCCAGGCGCTCAATGTGCTGATGGTTCAGTCACAGCAGCTTGAACACAACCTGCGCGCCATTCCCTATCAGCCGCGACTGATGCGGGCAAGCACGGTGGCAACAATTTCAAGTCTGGAGGACCGGATTGCGGCGATTGACTACCAACTCAACCATCCGGCAATTCGAATGAGTCCTGCCCAAACACGGCTGTACTGGCGCGAACGCGTCAGGTTAATGGATTCGCTGGTGAAGCTGCGCTACGCGCAGGCCCAGCGGGCCGCTTTTTGAATTCAATGCAATCATTCGGGAGTCGACAAATGGCAATCTGGAGAAAATCTCTGCTTCTTATTTTTTTCGCGCTTATCAGCGCACCAGCCATCGCGCAGCAAAGCGAGCGTGAGGCCGAACGGGCCGCGGAAGAGGCAATGAGAGAAGCGGAAGAGCAGCAACTAACCGTCGAAGTACAAATGCGAGAGGCCGAAGAGCGCCTGGCTGCAGCCGCCAGACAGATTGCGGAACTCAGCCGCAGCCAGTTGCCGGCGATCGTCGACATCGAACGTCGCATTCATATGGATGGCCGGGCAGTGCTCGGCATCACAATTGGTAGTAGCGACGGCGTCGGCCCCGTAGAGGGCGTGACCGTACGTGGTGTTTCGCCGGGCGGCGCGGCAGAGGATGCGGGACTCCGGTCGGGCGACATTATTACAGCCGTCAATGACGAAGCACTGACTGCCGCCAGCGATGAAGAAGCCAACGCCAAGCTGATCGAATTCATGTCCGGGGTAGAAGAGGACGATGTTGTCGACGTGGAATATCTTCGCGACGGCAAGCAGGCGGCCGTAGAAGTGCATCCAAAAGAGATGTCTCCGCTGGCGTATGCGTTCCGATTGGGACGCGGAAATTACTCGCTGCCGAGAGCACCGAATGCGCCGGAATTTGATTTCAGAAAATTCACCTGGTTCTCGGACGGCAGCGGCTGGGGCCACATGGAAATGGTGACACTGACGGAACGGCTGGGAAGGTACTTTGGAACTGACAAAGGGCTGCTCGTTGTCAGAGCGCCGGAAGATGAAAACCTCAAGCTCCAGGATGGTGATGTCATTCAGAGTATCGATGGCCGTGAACCCGAATCGGTATCGCATGCCATGCGCATTCTTGGTTCTTACCAAAGTGGCGAACAGCTCGAGCTGCGGATCATGCGCGACAAGCGAAAGCAGACGCTAAAAATCGAAATGCCGGATAACCGGAGCAGTTCATGAGTAGTACCGCGCGTAGCACCACTCATCGAATCCGACGTTGTGATCGCGCCAAAGGCTCGCGTTCACAGGGTAGATCGCACATAACATTGCGTAGAAAACTTCGGCAGTCGGGACGGCTTCAATAAGCATCGCCCGTCAGGTAGGTGAATGCTCCTGCAACACCTGCACTCCCGCCATCCCTGGCGGTCGGACAGCTCCAACGGGTAGCAGCCGACCCATCGTAGGAGAGGTCCATATAAGCCCGTCCCGACGGGCGATGCTGATTTGCGGCCTCTGTTACTATGCGCGCCGATGCAATTATCCGACTTCGATTACGCTCTCCCTGACGAGCTGATTGCGCAATTCCCGGCCGGGGAGCGCCGCGCGAGCCGGCTCCTCGTTGTCGATGCAGACAAGCAAACTCTCGCCGATCGGCAGTTTTCGGACCTACCGGCGCTCCTCAATCCGGGTGATCTGCTTGTCTTCAACGACACACGTGTCATTCGTGCGCGCCTGCACGGGACCAAGGAAACGGGTGGCCGCGTCGAAATTCTGATCGAGAGAGTCCTGTCTGGCAGGACGGCACTCGCTCAACTACGCGCAAGCAAGTCGCTCAGGCCCAATACGAAGGTGCAGTTGGCCGGTGGCGATGTGGCAACGGTTGTCGGCCGCGACCAGGGCTTTTACATACTCGAGTTCGGGCTCCCGCTCATGCCGTATCTCGAGGAGTACGGCGAAGTCCCATTGCCGCCATACCTGCATCGCGAAGCCGGCCCGGCAGACACGGAGCGCTACCAGACCGTTTACGCAAGACACGACGGTGCCGTTGCGGCACCGACGGCAGGGCTGCATTTCGATAAGGACATGCTCCGCGAAACAAGAGACATGGATGTAAGGCACTCGTTTGTCACGCTTCATGTCGGTGCAGGGACGTTTCAGCCTTTGCGAAGGGAGGACATCGAATCGAACCGGCTTCATGCCGAGCGACTGGTTGTAGATGAAATAACATGCCGTGCCGTGGAACAAACGCGAAAGGAGGGCGGCCGCGTCATCGCCGTTGGCACGACGTCGGTGCGTGCGCTCGAATCCGCTTCTGCGGATGGCGAGCTCAGGCCCTTTGACGGAGAAACAGATCTCTTTATCGTGCCGGGCTATCGCTTCAGGAGCATCGACGCAATAATCACCAATTTTCATCTGCCGCAGTCATCATTGCTGATGCTCGTTGCCGCATTTGCGGGAACAACGTGCATACTCGATGCTTACCAGCATGCTATTGGTGAGTGCTACCGGTTCTTCAGTTATGGAGATTCAATGTTCATTATTCCGGGCGGAGTACTAGCTCGTGAAATTTGAAGTGCTGGCAAGATGCGGGGCTGCCCGCCGTGGGCATTTGGTTTTTCAGCGCGGCGAAGTCCGGACTCCCGCTTTTATGCCTGTAGGCACGTATGGAACCGTCAAGAGTGTCACGCCCGAAGAGGTCGCCGCCGGCGGCGCCGAGATCATACTCGGCAATACGTTTCACTTGATGCTACGTCCCGGGACCGATGTCATACGCCGGCACGGCGGCCTGCACGAATTCATGAACTGGCACGGACCGATCCTGACCGACTCCGGCGGCTTTCAGGTATTTTCTCTGGCGGCGACCAGAAAGCTAAGCGAAGAGGGCGTTTTGTTTCGATCGCCGGTGGACGGCGACGAGGTGTTTCTGACACCTGAAAAGTCCATGGAAGTGCAACACGACCTGAATGCCGACGTCACGATGATCTTGGACGAGTGCACACCGTATCCCGTGCCCGAAAAGGCGGCTCGCGAGTCGATGGTCCTGTCTATTGGTTGGGCGCGTCGAAGCCGCCGGCGCTTCGACGAATTACGAGGGGCCAATCCAGAACGCGGCGAAGCCCTGTTCGGCATTGTGCAGGGAGGCGTTTATGACACGCTGCGTGCGGCGTCACTGGAGGGGCTGACAGAAATCGGTTTTGACGGCTATGCGATCGGAGGACTGGCGGTCGGTGAGTCCGAAGACGAGAGAGTCGATGTTCTCGACAAGCTGATGCCGCACATGCCGCCCGACAGCCCACGATACCTGATGGGCGTCGGCACGCCGGTGGATATTGCGGATGCTGTCATGCGCGGCGTCGATATGTTCGACTGCGTCATGCCGACAAGACATGCTCGTAATGGTCACCTGTTTACTTCGCAAGGCGTCGTAAAAATCCGTAACTCACGGTACAGGGACGACACGGGACCTCTTGACCCGAACTGCGACTGTTATACATGCGCTAACTACAGTCTCGCTTACCTGCGCCATCTCGAGAAGTGTGGAGAAATGCTCGGACCAAGACTTGGCACGATTCATAATCTGCACTATTACGAGAATCTGATGGCAGGTCTGCGGGCGGCTATCGAAGACGGTAGCCTCGATGAGACTATTGCCGGCATCAAGTCAGCCTATACGAATGACTTGCCCTGATAAGTACTTGAATACGGTTACTGAATCTCCACGTCTGTAGCATCTCCACCTCTGTGGCTGGTCAAATAACAGCGCTATGTCATAATAGCGCGCTGAAATTTTTGGGCTCCAGCCTCATTTCCGAGGTTTGAGCCACAACGGGCAGTCCAAACAATGCAGACAATCATGGATTTTTTCATAAGTACCGCCAATGCTCAGGGCGCAGAGCAGGGCAACCCTTTTGGTTTCTTCCTGCCGTTGCTGGTTATCTTCGGTGCCTTTTATTTCCTGCTGATTCGTCCCCAGCACAAGAGGCAAAAAGCACATACGGAGCTGGTTTCGGCGCTGTCGACCGGTGATGAAGTGCTGACAGCAGGCGGGATTCTCGGCAAGGTAACGGCGGTGAGCGACCATTACGCGACGCTGGAGATCGCCGATAATGTAGAAATCAAGGTTCAGAAGTCGACCGTGTCCGCAGTGGTGCCGAAAGGCACATTTGACCAGGCCTGACAGAACGGCTTCCCAAAAGGCTCCCTCGATGAATCGTTATCCGGCGTGGCTAAACTGGCTCGTGCTCGTCATCCTGATGCTTGGCGCGGTACTTGCGATGCCGAATATTTACGGCAGCGTGCCTGCGGTTCAGGTTGCGAGTGGCGATGGGGAGCCGTATACGGAAGCCAAAGTCACGCAAATAGTCCGTGTCCTCGAGGCAGGACAGCTGACACCGGAAGCGGCCTACATTCAGGACGGCCGGGTAGTGCTGCGATTCGCTTCCGTAGAGGAGCAACTGAGTGCCGGCGATCGGCTGCGCGAGCGATTCGGCTCGAGCTCGAACGTTGCCCTGACGCTGGCGCCAAAGTTGCCGGTCTGGGTGCGAGATCTCGGCCTGAGCCCGATGAGCCTGGGCCTCGATTTGCGTGGTGGCGTTTACGTCCTGCTTGAAGTCGATATGGTTGCGGCGATCGAGAACCGCATGAACCTCTACGAGCAGGATTTTGCCGAACGTCTTGCAGAGGCGAACATACGCCGGCAAGTCAGGGTCGAGGACCAGACAATTACGGTTCGTGTTGCTCGAGATGAGGACTTTGATGAGGCGCGAGACATAGTCCGGAATGCCGACAGGGACCTGCTGATTATCGATGGCGAAGACGGCAGATCGCTCCGGGTACGCATGAGCGAGCAACAGATCAAAGCCCGGCAGGACTTTGCGATCGAGCAGAACATGACGACGCTCAGGAATCGCGTCAATCAGCTCGGCGTCGCCGAGCCGCTGGTTCAACGACAAGGTACTGATCGTATCGTCGTGCAATTGCCCGGTGTGCAGGATCCGAATCGACTAAACGAAATCTTGACCGCGACGGCAACCCTCGAATTCCACCTGGTCGATGAGGCCCGTGACACTCCGGGGTCCCGCCGTTACCCGGGTCGCGGCGACGAGCGGTCCCAGATCCTGAAGCGGCACATTGTCGCCTCTGGAGACCAGATCATCGACGCTGAATCCGGCTTCAGCGAAGGTCAGCCGGCCGTATTCATCAAACTGGATTCAGCCGGTGGTGAGAGCATGCTCAAAACCACAATCGAAAATCTCAACAAGCCGATGTCCGCCGTTTTTATCGAGACGCGCCGTGAAACGGTAACTGTAAACGGCGTTCAGGAAACCCATGACATTCGAACAGAAGAGATCATAAATACGGCGACGATTCGCGGCACGTTCAAGAACAATTTTCAGATTACCGGACTCACGCCGATCGAAGCACGCGATCTCGCACTATTGCTGCGCGCGGGTGCCCTCGCAGCACCGGTGTATAAAGTGGAAGAAAGAACGATAGGGCCGAGCCTCGGACAGGACAACATCGATCGCGGCTTCAATGCCGTAAGAATCGGCTTCCTCGCCGTGATTGTCTTTATGGCGTTTTATTACCGCTGGTTCGGCATGATTGCCAATCTGGCTTTGTTTTCCAACCTCGTGTTTATCGTTGCGCTGTTGTCGTTATTGCAGGCGTCACTGACCTTGCCCGGTATCGCCGGCATCGTCCTGACAGTCGGCATGGCAGTCGATGCAAACGTACTTATATTCGAAAGAATCCGGGAAGAGTTAGCGGCTGGGAATCCGCCGCAAGCGAGTATTCATGCCGGCTACGAGAAAGCGCTCTCCTCGATTGCCGATGCCAATATCACGACGCTGATCGCAGCAATCGTGCTCTTGATCTTCGGCACCGGTCCGATCCGGGGGTTCGCTGTCACGCTTTCGCTCGGCATCGTGACCTCAATGTTCACGGCGATCGTCGGTACGCGTTCCATCGTCAACCTCGTTTTCGGCGGTCGCCGGATTGCCAGCGTGCCGGTGTAGGGGTGTGTCGATGCGCTTGATCAAAGACAAGACTTCCATCGATTTCCTGAGCCTCGGCCGACGGCGGCTCGCCATCGCGGTCTCGATACTGGTAGTCGTTGTCTCGCTCGCATCTATTGCGACGAAAGGACTGGAGTTCGGCATCGACTTTACGGGTGGCGTGCTGCTCGAAGTCGGCTATCCGCAGGAGGCCGACCTCGAGCGGATCAGGCAGCGTCTCGGCGACGCGGGCCTTACCGATGTGCAAGTGCAGCGATTCGGTACCGCAACCGAAGTGTTGATAAGACTGCCGCCACAGCCGGACGCTGATCCGGACGCGTTACGCAGGTCCTTGAGCGACACGCTCTCGGCAGATGAACCGAACGTCGATCTCAGACGTGTCGAGTTTGTTGGACCTCAGGTCGGCCAGGAACTCAGGGAGCAGGGCGGCCTCGCAACCATTTTTGTTTTGCTGCTGATTTTCGCTTACGTCATGATCCGCTTTCAGTGGAAATTTGCGGCAGGCGCTGTTGCGGCGCTGGCGCATGACGTCATTGTCACGGTCGGCTTCTTCTCGATATTCGGATTACAGTTCGACCTGACCGTTCTGGCTGCAATACTCGCGGTAATCGGTTATTCACTTAACGATACCGTCGTCGCATTCGACAGAATCCGAGAGAACTTCATTAAGCTTCGCGGCACTTCATCCGAAGAAGCGATGAACATCTCGATCAACGAGATGCTTGCCCGAACGATAATCACCGGCGTCACGACACTGGTCGTTTTGATTGCTTTGTTAACGCTCGGCGGCGAGTCCGTCGCCCCCTTCTCGATCGCCTTGATCGTCGGCGTCATCGTTGGCACCTACTCTTCAATTTATACGGCGAGCGCGACGGCGCTTTATCTGGACGTTAATGCACAGGACCTTCTTCCCCCCGCCGAAGATCAAAACCTGGTCGACGACCTGCCATAACATAGGAGCGCCTCCTACGAGACGCTCCTACGAGCCAAACAATGCCTTGATATCCGGGGCCAAAAGTTTCGCGAGCGCACTATATATTTTTGGTGAGCCTGTCAGAACATGGCCCGTGTCGAGGAAATCCTCGCTGCCGTCCATGCCACTGATAATGCCACCGGCTTCGCGAATGATGAGTGCGCCGGCAGCCAGGTCCCATTTCTGCAGTCCGGTTTCCCAGAAGCCCTCGAGCCGGCCAGCCGCGACGTAACACAGATCGAGTGCGGCAGCACCGGCCCTGCGCACCCCGCTTGTGTGCATGAGCACGGTTTGCAGCATTTTCATGTAGGGCTGCATCGGGATATTTGAGTCTCGATACGGAAAGCCAGTGCCGATCAATGCGCGCTCGAGAGAATTCTGCTTGCTAACACGAATACGGCGGCCGTCCAGGTGCGCTCCCTGGCCGCGCGATGCCGTGAAGAGTTCCTGGCGAAGCGGGTCATACACCGCGCCGTGCTCGAGCCGGTTCTTGTACATCAAGCCGACCGAAACGCAAAAAACGGGAAAACCATGCAGGAAATTGGTGGTGCCATCAAGTGGGTCGATTACCCAAACGTAGTCGGAATCACCTTGCTGCCCGCTCTCCTCGGCGAGGATCGCATGGTCGGGGTAATGCTTGAGGATTGTGCGGATGACGGCGTGTTCGGCTTTTCGATCCGCTTCACTGACGAAATCGTTGCGGCCTTTCTGCTCGACTTTGATTTTGTCCAGTTTTGGCAAGATGCGAATGAGCGTGTCGCCGCCACTGTGAGCTGCCATAACGGCAACATTTAGCAATGCGTGCATTGGTCGATTCCGTCATTTGTGAAAAGAGCGATTTCCCGCAAGGGGGCGGTAGAATACCAGACCTTGGTATTGCATATAGTTTCGTAAAGATAATGACGATTCGAATCATCCTCATCGGCACCAGCCACCCGGGAAACATCGGCGCGGCAGCGCGGGCGATGAAAAACATGGGTCTGTTCGACCTGGTGCTGGTCAATCCAAGGCATTTTCCGCACGATGAGGCGACAGCTCGCGCCTCAGGCGCGGAAGACGTGCTGGACACCACACGGGTAGTCAGCAGTCTCGATGAAGCGCTTAGTGACTGCGTCTATGTTGCCGGTGCGAGCGCCAGGTCGCGAACCATTGGATGGCCGAGCATGGCGCCGCGGGAGTGTGCGCAGAAGTTATTGCAAGAAAGCCACAATGGCCCGGTAGCAGTCGTATTCGGTTCTGAGAAGTCGGGCCTGACGAATGAAGACATCGACCGTTGCCATACGCTGCTGACAATTCCGACCCACACCGGCTTCAGCTCACTGAACGTGGCCATGGCGGTTCAGGTCGTTTCCTACGAATTGCGTGTTGCGGAGATTGGTATGTCGGAAGAGGGCTACGTATCTGAGGCGCCACCGGCTACAGGCGAGGAGCTCGAACATTTTTATACGCATCTCGAGGAAGTGTTGACGGATGGCGGATTTCTGGATCCGGACAATCCGCGGCATCTGATGCGGCGCCTGCGACGATTGCTTGTCCGGGTACAACCAGACCAGAACGAGATCAATATCCTGCGGGGCGTGCTTTCGACACTCGATCCGAAAGTACGTAACGGAGACGCCAAATAATGCTGAGCAACAACGCTAAACCCGTTTATCTCGATTACGCCGCGACAACGCCGGTCGATCCGCAAGTTGCCGAGGTGATGTCGGGATACCTGACGGTCGGTGGCACATTTGCCAATCCATCATCAACTCATGCGGCAGGCAGGCAATCGGCGGCGGCTGTCGAGAGCGCGCGTGAACAACTTGCAGGTCTCCTCAACGTCGGTCCACATGAATTGATCTGGACGTCGGGTGCGACCGAATCGGACAATCTCGGCATCATCGGCGCAGCACGTTTCCGGTCCAATCGGGGAAAACACCTGATCACGATGCCGACGGAGCACAAAGCCGTCACCGATTCATTCCAGGCACTGGAGCGGGAAGGATTTGAAGTGACTTATCTGATGCCAGACACGAATGGTCTGCTTGCACTTGATGAGTTTGAGGCTGCGATACGGGATGACACGCAGCTCATGTCAGTCATGCACGTAAATAACGAGACTGGAGTCATACAGGATATTCGGCGGATTGGTGAGCACTGTCGTCAAAGAGACATCCTTTTGCATGTCGATGCAGCACAGTCCGTTGGCAAACTGCCCATGGACCTGTCGGTGCTGCCGGTGGACCTGTTGTCATTGACGGCACACAAATTCTATGGGCCGAAGGGCATCGGAGCGCTCTATTTGGCCGATCGTCCCGGTTGTCATGTGCTGCCGCTGTTCCATGGAGGTGGACAGGAGCGCGGGCTCAGGCCGGGCACCCTGCCGGTACACCAGATCGTCGGACTGGGTGCGGCTGCCTCCCTCGCCAAATCGAGGCAGGTCGAGGACCTCGTTCATTTGCAGGGACTCGCGGCCCGATTGTGGTCAGGGATTGGGAATATCCCCGGAATACTGCGAAATGGCAGTGAGACGGAGTCGTTTCCGGGCATCCTCAGTGTGAGCATCGATGGGATCGAAGGCGAGAGTTTGCTGCTGGCGCTCCAGCCGCTCTGTGTTGGCAGTGGTTCTGCCTGCAACTCCAGGACCCGCGAGTCGTCAACCGTGCTGCGGGCTTTGGGCCGTGATGATGCGCTGGCCCAGAGCGCAATTCGCTTCAGCTTTGGCCGAGATACGACAAACGATGAAATCGACCTGGCGATTGGCTGTTATGCGGATGCGGTCGTCCATCTGCGGGCGATTTCGCCGCAGCACGCGCGAACAGCATGATCACCGCGGCATTGGCGAATCCGTACAGTGAGCTTGTCAAACGCTATTTTGCGAACCCTGTGCATGCGGGCCAGTTGCCCGATGAGTACAATAACGCCGTCGTCGGTGAGGCGGCCGAATCCGAAACGGGTGCACGAGTTATCCTTTATGCTGTCGTAGATCGCGATACCGTCCGCATTCTGCGATATCAGGTATTCGGGTGCCCGCATTTGATCGCAGCGGCCGAGGCTTTTTGCGATCAGGCTGAGGGTCAGCCGGTTTCGACATTGCTGGAACTGGACGTGCCGGGCCTGATGGACAAGCTGACCATTCCGGTGGAGAAGACCGGGAAGATGCTCATACTTGAAGATGCTGCAAAAGCGCTCCATATAACGGTGACTGGTACGAGACTTACAGAGGATTGAATGGACCCATGGCTGTTTCCCTGACTCAACCTGCTGCTGACCGCGTCAGAACCTACCTCGACGCCCGGGGTAAGGGTGTCGGTCTGCGGGTAGGTGTGAAAAAGACGGGTTGCTCCGGATATGCCTACGTCGTCAACTACGCGGACGATATTGCCGATTCCGACATCGTATTCGAAGATTATGGCGTCAAGGTCGTTGTTGACAAGAAAAGTCTCGAACTCATCGACGGTACGGAAGTCGATTTCGTAAAGCAGGGCCTGAACGAGGCATTTCGCTTCCGGAACCCCAATGTGACGGGCGAATGTGGTTGCGGGGAGAGCTTCAGCGTCTGATCATTTCGCCCCGGCGTCTGGCTGGATGTGCATCCGAGATGCAGCCTCTCTCGAGTCTGATTGCAGCCACCAGGGTAAAGCTTGCTTCGTTGCCTGGGGCCAATTATCCGAGTAAAATTGAGGGTTTACGCGTGGTCGGAACGTCTCCGTGTCCGGTTTTCAAATTATAATCAATAAAGGAATCATGTATGTCCGTTGAGCAGACGCTCTCAATAATTAAACCCGATGGTGTGCAAAAAAATCTGATTGGCGAAATCTACAGTCGTTTTGAAAAAGCCGGCCTGCAAATCGTGGCCGCCAGAATGGTCCGGTTATCAAAGGAACGGGCAGAGGACTTTTATGCTGTTCACAAGGAACGACCGTTCTATAACGATCTTGTCCAGTACATGACGTCCGGGCCGGTAATGGTCCAGGCTCTTGAGGGCGAGAACGCGATAAACAGAAATCGGGAAATTATGGGGGCGACCAATCCGGCAGAGGCTGATAAGGGAACCATTCGCGCGGATTTTGCCGAAAGTATTGAAGAGAATATCGTGCATGGCTCCGACGGCGCCGCAACAGCGGCACAGGAAATTGCGTTTTTCTTCGGTGACGACGGGATTTGTCCACGCAGCTAATAGTTCTTGCAATAGTTCTTGCAATAGATCTTGAATCGTATCGATGGATGTCACAGCTGAAAAACTGAACCTGCTCGGATTGCCGCAACTCGCGCTCGAGTCCTTTTTCGCAGAAAAAGGGGAAAGACCATTTCGTGCGCGTCAGGTTCTCCCGTGGATACATCAGCGGCGTATTACAGATTTCAATCTGATGACGGATTTATCGAAGAGCCTTCGCGAGAACCTGGAGCTGGTTGCGAAGATCGAAGTACCGATAACGATTTCAGAAAACAAATCCGCCGACGGCACGATCAAGTGGCTGTTCGAATCTGGTTCGGGTCAGGCGGTGGAAACAGTATTCATTCCGGAGTCCGGCCGCGGCACGCTGTGCATTTCCTCGCAGGTTGGTTGTGCGCTTGACTGTGCGTTTTGCGCAACCGGAGCGCAGGGATTTAACCGCAACCTGACATCTGCTGAGATCATCGGCCAGGTCTGGCATGCGAACAAAGTGTTGCCGCCGAGGGCGAACGGTGAACCTGCAATCACCAACGTCGTTTTCATGGGCATGGGTGAGCCGCTTGCAAATTATCGCAGCGTGCTTCCCGTGCTTGATTTGTTGTTGACTGACTTTGCCTACGGCTTGTCCCGCCGCAGAGTGACGATCAGCACGTCCGGCCTTGTTCCGAGTATCGAGCGGCTCGGAGATGAATGCAATGTGTCCCTCGCGGTGTCTTTACATGCCCCGAATGACGAGCTGCGGGACCGACTTGTGCCGATCAACAAAGTCCACCCCATCGAAGAGTTGCTCGACTCCTGCTGGCGCTATGCGGCCAAGCACTCAAATCGGTTTATAACCTTTGAGTACGTCATGCTTGGAGGCGTCAATGATTCGCTGGCTGACGCGGACGAGCTGTACGACCTCTTGAAGGACCGGCCGGCGAAAGTGAACTTGATTCCATTCAATTCGTTTGCGGGCAACGAGTTTGCCCGCTCCGACAAGGTCCGCATCGCCCGGTTTCAGGATCGCCTCAGACAAAAAGGGCTTGTGACGACGACCCGCAAGACACGGGGAGAAGATATTGATGCAGCCTGCGGCCAGCTAGCTGGTAAGGTTAGTGATCGGGTACGAGTCAGGCTGAGCGAAAAGACGACTAGGATAGCAATGGCGTGAAGACGATTGGTGGAATTCTTATAGGCAGTGCCGCTTTCTTGCTGACGGCGGGCTGCATGTCATCGACGACGAGGACAGGTCACAAGTTTGAAGTCAGTGACGATGCCGCAGAACAGTATTATGAGCTCGGCGCCAGATACTACACAAACGGTAGCTATGAACTGGCGAAAGAACGTCTGATAATCGCGATCGACATCGATCCAAATATGGGGAAGGCGCACACGACGCTCGCATTGACTTTCGAACAACTAGGCAACAACCGGCTTGCTTTGGAGCACTACAGTGAAGCCGTACGTGTTACGCCCAAAGATAACTTTGCTCTGAATTCCTACGCTGGCTACCTGTGTCGGCAGCGACGCTTTGACGACGCGGATAAGCAATTCAACAGGGCGCTGAAGATACCGGAAAATGACAGCCGGCATGTCGTAATGACAAATGCCGGCGCTTGTATGACTCAGAAACCGGACTACGGGAAGGCAGAAAAATATTTCCGCGACGCGTTACAGGAAAGGTCAACCTACAGTGAGGCGCTCCTGCAACTTGCGGCCCTGAAACACAAGACCGGTGACAACTTGCACGCACGTGCGTTCCTGCAACGATACCATGCAGGTAACAAAACGTCCGCGGCGACGCTGTATCTGGGTATACAAGTCGAAAACGACCTCGGCGACAATCGCGCCAGCACTGATTACGCGAATCAGTTGCTGCGCGATTTTCCGAATTCGCTCGAAGCAAGACGGGTACTGGAAGCGCGATAGCATGACCCCGGAAGAAGGCTCCAATCAGATGCATGACTCGGCCCGGGATGGCACCGCCAGCCCGGTTGGCGGCGAGCGGCTGGCGGAGACCAGGCGCGCGCGCGGCATTTCCATTTATGAAATAGCAAAGGAACTGCATATTGATGAGCCGACGGTGCGCGCCCTCGAGGAGAATCGCTTCGATGTGCTTGGGGCGCCGGTGTTCGCCAAAGGTCATATGCGCAAATATGCTGAACTCGTTGGCGTCCCGGTCGACGAGATACTTGCGGATTACAGTCAGTTGAATCGCTCTGCCGGCGTACCGCCGATTGTAGGACCACCTCGGAAAGGACCCCGTGAGATATCGATCGGGCCCTGGGTCTCCGCAATCGTCGTCATTCTCGTGGGTGCCCTCGCGGCCTGGTGGTGGTTCAACCTGGAGCAGACGGCGGAGCGCGTCACCGTGCAGCCGGCAACTCTGGCTCCATTCGAGGCTGAACGTGAAAACGGTCCATCGGAACTCCAGGATGATCTTTCCCCTGATGTGGATGATAATGCGCCGCCTCCCGATGATGAAGAGACGGCCGATCTCGCGGAAGAACCGCTGGTCTTTGCGGGGGTATCGGCGCCCGAACCTCGGTTCGGCCTGGTTGTGGCAGAGCAGATACCATCCGATAGCAATGTCGCGGTTGGCGGCAGCGTCGAGCTCGTACTTTCTTTCACCGGGGATTGCTGGACGGAGGTCATCGATGCGACCGGGCGCCGCCTGTATTTCGACCTTGGCGTCGAAGGCCGGTCCGTGACGCTGAACGGTGCCGAGCCGCTTGGCGTGCTTCTCGGCAAAAGCTCGAATGTCAGCCTCCGAGTAAACGGATTCGATTACAGTATCCCGGCCGCGAACCGCCGCGGCAATACGGCCAGACTGACCATTTACGGCCTGTAGTCGTTCCGTTTGTCGCGGTCCATTGGGATGAATTGTTGTGAAACCTAAAGCCATTCGCGGAATGAATGATCTGCTTCCGGAGGCGTCCGGCACCTGGCGTTTTGTGGAGTCGACCATTCGTGGGGTAATCGAGTCGTATGGTTATCAGGAAATTCGCGTGCCCATCCTCGAGCAGACTGAATTGTTTCGCCGCTCTATCGGCGAGGTCACGGATATTGTCGAGAAGGAAATGTACACCTTCCTCGACCGCAACGAAGAGAGCGTGACGATGCGCCCTGAAGCGACCGCCGGAATGGTGCGTGCCGGTATCAGTCACGGGCTTTTCCACAATCAACGGCAGAAACTCTGGACGGCCGGTCCGATGTTCCGCTACGAGAAACCGCAAAAAGGGCGCTACCGGCAATTCCACCAGATCGATGTGGAGGCGATGGGCTACGCCGGGCCGGATGTAGACGCCGAACTGATCATCATGTCCGCCAGGATGTGGCAGGAACTGGGTTTATCCCGCCTGGTGCTCGCACTGAATTCGCTGGGATCCCTGGAAACCCGCCGAAAATATCGTGAATCGCTCGTCAATTACTTCTCGGCCGTGAAATCGAAGCTGGATGAAGATAGTATTCGCCGCCTCGAGCAGAACCCGCTTCGTATCCTGGACAGCAAGAATCCTGACATGCAGGAGCTTATCGGGGATGCGCCGGTCATGCTCGATTACCTCGACGATGAATCGGAGCAGCATTTTGCGGAGCTGAAGGTGCTTCTGGATGCGGCAGGCATCTCCTACAGCGTCAATCCGAGACTCGTCAGGGGGCTGGACTATTACAATCGGACGGTATTCGAGTGGGCTACCGACGCCCTGGGGTCTCAGGGTGCGATCTGCGCAGGAGGCCGTTACGATGGCCTGGTCGAAAAACTCGGCGGCAGATCGACTCCGGCTGTCGGCTGGGCGATGGGTGTGGAGCGACTTGTCGGCTTGTTCGAGGAATGCGGCGGAAAGGCGCCGGATGCGGGCCCGGACGTGTATATCGTGGCGGTTGGCGACGGTACGCTTGGCCGAGGCTTCGAAATTGCCGAAAATCTTCGAGAGGCTATTGCCGGCATACGCATAGAATTGAACCTGGGTGGCGGCAGTTTCAAGTCACAACTGAAGCGTGCCGACAAGAGCGGCGCAGAATTTGCTTTGGTACTCGGCGACGATGAGGTCGCGGAGAACCGGGCCGGGCTGAAGCCCCTACGGACTGATCAGGATCAGGCAAGCATTGCGCTTGAGCATCTGGCCGACGAGCTGGCTGGCCGGCTGCAAAAGAATGAAGACTCAGGTCTTCATCACCGGAGTGCAGACCAGGATCCTGTTTCAACAGCAAAGAAATAGACTGGATTTACAAGGGCGTAATTTGTGGACGAACTACTATCTGAAAAAGAACAAATTGAGGCGATGCGAGACTGGTGGCGGGAGAATGGCCGCTACGTGATTGGCGGCATTGTGCTCGGTGTCGGAATACTGGTTGGCTGGAATCAATGGAAGGAATATCGGCTGACGGCACGGCTGGAGGCTTCAACTCGCTTCGAGACGCTGGCAAATCAAGTCAGTGGCGGCATGGTCGAGGCATCCGAGGCCACCGCAAACGATTTGTACGAAAACTACGGGTCGACGAGCTATGCGGCTCTGGCGAGGCTTGCGATGGCCAGACTCTATATGGACAGGGGCCGTGATCAGGATGCGGCGGATTCGCTCGAAGCACTGCTTGCGACACGCGGTGGTGTCGAATCGCAGATGGTCGGCCGGCTTCGGCTGGCCAAGATATACCTCTACCAGGACAAGCCGCAGGAGGTCGTCGATTTGCTCTCGGGCTTTGAAGACAGTGCGTTTGCGGCAAGATACGACGAGCTT
>Ga0255052_10001611_pt1 | contig 16852 bp, 13 predicted proteins | sample JV7_2_21_MG_FD_188632 | JGI IMG/M metagenome (GOLD analysis project Ga0255052, IMG submission 188632) | Seawater microbial communities from Jervis Inlet, British Columbia, Canada - JV7_2_21 | ecosystem: Environmental > Aquatic > Marine > Inlet | place: Canada: British Columbia | collected...
AAGCCGCAGGGAAATCATGCTGATTTATTCATGGATACTGGCCCTTTTTGGTCAGACCCGATTCGAATTTACGAGCGACATCGACGGTGCAATTCCGCACCCGGTTTCGCTGTGTGACCTCCCCTGCGCCCGCTCGGCGGCGCTACGCCCCGATTTGCTGCCCTCCAACACTTATCAAGTAGGGCACTATGAAAAGAATGCTAATCAACGCAACTCAGGAAGAAGAGTTGCGCATGGCGATGGTCGATGGCCAACGCCTATACGATCTCAACATCGAAGCACCGGCTAGCGAACGCAAGAAAGCCAATATTTACAAAGGCAAGATTACGCGCATCGAGCCCAGTCTCGAAGCCGCGTTTATCGACTACGGCGCAGATCGCCATGGCTTCCTGCCGCTGAAAGAAATTTCCAGCGAGTATTTCGTCAAGGACAATAAGTCGGGCGGCAAACCCAGCATCAAAGATGTCCTCAAGGAAGGCCAGGACATCGTCGTGCAGGTCGACAAAGAAGAACGCGGCAACAAAGGCGCTGCGCTGACAACGTTCGTCAGCCTCGCCGGCCGGTTTATCGTCCTTAAACCGAACAAGGATCGCTCGGGTGGCGTATCGCGTCGTATAGTCGGGGATGACCGCGACCTCGCACGCAAGTCGCTCAACGAAATTACCGTACCGGATGGCATGAGTGTCATTCTGCGCACGGCCGGCATCGATCGCACTGCCGAAGAACTCGCCTGGGACCTGGAGAACCTGCTGACCGTTTGGACGGCAATTCTTAATGTGGTGCTGGAGCGCCCTTCACCTTTCCTGATTTACCGCGAAAGCGATTCGGTGGTGCGTGCACTGCGCGACTACCTGACCAATGAGATCGGCGAGATTCTTATCGACGATGAATCGACCTACAAGGACGCTCACGAGTTCGTCGAACAGGTCATGCCACACAACCTGAAAAAGCTGAAGCACTACACCGACCCGGTGCCGCTGTTTACACGCTTCCAGATCGAAACCCAGATCGAATCGGCGTTCGCCCATGCAGTGACTTTGCCATCGGGCGGCAGCATCGTTATCGACCACACCGAGGCAATGGTGTCGATCGATATCAACTCGGCGCGCGCGACCAAGGGCGGCGACATTGAAGCCACCGCACTGAACACCAACCTCGAGGCAGCCGACGAAGTTGCGCGTCAATTGCGTATTCGCGATCTCGGTGGCCTGGTGGTCATCGACTTCATCGACATGGGCCCGCAGAAACACCAGCGCGACGTCGAGAACCGGCTGAGAGAAGCGGTGCGGCAGGACCGCGCACGTGTACAGATCGGCAAGATCAGTCGCTTCGGTCTGCTGGAGATGTCGCGTCAGCGCCTGCGTCCGTCGATCGGCGAGTCGGCTTATCACACCTGCCCGCGTTGTTCGGGCTTTGGCACAATTCGTAGCGTCGAATCTCTGGCACTCGCGATCTTGCGCATTATCGGCGAAGAAGCTCGTAAAGACCGCACCGCCAAGGTCATAGCACAGCTGCCCGTCGAGGTAGCAACCTACCTCCTGAACGAAAAACGCGACTGGGTACAAAGCCTGGAATCGCGAAACGAAATGCAAGTCGTGTTAGTAGCGAATTCCTCCCTGGAGACACCGCATTATGAAGTCCGGCGTGTCCGTGACGATCAGACCGAACTGGACGAGAACACCGGCGTCAGTTACGCGCTGTCGCACGCCACGATAGAACCCGAATCGCCGCAGGCAATCCTGGCGCGCAAAGAGATCGAGCAGCCCGTCGTCGGTACCATGACGCCATCGACACAGGCGCCGAAACCGCAGAAGCCGCAGAAACCTGAGGGCCGAGGATTCTGGGGCACGTTAATGGCGTTCTTTAGCGGCGGCGAAGAAAAGAAGACGGCGACACAGCGTCCCAAGACAGGGGGTGCTGGCAATCGTGCGCGTCGCCCCCAACGGTCGCGTCGCCGTTCTGGCAGCGATTCTCGTCAGTCTTCGGGCAAACGTGGTCAGCAACGCAAGAAGACTCAGAAGAAGACGGCCACGAAGAAAACAACCACCAAGAAAACAGCCACCAAGAAAACGGCTTCGAAAAAGGCACCTGCGAAGAAACAAGCCAACCAGGACGGTGCACGCCGCGCCCGACCGCAAAAACAGGACCCTCCAAAGCAGGACGCACAAGAACAGGACGCGCAACAGAAACCCGCGCAGCAGGAAACGGCGGACGAATCACGCAATGAACCCAAGCGAAGTTCGCGTAACCGCAGAAGTCGTGGCGGTCGCCGTCGCCGTCGCTCTGGGGAAAAACCGGAACAGACAGCAGACCAGCAGCAACAATCAATGGAAGCTCAGAAACAGCCGCCGGCGGCAGAGTCGAAGCCCGACGATACGGCTTCGCAGAAGGCGCCGTCACTGGAAAAAGTCGCTGACAGTGCCGCAAAACCGGATCCGAAACCGGAAGTTCAACCGCAGCCAAAGCCACAACCGCAACCAAAGCCACAATCGCAACCAAAGCCACAATCGCAACCACAGTCGAAACCGAAAGACGACGGCAATGGTGCGTCGGCGCAGCCGGTTAGCCGGCTGCTGCCATGGGAACCCCAGGCGCCAGCTGCGATAAAACCGCCGCAGAAGAGCGCGCCACCGCATCCCGCACCCAAACCAGAGGGCGTACACGCTGCGGAGAAAACGGCGGTGCCAACACCGACGCCGGAGAGTAAACCCGCCGAGCCTGCCCAGGACTAGTCGTTATCGGGAGAGCGTCTCGAGCAAGCCTCGGGACGCTTCCTCAACGAGATCCAGAACGCGCTCGAAACCGGCGGGCCCGCCGTAGTAAGGGTCGGGCACTTCGCGCTCGCGCCCTGTCGAGAATTCGAGAAACAGCCTGACCTTGGAGTGATATTCGGGCGGTGACTGTTCAACAAGACGCGCGTGATTGTCCTCGTCCATCGCAAGGATAAAGTCGAAGCGTTCAAAATCCTCGTCGCTGACGCGACGTGCCCTGATTCCCTCAAGAGACATGCCGCGACTCTCGGCGGCGGCCACCGCCCTGCGGTCCGGTGGCTCACCGATGTGGTAGGCATTCGTGCCGGCGGAGTCAACTTCGATTCGGTCGCTGAAGCCCGCTTTGGAGGCATAGTGACGAAAGACGCCCTCAGCCGTCGGTGAACGGCAGATATTGCCCATGCAGACAAAAAGAACAGATATATTTTGTTTAATTTCAGACATATATAGGACTTAATTCGTGTGATTTATCTAAGTGGTATATGATGGCTGCAAAGGACACTCGTCGAACTCACAATTCTACAGACTTAAGCCAGAGCAGGAAGCGCACAATGACAACGCCCGACTTGATTGTCTTTGACATGATCGGAACGACAATTAGTACCCCGGAAATCATTCCGTCGGCATTTCGAAAAGCCTTCGAAACGGTCGGCGTCAACCTGTCGGACGATGACATTACTGCCGCGCGAGGAAGATCGAAACGCGAGGCGATCAGCAGCATGTTGTTCGAGGCTGTCGGTGCCAAAAAGGCGGGCGAATATGCGATGCAGGTCTACGATGCCTTTGAGAACACGATGTTGCAGCAGTACTGGGACAGCACGGTCAAACCAATCGACGGTGCGCGCGAGACGTTCGACTGGTGCCGGGAAAATAGAACGAAGATCGCCCTTGCGACCGGTTTTGACAGACGCCTGGCCGATTTACTCGTGCAAAAAATGGAATGGCAGGATGATGTTGATGTCGTCGTATGCAACGATGAGGTCGAGCGTGGCCGGCCGGCCCCCTACCTCATATTTCATGCAATGGAAGAAACCGATGTTTACGCGGTGAGTGCCGTTGCGACGGTTGGGGACACCGTTTCCGATCTTAAGGCCGGGCACAACGCCGGAGTCGGCTGGAATATCGGCGTCCTGTCCGGGGCGCACTCACACAAGCAATTGAAAGCGGAGCCACATACGGCGATCATCGACAGCATCGCCGACCTGCCAGCCGTCTTTGAATAACGAAGCGGTGGCGCGAACGATCAACCCTGCGCCGATTTCAGCACCGCGTTCAAGGTAGCGCTTGGACGCATCACGTTCTTGGTCTTGTCCGGGTCGGCGAGGTAGTAGCCTCCAATGTCCACACTTTTGCCCTGAACCGAGTTCAACTCTTCGACGATCTTCTCTTCGTTATCCTTGAGGCTCTTGGCCAGCGGTTCGAAATACGCCTGCAGCTCGGCATCTCCTTCCTGTGCCGCCAGTTCCTGTGCCCAGTACATGGCGAGATAAAAGTGACTGCCACGATTGTCCAGCTCTCCGGTGCGGCGCGATGGTGACTTGCCGTTATCGAGCAGTTTGCCGGTGGCCGCATCGAGCGTCGTGGCGAGGAGCCTGGCCTTGCTGTTGTCACTCTTGTGGCCAACGTCCTCGAGCGAGACCGCTATGGCGAGGAATTCGCCCAACGAATCCCAACGCAGGTGATTCTCCTCAACCAGCTGTTTAACGTGCTTGGGCGCCGAGCCGCCAGCGCCGGTTTCGAACAGGCCACCGCCTGCCATCAGTGGCACGATCGAGAGCATCTTGGCACTGGTGCCAAGTTCCATGATCGGGAAAAGGTCGGTGAGGTAGTCGCGCAGGATGTTGCCCGTTGCCGAGATCGTGTCCTTGCCGCGGATCACGCGCTCCAGCGTGTAGCGCATGGCACGAGTCTGCGACATGATCTGGATGTCGAGTCCGTCGCTGTCGTGGTCCTTGAGGTAGGTCTCGACCTTCTTGATCAGGTCCCGTTCATGTGGGCGATATTCGTCGAGCCAGAACACCACCGGCATGCCGGACAGGCGTGCGCGGTTCACCGCCAGCTTGACCCAATCGCGAATCGCCTCGTCCTTGACCTGGCACATACGCCAGATATCGCCCTCTTCGACGTTCAGCTCCATCAACACTTTGCCTGCTTCATCAACGATATTCGCAGCACCATCCTCGGGGATTTCGAAGGTCTTGTCGTGCGAGCCATACTCCTCCGCCTTCTTGGCCATGAGTCCGACATTGGGTACCGTACCCATGGTGGCCGGGTCAAAGGCGCCGTGGGTTTTACAGAAGTTGATCATCTCCTGGTAGATGCGAGCGAAAGTGCTCTCCGGCATGACCGCCTTGGTGTCTTTGGGGCGACCGTCCGGGCCCCACATTTTGCCGCCGTTGCGGATCATCGCGGGCATGGAAGCGTCGACGATGACGTCGCTGGGCACATGAAAATTGGAGATGCCCTTGGCCGAATCCACCATCGCCACCTCAGGGCGGTGTGCATGACAGGCGTGCAGGTCATTGACGATCTCTTCCAGCTGCGTACCGGGCAGTGTTGAAATTTTGTCATAAATGCTAGCCAGGCCATTGTTGACGTTGACGCCGAGTTCGTCGAACAGCTTGCCGTGTTTAGCGAAAGCGTCTTTGTAAAAGACCTTGACCGCATGGCCGAAGACGATCGGGTGCGACACCTTCATCATGGTCGCCTTGACGTGCAGTGAAAACATCACGCCTGACTCGTAGGCATCTTCCATCTGCTCTTCGTAGAAATCGCACAGCGCCTTCTTGCTCATGAACATGCTGTCGATAACTTCGTCTTTTTCCAGCTCGACCTTTTCTTTGAGTACGATCGTCTTGCCGCTTTTGGACTCCAGAACCATCGAGACGTTGCAGGCCTTGTCCATGGTCATGGTTTTCTCACTCGAGTAGAAGTCGCCGCCATGCATGTGCGAGACATGCGTGCGTGAGGCCTGGCTCCATTCTTCCATCGAGTGCGGGTGCTTTTGGGCGTAACGTTTGACCGCGGGCGGCGCGCGACGGTCCGAGTTGCCCTCGCGCAGCACCGGGTTTACGGCACTGCCCAGCGCTTTGCCGTAGCGCTGCCTGAGCGCCTGTTCTTCGTCGGTCTTCGGATCGTCCGGGAAATCGGGAATCTCGTAGCCCTTCGATTGCAGCTCGGCGATGGCCGCCTTGAGCTGCGGCACCGAGGCACTGATGTTGGGCAACTTGATAATATTAGTGTCAGGGAACTGGGTCAGGCGGCCGAGTTCACCAAGAGTGTCGGGTACCTTCTGTTCATCGCTGAGGTAATCGGGGAACTCGGCGAGGATTCGTGCAGCCACCGAGATATCGCTCTTGGTGATCTCGATGCCGGCTGGCGCCGTAAACGTGCGAATGATCGGCAGCAGCGAGCAGGTCGCGAGCAGCGGGGCTTCGTCCGTGAGCGTGTAAATGATCTTCGATTTCTTTGTGCTCACATTCCTTCCCTTTCAATAAGAGGATGCCTGGTATTACTAAGGATACCGCCAAACGACCTCGAGCATCCTGTCAAGACCGGCCTGCCGGAATTTGGGTGGGCAATTCGCGATGTCATCATAAGCGGCGACTCGCTGCAATCCAGGCCAGAATCCCAGAACTTCGCCGGCCGGCACAGAGAATGGTGGGCCGGTCGCGATCGCCTCATCGTACTCCACTGTCACGACGAGCTGCGAAATATTCTCGGCCAGCAGTGTCTGCAAATGCCCTACATAGTCACGTCTCATTTCCGGGGGCAACGCTATCAACGCGCCGCGATCATAATGTGCGTCGAATCGCTCGGCAGAAAACTCGAAAAAGTCGCCGCAATAAAGCGTGATCGCAGGACCCTTCGCAACGTAGGCGTTTAGCGGGCCTTCGATGAGCGTGTAGGCGATCTCGTGCTCGTCGAAGAACGCCTTGACGGCAAGCTCGGACAATTCGATGCCGACGACTTCGTTACCCTGCCCCTCGAGCCAGACCAGGTCCAGTGACTTGCCACAAAGCGGCACAAGAACACGCTTGCCGGATTGATTCCAGTACTTCTGCAAGCTCGCATTACCCTGGGCTTCGTGCCAGCCAATGTTGCCGTCCTGCCAACGCTGCAACCAATGTCGCGTCATATCAATTCCATAGCTGCTGACAACACCTGCGCGCAATCCGCTTCGACTTTGACCGACGCAATTTCGTCGGCGCGTGTTCGCCCCTGGTTGACGATAGCAATCGGTTTTTGCAGCGCTGCGGCCTGCCGTGCGAACCGAAACCCGGAGAACAACATTAGCGACGAACCAACGACCAATAGTGCGTCCGCACGATCGACCGCACTCGTTGCATTGTGGACGCGCTCTTTGGGTACTGTTTCGCCAAACATGACCACGTCAGGCTTCATTATGCCGCCGCAGTTCCAGCAATCGGGAACCGAGAAATCCTTGTGACCATTGTCGGCGAGTTCAGCGTCACCATCGGGTTTGTAGCGAAACACCTCCGCATGCCAACCCTCGTTGGCGCCTTGAAGCTCGTGCTGGTATTCGACGCGAGTGTGCGTAATGTCGCAGTCCAGGCAACGCACTTTACTCAGGTCTCCATGCAGGTCGATGACCCGATCACTGCCCGCCGCGCTGTGCAGCCGATCCACATTTTGTGTGATCAGCGTGTCAACCCTGCCTGTCGCCTCAAGTTCGGCCAACGCGAAATGCGCGGCGTTGGGGCGTGCTTTGGAAAAGCGTTGCCAGCCGATAAAGCTGCGCGCCCAGTAGCGCTGTCTCGATGCCAGGTTTTGTTTGAAGTCCTGGTACTGGATTGGTTGCGCATGTTTCCACGCGCCGTTCAAATCGCGGTAATCGGGAATGCCCGACCCCGTACTGACGCCCGCCCCACTCAATACAGTGAGTGATTCGGTAGATGCCAAGAATGTCGCGAGTGATTTACTTTGAGCGAGCATTCGGCCATTGCAGCATCGTCGGCCAGTCTGCGTCAATTGGGGCAATCAGGTTTCAGGGCGCTTAGGTAACATGTCGCCTCTTCGGAATTGTGTCAACATCACATCTGGCCAATAAATTTGACGGAGTCGAGTCTGTGAGTGATCTGGAATCCTTCCGTGTTGACACGCGCGAGTGGCTGGCGACGAATTGCCCTGAGTCGATGCGTACGCCCTATCAGACCGAGAGCGACCACTGCTGGGGCGGTCGTAATGCCGAGTTCTCCAGTAGTGACCAAAGACTCTGGCTCGAGCGCATGGCTGAGCGAGGCTGGACCGTGCCGACCTGGCCTGCCGAATACGGCGGCGGCGGTCTCGACCGCGAACACGCAAAAGTGCTGGCCGAGGAAATGTCGCGTATCCACGCTCGCCCACCGTTGGAGAGTTTCGGTATCTCGATGCTCGGCCCCGCCCTTCTCAAGTTCGGCAGCGAAGCGCTCAAACAACAGCATTTGCCAAAAATCGCTCGCGGCGAGATACGTTGGGCGCAGGGCTACAGCGAGCCCAACGCGGGATCCGACCTTGCGAGTCTGCAGACACGCGCCGATGACAAGGACGATCACTTCATCATTAATGGTTCCAAGATCTGGACCTCCTATGGCGACAAGGGTGACTGGATGTTCTGCCTGGTGCGGACCGACCCGGAAGCGCGCAAGCACGAGGGAATAAGCTTTGTTTTATTCGACATGACGACACCTGGCGTCTCAACCAAACCGATCCGGCTCATCAGCGGCAAATCGCCGTTCACGGAGACATTCTTCGACAATGTTCGCGTCGAAAAAGACCAGGTTATCGGCGAGCTCAATATAGGCTGGACTGTTGCCAAGTACCTGCTGACGCATGAACGCGAGATGATCGGCGGTTCGGGCGTCACCGCCGCCGGCAGCGAATCGCTGGCTCGGATTGCGGTATCGAAACTTGGTACGGAGAACGGAACGCTGGCGAACACCATGTTACGCACCGATATCGCGCGCTTCGAAATCGACGAAGCCTGCCTCGGGCTGACGATTGAACGCGCTCGGGACGAAGTGAAAGCGGGCGTTAGCCTTGGCGCTGCGTCGTCGATGTTCAAGTACTACGGCACAGAACTCAACATGAGCCGTTATGAACTTCTGTGCGCAATTCACGGCGGCGAGGGTCTTGACTGGAACGGCGGAGAGAACCGAGACGGCAAGTTGCCGAAGACCTGGCTGCGAACAAAAGGCAATTCGATCGAGGGCGGTACCTCGGAAATTCAGCTGAACATTGTCGCCAAGCGCATATTGGGCTTGCCGGGTTGAGACTATGGCACTCGTACTGAACGAAGAACAATTAATGTTGCAGGATGCGGCGCATGACTTCCTGACGTCACGAGCGCCGGTAAGTCACCTGCGCGAGCTGCGCGATTCCGGCAACAGCGACGGTTTTTCGCGTGAGCTCTGGCGCGAAATCGTAGAAATGGGTTGGGCGGCAATTCTGGTTCCTGAAGAACATGGCGGACTTGGCTATGGCTACGCCGGCATCGGCATCGTGCTGCAACAATCCGGCAGGACGTTAACTCCCAGTCCGTTGCTCAGCAGCGCGATGATCGGCGTTGCGGCATTGAATCGCGCAGCCAGCCAGGACCAGTGTGAGTCCATTTTGCCCAATGTGGCGACCGGCAAGCAGTTAATCGCCCTCGCTGTCGACGAATCAACGCAGCATCGGCCAGACGTCTGCAACACCCAAGCGTCGAAAACGTCGGATGGTTTCAAACTATCGGGCTCGAAGGTGAACGTGCTGGACGGCCACGTTGCCGACACACTGATCGTCAGCGCGTCAACCGGCGATGGTGCGGAGTTGTCCTTGTTCCTCGTTCCATCCAACGCCTCCGGTATTCAAATCGAACATGTGGCATTGCTCGATACGCATCATGCCGCCAATATTCGCTTTGACGATGTCAAACTCGACCAATCTGCGCTGCTCGGCAAGCCGGAATCCGGGTCTGGCGACCTCGACTACATACTGGACGTTGCGCGCATCGGACAATCGTCCGAACTGCTTGGCATTGCCGAAGAAGCGTTCGAGCGCACGGTCGAGTATCTGAAGGAGCGTAAGCAATTCGGCGTTCCGATCGGTAGTTTTCAAGGCCTGCAGCACCGGGCGGCCGTAATGTTCGGCGAGATCGAAATGTGCAAATCGGCAGTACTCAATGCACTGGCGGCTCTTGATAGCGCTAGCGAGAACCTCGCGGAGATCGCCAGCATGACCAAAGCGAAACTCGCCGAGACCACGCACAATGTCGCGGCGGAAGCCGTGCAGATGCACGGCGGCATCGGCATGACGGATGAGTTCGATATCGGTTTTTTCCTCAAGCGTTGTCGAATACTCGAGACCATTTACGGCGACCGCTATTTTCAACTGGACCGTTTTGCCGAAATACGTGGCTACTGAATCAGGAAACAGCAATGACAAAGACTATTAAGGCCGAGGACCTGCCCTCCCTGGTCGGCACAGAGCTGGAACCGTCACCTTGGATTGAGATCACCCAGGAACGCGTTAATCAGTTCGCCGACGCGACCAACGACCATCAGTTTATCCATGTCGATCCCGAAAAAGCGGCGCAGACGCCGTTTGGTGGCCCGATCGCGCACGGCTTCCTGTCCCTGTCGTTACTGTCGTACTTGAACGAACAGTCGGCGATCGTGCCCGACAACATTGTCATGGGCATCAACTACGGTTCCGACAAAGTCCGCTACCTGATGCCCGTCAGGGTCGGCAAACGTATACGATCGCGGCAGAAAGTACTCAACGTCACGGAAAAGAAACCCGGGCAATGGCTAATCAAGACTGCCGTCACTGTGGAGATTGAAGGTGAGGAAACGCCGGCGCTCATCGCCGAGATTTTGTCGATGATGGTTGTTGGGTAAAAATTGGGTATTTAGAAAAAAGGAAACAGAATGAGTATCAGACTCGATGGCCAGGTGGCCATAGTCACAGGTGCCGGCCAGGGACTTGGCCGCTGTCATGCCCTCGCCCTCGCGGAGCGCGGCGCCAAAGTCGTCGTCAACGATCTCGGCGATGACAGCGGGCAATCGGCCAATGCCAATGAGGTAGTGGCAGAAATTAAGGCCTCTGGCGGGGAAGCAATGGCACACGGTGCCAACGTCGCCAATACAAACCAGGTCAATGACATGGTCAAGCAGACCATGGATAGGTGGGGACGCGCCGATGTTCTTATTAACAATGCTGGCATCCTGCGCGACAAGACGTTCGCCAAGATGCCACTGGATGATTTCCGGCAGGTCATCGAAGTGCATTTGATGGGTACCGTCAACTGCACCAAGGCCGTTTGGGAAATCATGCGTCAACAAAGCTACGGACGCATCGTCTTCACAAGTTCGAGCTCGGGCCTGTACGGTAATTTCGGCCAGTCCAACTATGGCGCCGCGAAAATGGCGATGGTCGGCCTCATGAACACATTGCACCTCGAGGGCGCCAAGAACAATATTCACGTCAACTGCCTGGCACCTACGGCAGGTACCGCAATGACCGAAGGCCTGATGCCGGAGCCGGTGTTCAAGCTGCTCTCCCCTGAGGCAGTCAGCCCGGCCGTTGTGTTCCTCGCCGGACCGGATGCGCCCAGTCGTAAAGTGCTCGGCGCCGGCGGTGGCAGCTTCGCCATTTTTAAGGGCTTCGAAACCGATGGCGTAAACCTTCTGCCCGGCGACGTGTCACCTGAAGGTATTGCCGCAGCCTGGGATAAGATTAATGATGAAACCGGTATGAAAGAATTTACCGGCGGGTTCGAGCAAACGGGCAAGTTCGCACAACAAGGGGCTGCCAGGCTCGGCCTTGACCTGAGCTGACACACCGAAAAAAGGAAGAACGATGAGAGAAGCAGTAATCGTATCGACAGCACGCACACCGATTGGCAAAGCCTATCGCGGTGCGTTCAACAACACGGAAGCACCTACGCTCGGCGGACATGCCGTCAAACATGCCGTTGCACGGGCCGGACTCGATCCCGCCGAGGTTGACGATGTCATGATGGGCTGCGCCTTGCCGCAGGGTACGCAGGGACAAAACATCGGCCGCCAGATTGCACTTGCGGCAGGCCTGCCCGTGACTACAGCCGGCATGACGGTCGATCGGCAATGTTCGTCCGGAATGATGGCGATCGCGTTGGCGGCCAAGACCGTCATCGTCGACAACGTCGACATCATGGTCGGAGGCGGTCTCGAATCGATCAGCCTCGTGCAGAACGAGCACCAGAACTTGTACCGCGCCGCCGACCCACGCCTGCTCGCCGTGCACAAAGACGTGCTGATGCCCATGATCGACACGGCCGAGGTCGTTGCCAAACGTTACAACGTTAGTCGCGACGCGCAGGACGAGTACGCGCTGCAAAGTCAGCAGCGTACCGCGGCTGGACAGGAAGCCGGCAAGTTCGACGACGAAATTGTGCCCTTGCCGTCAAACATGGGCGTCATGGACAAGGAGACCAAGGAAATCTCCTTCCACGATATCGTGCTTGAGAAAGACGAAGGCAACCGTCCAACGACGACGCTCGAAGGCCTGGCCGGACTCAAGCCCGTTCGCGAAAACGGATTTATCACGGCAGGTAATGCAAGCCAGTTGTCGGACGGCGCTTCCGCCGCAGTTATCATGGAAGCCAGCGTCGCCGAGAAACGTGGCCTGAAGCCACTCGGTGTCTATCGCGGCACGGCCGTGGCGGGTTGCAAGCCTGACGAGATGGGCATCGGTCCGGTGTTTGCTGTACCCAAACTGCTGCAACGCACCGGTCTCAAGATGGACGACATAGACTTGTGGGAGTTCAACGAAGCATTCGCCGTGCAAGTTCTGTACTGCCGCGACAAGCTCGGTATTCCGAACGATATACTGAACGTTGACGGCGGCGCCATCTCGATAGGCCATCCTTACGGCATGTCGGGTGCCCGCATGGTTGGACATGCGTTGATCGAAGGCAAACGTCGTGGCGCGAAGTACGTTGTTTGCACGATGTGTGTCGGCGGCGGACAGGGTGCAGCGTCATTGTTCGAGGTCGCGTAATGCGCGCACTCGTCTGCAATGAGTACGGTCCTCCGGAATCACTTGTCATCGAGGAACACGAAGATCCTGTTCCGGGCGACCGGCAGATCGCCGTTGATATCAAAGCAGCCGGCATCAATTTTCCTGACGTGTTGTCGATCGCCGGCAAGTACCAGGTCAAAACGCCAACACCGTTCGTACCTGGCAACGAAGCGGCCGGCGTTGTGTCGGCAGTCGGTCCCGATTTGACGCAGTTCGCCGTCGGCGACAAGGTCATCATCAATACCCTGGGCGGTGCATTCGCCGAGAAGTGCGTCGCCGACGTTCACATGTCGGTACCGTTACCCGACGATCTTAACTTTGAACAGGGCGCCGGTTTCACGGTTACTTATGGCACGAGCTACCACGCGCTGAAGCAGAGCGCGGACCTTCAGCCCGGCGAAACCGTGCTCGTGCTAGGCGCGGCGGGCGGCGTCGGCATTACGGCCGTCGAAATCGCCAAGGCGATGGGGGCTCGCGTGATCGCCGCCGCGAGCAGCGATAAGAAACTCGAGTTTGCCGTCTCCGCGGGCGCCGATGAAACCATTAATTATTCGGAGGTGCCGCTGAACGAAACCGTAAAGGAACTCACGGATGGCAAGGGCGCTGATATCGTTTATGACCCGGTCGGCGGTGAACTTGCGGAACAAGCGTTCCGCGCCACGGCCTGGCACGGTCGCTACCTTGTTATCGGCTTCGCTTGTGGGGATATTCCAAAATTTGCGGCGAACATCGCGCTCTTGAAAGAGGCCAGCATCATCGGCGTCTGGTGGGGAACCTGGGCCCGCAAGAACCCGAAATTGCAAATCCGGAACATGATGGAAATGGCGGCGCTGATTGCCGACGGCACGCTTACGCCGCGGGTCACCGAATCCTACGATCTCGATGACTTCAGGGAAGCCTTTAAGGCAATTACCGAGCGGCGGGCCCTGGGCAAGGTGACGTTGCGAATGAGCTAGACGATATCCCACAGACCGGCGACAATGGCCGAGCCGAATACACTATTTCCCATAATACGTAGTCCCCCTTGTTGCTTACGCCGATCAACTGGCTTAGGCTTCTAAACTGCTTTCTATTCAACACTTTCAGGGGGAATCCAAATGTTGAATTCAAATTCTTGCCGAGTCATCGCCGGCCTGTTTGCGGCAGCGCTCGTCACGCCTGTCGTCGCACAGGAAGACGTGACATTTATCGAAGAAATTGTGGTCACGTCGACCAAACGGCAATCGACATTGCAGGAAATCCCGGTCGCTGTATCGGTGGTCCAGGCCGAGGATCTGCAACAGTCGCAGATTTCAGACATTAAGGATCTGCAATCCCTGGTACCTTCCCTGCGCGTCACGCAGTTACAGTCTTCAGGTAATGTCAACTTTCTGATCCGCGGCTTCGGTAACGGTGCGAATAACGCGGGTATCGAGCCTTCGGTTGGCGTGTTCATAGACGGCGTCTATCGTTCGCGCTCGGCGTCGGCTCTTTCGGACCTTCCGAACCTGGAACGCATCGAAGTATTGCGCGGACCACAAAGTACGCTATTCGGCAAGAACGCGTCCGCCGGCGTAATAAGCGTGATCACAGCCAAACCCAGTCTTGACGGGGTCAACGGCTCAGCCTCACTCACGGTCGGCGACTATAGCCAGGTTATCGTCAAAGGCGATGTCAACGGCCCGTTGTCAGAGACAGTTGGTTTCAGCCTTTCAGGCAGCTACAACCAGCGTGACGGCTATTACGACAACCTGGCAGGTGGCGATGCCCTAGGCGAACAAGATCGCTACGGCGTACGCGGCCAGCTTTTGTTCCTGCCGTCCGACGACCTCGAAATTCGAGTAATCGCCGATTACGACGACTTTGACGAAGCCTGCTGCGGTGTCGCCAACCTGCTGAACGGTCCCACCGGGGGGGCTATTTTCGCAATTGGCGGCCAACTCGTGCCCGAAGCGCCATTCGCTTACCAGGGTTTTTACGATTTTACGCCGGTTAACAAGTTCCAAACGGATGGCGTATCCGTACAGGTTGATTACGATTTCAACGATGCCGTAAAACTGACGTCGATTACGGCGTTCCGCGGCCTTTCGCGCAGTGATAACGTCGATGTTGACTTCACGAGCGCACGGTTGGTTGACCCGCAAACGGCCAACCGTACCGATACCGAAATCGACACAGTCACACAAGAACTACGCCTGAGTGGATCGACGGACCGTATGGGCTGGATGATCGGTGGGTACTTCTTCGATGAAGATGTCGAGCAGTTCACCGGGATTCAGTGGGGCGCGGCCATGCGCGCCTATGCCGATTTCCTGGCAATTGCTGGATCAGGCGGTACGCCCGGCCTCGATCCGTCACCTCTTGGTGGTCTTGAAGCGGCCCTCGGCATTCCGGCTGGCACATTCTTCGCTGCCGGCCAGGGTTTGACCGAGTTGTCGACCATGGACAACCAGGCAATTTCACTTTTTGGTCAGGTCGACATCGACTTGGGCGACCGGGCAACGCTGACTCTCGGTGCCAACTATACCGATGACGATAAAGACGTCGTTTTCGATTCCACGGCGACCGACGTGTTTGCCGCGTTGGATATGGTGCAGATTGGCTTCGCCGGCCTGTTCTCGGCGCTTACGGGTGGCCAGCCACCGACACCAGCGAATTTCGCCATGTTCCCGGTGCAATTCGCTCAAGCGCAAGCTCTTAGTGTTGTGCCGTGTCCCCCGCCACCCGGGGTTCCCGCCTGTAATTCGGCTCTCGCGTTACAGCCGTTTCAGTTCCTGCCACCAAACGTCGACTTTCCAAATTCCGTGGAGGACGGATCAACCACGGACGATGATCTGACATGGACTGTGCGTCTCGCGTTCGACGTCACGGACGATGTCAACATATACGCCAGCGCGGCTACGGGTTTCAAGGCGAGTTCCTGGAACCTGTCGCGCGACTCGCGTCCGTTCCCGAGCGATCAAGCTGCTATCGAGGCGGCCGGTCTGAACGTACCTAACCTGACGTATACAACACGTTTTGCACTTCCCGAAGAATCGACGGTATACGAATTGGGTATGAAAGCGCGCTGGCAAACGGTTGCCCTGAACCTCGCGATCTTCGACCAGGAGATAAAAAACTTCCAGTCGAACATATTCACAGGCACGGGCTTCAACCTGAATAATTCCGGCAAGCAGTCGACGACCGGCGTTGAAATAGACGTTCGTTGGGCGCCGACTGACAATTTCCAGGGTACGTTCGCGGCCACATTCATGGACCCCAAGTACGACTCATTCACTGAAGCGGAGGGTTTTGATCCGGTAACCTTGGCTCGCACAACGGTTGACCTTAGCGGCACCCAACCGCCCGGCATCCATGAAGTCAGCATTACGGCTGCTGGTCGGTATAATTTCACGATGGGCAACGCTGCCGGCTTCGCGCGCGCCGAGTACATCTACGAAGATGAGATTCAGGTGATCGAGAACACGCCGGCGAGCATTGCTTCGCGCGAAGTTGGCACGATCAACGCGAGCATCGGCCTTGCCTGGGAGAATGGCTTTGAAGCTATGCTCTGGGGACGCAACATCAATAACGACGAGTATCTGCTCAGCGCATTCCCGTCGGTCGCTCAGAACGGTAGTTTCTCGGGCTACCCGAATCAGCCGCGCACCTACGGCCTGACGGTTCGCAAGTACTTCGACTGATCGGTTTTCTTTTTCGCTTAACCAGAACGGGCCCCTTTCTTCGGGGCCCGTTTTGCATTACTCGAATTGTCCAGCAGCTCATCGATGCCCACAATGCACTCTTACGGCGGACTCACTGAAGCGAACACTTTTTCCATATAGCCAGCGAGTTCGTCCGAGATTTCCTCGGCCGAATCCGGTGGGATGCCCGCAAGTGTCTTGGCGAGTTGCTTCTTGAAGTCGAGCTGCATCTGCCGACCAATCTGGATGCGCTGCGCCTGCGGCGAACCCGCTCCGTGCATGGACTCGGTCAGGTAACCAACAGCATTTCGACCCATCGTCATGTTCTCGATGAGCCTGACAATACGCAGACGATCTTCCGCCGCAATTTCCTTG
>Ga0255052_10001612_pt1 | contig 16850 bp, 15 predicted proteins | sample JV7_2_21_MG_FD_188632 | JGI IMG/M metagenome (GOLD analysis project Ga0255052, IMG submission 188632) | Seawater microbial communities from Jervis Inlet, British Columbia, Canada - JV7_2_21 | ecosystem: Environmental > Aquatic > Marine > Inlet | place: Canada: British Columbia | collected...
CCCGCAAGGCCGACGAGAATAAATTGCCAGATCATGCTCCCTGACCCGGGATCCAGATATGCATATGACGGATCTGCCAGCGAAAGCAGCGTCAATGAAACAACACTACATATTGTAAATTTTTTCATTATATCTAAACTCCTTTTTCTTATAGGGCCTCTCTTCTTTTCTTTAGACCCTGCCCCGACACGTTTTCAGTAAAAATTATTAAAAACCGGTCATAAAAAAAGCCGGCATTACCCAACTCGCTTTATATTAGCTTTTGTATAACTTGATAACTTGTTTATCTAACATTTTCCTTTGTTGTTCACAAGGTTTTTTTAATAACTCAAGTTTCGCAGCCCCAATCGGGCACAGTGCCGCGACACAAGCCCGGATCGGATGACCAAAATCAAAACAAAAATAGATGCGTTATATGAGAGGGCCCAGGAAGTTCTTGATATGCAAAAATAAACTGATAATGTACAGTAGCTTCAGTATGATATAATGTGGTTTGTTTCGAAGCACTTGGAAGTCAAAGAAAAAAAATTTATGCAAAAAACAGATAATAAAAACGGAAAAGGAATAGCCGCTGATGAAGAACAAGCGATGGTAGCTGTTGCGGGCCATATTTGTCTGGATATCATTCCATCATTTGGGTCAGAAGAGCGAAACTTTGGGGATCTATTTAAGCCTGGCAGGCTGGTGGAGGTTGGATCTGCGGTGGTGTCAACAGGCGGTGCCGTGAGCAATACGGGCCTCGCCCTTCACCGCCTGGGCGTGCCGACCGTTATGATTGGAAAAGTTGGACGAGATTTTTTAGGAGATATGGTTTTGAACGTGTTAAGGAGCCATGGCCCAGGCCTTGCCAAGGGAATGATTGTTGATGATAACAGCAGTACCTCTTACACCATTGTGATCAATCCGCCAAAAAAAGATCGAATGTTTTTTCACTGTTCGGGAGCCAATGATGTATTTGGCAACGCAGATATAGATGACCAGCATTTGGGTGGGATTCGTCTCTTTCATTTTGGATATCCACCCCTTATGCGTAAGATGTATGGTCGCGGGGGAGAGGAACTCAGGGATCTGTTTCAACGCATTCGAGAAAAAAGAATAACCACTTCCCTCGACATGGCCAAACCGGATCCGACATCCGAAGGCGGGCGTAAGGACTGGAATCGAATTTTAGAACGTGTACTGCCATATGTAGATATCTTTCAGCCAAGTTTAGAAGAAATTCTCTATATGATAGACCGCCAGGCCCTTAAGTCGTTTAACAATACTCCTAGCGACGAGGGATTTATGACACGGATCGATACCCGTTTATTGGACAATTTAGCCGACAGGTTGATCGATATGGGGGCTTTGGTTGTGGTTCTTAAATTGGGCAATCAGGGACTCTATTTGAGGTCCGGGGCCAATGCTGACCGACTGAGTTATGCCGGAGGGACAAATCTTAACATCACAGAGTGGGCCAACAGGCAATTACTTGCACCCTGCTTTCGCACCCATGTGGCCGGGACCACCGGAGCGGGGGACTGCACCATTGCAGGCCTTCTGGCCGGTCTGCTAACCGGAATCAGCCCTATTGCTGCCCTAACAGCGGCGGTTGGCGTGGGTGCCTGCAGCACTGAAACTTCAGATGCAACGAGTGGGATACCTTCTTTGAAAGCAGTGTTTAATAGGATTCAATCCGGGTGGCAACGCCATAACACTAGCATCCCCAAACCTGGCTGGCAATGGGACAAAGACAATGCCGTGTGGAAAGGTCCTCTGGATCGATCTGGAACAGACTAAATTCAGCGCTGCCGACTGCACCTAACCACTGTGTCAGCGCTGAAATCAAACCGAGGCGATTGTAAGAAACAACGCGGAGAACGCCGAACAGGGCAAAAAGGGCCATTTATGGATGGACACTAGCGATGGATGCTTTTTATGTGTTCAATAAAATGTTCAGCATCCACAAAAATTTCGGCCCGCCATCCCAGTTTTCGTGCCATTTCAACATTTTCAGGCATATCATCAGTGAAAAAAGCCGGAAAACCGTTGTTGCAATAACGTTTCATAAATATTCGATATATGGCAGGACCGGGTTTGACCACCTTCTCCTGGTGTGAAACGATCCATCCATCGAGGAGCGCATATATGGGGAAGGTTTTGAGAAGATAAGACCAGTGAATCTCATCGGTGTTGCTTAAAGCCACCAGACGGTAGGTTTTCTTTAAGTCAGAAAGAACCTCGCGCATACGTACAATTTCATGCGTCAGAACACCGTTGTACAAATCTATCCACTCCTTTTCGCTGACGCTGATACAAAGGGATCGATTCAAGATTTTAATCGCTTGAGCCCATGCCAGTTCCCCGCGCTGCATGGACGCATTTATTTCTTCCATTTTTGACAGAGCTCCCGATTCAATACGACGTCCAGATAACTCGGAAAGCCTGTTGATCAGAATGGAATAATCATAATCAATTAAGACCTTACCGGAGTCAAGCGCAATCACAGGTTTTTTTTGTTCAATATTCATTGAATTTTGGTGGACCATTTTACCTTATCTGCCACATGGGGCAACCGTAAAATCAGTATCCAATGCTCTAAAGATCGATCCAAATCGATCACCCGGGAATTCCATGTCGGTGACCCATTTTGAAATATTTTTAAGATTGTTGTACGGTTCTTCGTCCCTTAAAAATTGTGCTATAAAAAATTCCTGGACCTTTGATCGTTTTCATATCTACCCCCTTTACCTTGCTTCGCGTATACAGTCCCTGATCAACTTTGCCATCTGCGGTCCCTTGCCGGATTGAGACCGAAGCGCTTCGGCATCTTTTTCTTTCATCACTTCAACTACTGCTTGGGTTAAATTCAGATTTTCGACAGAAAGCTTCATAAACTCAATCGGATCATCACGGTATGGAAAGAGATCCAGACCATACCAACCGTCATAGTTCACCTGATCCAGTACATACATAATCGAAACCAATCGAATAAAATTGACGGTTCCCGGTGGTAGATCAGTATCTGCCTGCTGATCGTTATCATCAAAGTGGGTATGAAACAATTTGCCATAATGACAGATTAATGCAACTTGATCTTCAAGATTTTCACCGGCAATCAAACTATGGCCGATATCCAAGTTGATCCCGAAGGATGGGTCATTAATTTCGTTTACCAGACATAAAGCCTGACCCGTGGTGCCGTACAGGATGTGGGATCTAGGTTCGAACGGCTTTGGCTCCAAACAGATTCTGGTAGTGTAGTTTTGCTGGTGGATATACGCCAGGATCTGGTTAACGCTGTCAATGTAGTATTTGTATAGGTTCAGGTAATCAGATTGCAGGGGAAAATCAGATCCATCTGTTGCCGGCCAGAGAACGCTGATCGGAACGTTAAAACGGGCTCCCATATCAAGGGCGGTTTTGACGCGGTCGATGGCATTCCGTCTGATTTTCGGATCTAAATCCGCCAGGGCGCCATTTTTATATTGCTTCTCGGTCCAGGTGTGGCCGCAAAGCTGAACCATTTGCAAATTGTAATCATCTAGTACGGTTTTGATCTCATCGGCGTTAGATTCGTCGATTTCGGTCGGCAGATGAAGTTCGATCCCGTGTATACCTTCCATTTCCCCAATGATTTTAATCCGTTCGATTACCGGCACAAATTCACCAAAACCCTGGACATTGAACCGATCAGGCAGATTGTTTATCCCCCAAATACCCATACTTATCTTAAGCTTTTTCATGCCTCATTTCTCCTTTTATGGTACCCCATACACTTCCCTCACATAGTTTAAACCGGTAACGGCATCTTCTCCAAAGAAATCACAACCGGTCTCTTTGGCCACCTTTGGCGTGACAGGTCCCCCGCCGACCATTATTTTTACTTTATCCCGCAGACCGGCTCCTTTTATGGCCTCAACAGTCATAGTGGTTGCCTGGAACACAGAAGTTAAAAGGACGCTCAGCCCTAATATTTTTGAATCCGGATTCGATTTGATCGCCTCAACAACTTTTTCGTAAGGGACATCGACACCAAGGTCCACAACCTCAAAACCATTTCCTCGAAGGATCATGATCACAAGGTCTTTACCGAGGTCATGGATATCACCTTTCACCGTACCGATGATCACTTTTCCAAACACCTCCTTTAGGCCGCCCTCATTTACTAAAACCGGTTTGAGCTTTTTCATGACATTTCGCATAATCTCGCCTGCAAACATCATGTCAGAAACAAAGATCTCTTCCCTCTTGTACATGTCACCGAGAGTCGACATGCCATTGCGAAATGCCTTCAAAATATGGTTAGCCAACATGCCCTGATCAAGGTAATCATCTACAAATGTGTATATTCTGTTTTCATCAAAAGCCACGACGGCTTCAGTTAGCTTACTAAATTCCATACTGTGCCTCCCCGAGATTTTAGTAATGTGAAACCATTAACCACAGAAACTGGTAGAGTTGTTCATCAAACCATTCATGCTGTTCTTTCACAACATTCTCATCGCCCCGTATTTCCTCATATTCTTTTCGTTTTTCTTCCCATGAGTGGCAAACACCTGGTTTCAGAGGCTTTTTAGGTTTTTCATTCATTTATTCCTCCTTCAACTTTTATTTCAATATACACCATATTCATTACAGGCATCCGTCATGATTTTTAGATTTTCATATTTTGTGTCATTTTGCATGAGTGCTTCTGCATCCATTATATAACCACCATCCAGAGCGACTTCGTTTATCACCTTTTTGCAAAACGAACGGATTTCTTCTTTTGTTCCAAAAGCCAGTAAATCATTGGGAACGCCACCACTGATGGCAAATTTGTGACCAATCCTTTTGTGAACTTCGAAAATGTCATCTTTATCACAGTGGAAAACAATGCTCTTCTCCGGTAATTCTAAGAAAAGATCCAGGTCCTTGCCCCATTTGCCTTCAGCGTAATAGATGATCTGATGGCCTTCCGCATAAATTTCCTCTGTGATTTCTCTCAGAGTTGGCCAGAAGAATTTTTTTACGACTTCTTTTGAAAAAAACCCCGTTGCACCTCTATGCATCCATAAACATATCGGGACCTTCTTTTCCGGATCTGCCCCTGACAGTGCGACATATTTCATGTGGGGGGCGACTGCTTCGACCGCTTTTAACAACTTGTCAGGTCTTCGGTAGAGATCGTTGGATACGCCCCTGAAACCTCGAAATGCATCTGCCATAATGTCAAACGGCGCCTTAAGTGCACCGGATATTGCAGACACCAGACCGAGCTCTCTTCGCATTCTCTCTACTTGTGTTCCAATCATATTGAAGAAAGTTACCATACCGGCGCCCGCCTTTAGCCATGCCATGTTATTATAGGTTGTATTTTTGGATCCGGGTCCTAAGAAGTATTTCGACGCTCTGGGAACCCAGACGTTCAACACAAATTCGTTCGGATCTTCAATGAACCTATCATATTCATCCGGGCGCAACATTGCTTTCTCATCTGTGGTTGGCTCAATGAACTGAAATGTCTCATGAACGTCAAGTTGAATCCCGGGAACTTTATAATATGTAGTACCGTAAGACTCTGTCATACCGGTCCACAGATTAACAGCATTGGCCATCGCCGCATCCCAGTCAAACTCCTTAAATGTCTCGAACGCGGCGTCAAAGGCATTTTGTGCAACGTGGGTCAATTCCTGATTGTTCATACCAGCGATGTTGCCGGTAGCCTCGGCAACAAAAGCCCGGATCGGTACCTTATCAGGTTTCTCGTTCTGCATGGCGGTGTAATATCGGTTCATGCGTTCCTGGTATAATTCTTCTTTATTTTTGGACATCATCATTCTCCCCTCGTTTGCAAATTTTGGAAATGTCTTTCAAGGAAAAGATCTTCATTTTGCTGCTAGCCCGGTAAAACATTTGCATCCAACATATCCCTGATAATCATAAATCTAATGGCGCAGGGTAAAAAAAGTCATTTACGGATCGACGCTAACTAGTGCCCATCCACGACGTTAATATAAATAGGTGAGGCGTACGTGCTGTACGCCGCAATCAAAAGCCCGCGGAGAACGCCGAACAGGGCAAAAAGGGCCATTTATGGATGGACACTAACCATCTATGCGGACAGGATAGTCCTCTGACGCATGGTATACACATTTCCTTGATTTGGTTTCAAAGAGGTGAAGTTTTGCTTCATTCATTCTTATCCAGATCGTCTGGGCGGGCTCACCCTTGAAGGAGGGTCCATCAATCACTTTTATGATTTCCTCACCCAGTTTAACATCAACGATCGTTTTGTTTCCAAGAGGTTCGGTAACATAGATTTCCCCCATCACAGACGGTTCTGTCGGTTTTTGTAAGGAAATGGTAATGTCTTCAGGCCTAACGCCGAGCATTAAGTCTTTCCCAGTATTTAAAGAAGACAAGACATCCGTTGAAAGTGCATCTTTATCGGAAATCGCAGAGAATGCTTCATGAATTAGACACACTTTATCCTTGTTTTCTTTAATCCTACAGGCAATAAAATTCATCGACGGATTGCCTAGAACTGTTGCCACAAGTGAGTTTTCTGGGTACCGGTATACTTCTCCCGGCAGCCCTATCTGTTGGAGAACACCCTTGTCTAGGATTGCAATTCTATCAGCCATGGAGAGGGCTTCAACCTGATCATGGGTGGCGTAAATGAATGTTTCCTTCAAGCTCGTCTGCAGCTCTTTCAAGGTTAGTCTCATTTCAAGACGTAACAACGAATCCAAGTTTGACAGGGGTTCATCCATGAGATAAGCACTCGGTTGCCTAACAATAGCCCTGCCGATTGCCACACGCTGCCGTTCCCCTCCGGATAGCTGCGCAGGTTTCTTTTTCAACATCCAATCTATTCTTAATTGTTTCGCGACTTCAACCACTTTCGAGTTGATTTCTTGCTCATCAAGTTTTAATCGCTTTAATGGAGACGCGATGTTTTCGAATATGGTTTTGTCCGGGTAAAGGGCCAGGTTTTGGAAAATCATAGCGAGATCTCGCTTGCTTGGGTGAACGCTGTTAACGATCTCATCGTCAATATATACCTTTCCCTCATCAGGTGTTTCCAGGCCTATTATTATTCGAAGAGTGGTCGTCTTGCCAGCTCCCGGTGGGCCAAGTATACAAAAAAACTCACCATCCTCAACCTGAAAGTTGACATTTCTTAATGCTTTGTTTTTCCCGAACGTCTTGTTTATACCTTCCAAGCGTATCGAAGCCATTATTCCTCCATAAATGCTCCGGTGTAATTCAATTTAGAAATCAGAATGTAAAGACTAAATCACCTGAGCCTTGATCAAAAATGTAAAGATCTTCTTCGTTAAAACCTATCGTTTTAACTTCATTAAGGTTTGCCACATAGTCGCTATGCATCATTGATTTGATTATGTTGTCAACCCCGCCCTGTGGTCTAAGATAGACGATTGTTTCCGAACCAAGTGGCTCAAGGTTCACAACATTTGCTTTAAGCGATGATTTACGGACCCCGTCCGTATGATCAAGCTTCAGATGCTCGGGGCGGATTCCCAAGACGACTTCTTCGTTTTTTAACTTTTTTTCGAGGGGGGTCCTGCAGGTGTCTGGTATTGGTATTATTCCCTGATCAAAATCCGCCAAATCGATTTTTCCATCTCTGTACGTACCTTTTAGGAAGTTCATAGTAGGGCTGCCGATGAAGTTTGCGACGAATAGATTCTTGGGCCGACGGTACACCTCATATGGCGTATCGAATTGCTGTAGAACTGCAAAATTCATTACAGCGATCCTGTCCGCCAAGCTCATCGCCTCGACCTGGTCATGGGTCACATAAACGGTCGTTTGACCGAGTTCGAGGTGAAGTCGCTTTAACTCGGCCCTCATGATATTTCTTAATGCTGCATCGAGATTTGAAAGTGGCTCATCGAGCAAAAGGATTTCAGGCTTGGTAACCAATGTTCTCGCAAGCGCTACCTTTTGCATATCGTTGATTGATAGCCTTTCTGCATTCGTGTTCAATACATGGTCGATTCTTAACAACTTTGCGGCTTTTATCACTTCAGCGTCAATATCTGAAGCTGGAAATTTCTGCACTTTTAGACCACATGCGATGTTGTTGTATACCGTCATATGTGTAAATACGGCGTAGTTCTGGAAGACAAAACCGACGCCCCTCTTTCCGGCTGGCACATCATTCATTTCACGTTCATCAAAATAGACTTTGCCCATATCAGGCTTTAATATACCTGAAATCATATTCATTGTGGTTGTTTTACCGCAGCCGGAAGGGCCTAATAAGGCCACGAATTCATTTTCATCAATCTTCAATGTGAGATCTTTTACGGCAGTTTGTTTTCCGAATCTCTTCGTCAGTTTGTCCAACGTGATCGTTGCCATGGGAATACTCCGCTATTTCTTAACCGCACCAAAGGTTAATCCTCTCACAAGGTATTTTTGAATAAGAAGGCCAAAGATGACCGGAGGAATAACAGCAATAAGGGCAAGCGCTGCCTTTGGGCCGTAAAGCTTGCCGACGTATCCTGATTGAAGCTTGTCGAGATAGACTGGAATCGTCGACCATTTTCGATCTGTCAAAGTCAATGCCAAAATAAAATCGCTCCAATTGAGAATGAAACAAAAAAGGGCAGTGCTCGAGATCCCCCCCTTCGCCAATGGAAGTATGAACTTTGTAAAAGCACCCCAGTTCGAATAGCCATCCACGATTGCAGCTTCATCAAGTTCGGTTGGAATTTCGTCAAAAAAAGTTTTCATTAGGAGGACGGCAAAAGGAAGGGTCGATAGAGCATACAAAATGATCAACCCGTGTGCAGTATCAACGAATCCAACATATGCCCACAAAACCATTATCGGAACAATTATTGCCGCCAGGGGGATCATCCTTAATCCAAGCAGCATAAACGGCAGGTTAGGGGCTACCTTGTATCTTGAAATACCGTAAGCGGCCAAGGTGCCGAGAATCATGGTAAAAACCGTACTGGCAACAGAAACAATAATACTATTCACAATGGGCCTTACCGCAGTTGAAGAGAGAGGGCTGACAACGGAGACTTTTCTTTGAAATAAAGAGGTAAAATTAGTTAATGTCGGTTTTTTTGGAATCCAGTGTATCTTCCCCGCCGATGAAGTCCATTCCATATGGGGTTTGAAAGCCATGGTTATGGTCCAGTAAATCGGGAAGAAAAACACCGAAACAATAAATACAACCAATACGTACTTTACTATCTTTGCGTATATCTTCTGTTCCATTCGAAATACATGCTCCTTTCCGGTTTATGCTGCCTCTCTATGTTTCTCCTTTATGAGTTTTAATGCAAATGCCGCGATGATATTTATAAGTATAAAGATGATGTACCCCGCTGCTGCTATCCAGGACCACTCCAGCATGACGAATCCATGTCTATATAGATAAACAGAAATTGTTTCAGTCGCGGTCCCGGGACCGCCTGATGTCATAAGCCATATTGGGTCAAATATCTTTACAGCTTCTATTCCTCTGATGATCAGCGCAATAACGAATACCGGCTTCATTAACGGCAAAACAATCATCCTGAAGCGCTGCCAGTTTGAAAACCCCAAAATCACAGCGGCATTCAACTGATCTTCCGGCAATGACATTAACCCGGAAAGAAGTATCAGGAACATCAGAGGTGTCCATTGCCACACATCGGCGCATATGATTGCAATTATTGCCAAAACATCGTGTTGGAGCCATACGATTTCCACCGGTTGCGAAGTAAATATGGACAAAATGCCGTTGACGGCGCCCGAAGACTGAAAAAGCATATAAAATACAAAACCGCCCACTGCCGGCACAATCATCATCGGTATAATCAAAACGGTGTGAAAAACCTTCTTGAGAGGAAATTTATCTAAGAACAGAAAAGCTATAAATAGGCCCAAAAAAAATTCTATGGGAACCACTGTGGCGACAATAATGAATGTTCTGAACAAAGCCATCAGAAATTCTTTATCCGTAATCAGGTTCCAATAATTGGACAAGCCAGACCAAAATTTGTAAGCGCTGTACCATTTCAGTCCACCACTGGTTAGTGGGGACCATTCGGTCAAACTTATGTAAATACCAGACAGAAGCGGAAAGGCCAGAACAGTAAAAAACATGATCTGCGCCGGGAGAACCATCAAAGTGCCGAATTTAATTCCTTCCTTGATAGCGCTTTTATCGACAGTATTTTTCTGTTCTATTTTCGTAGACACCGTGGAAACCTCCTTTTTGAACTATATTGGGGAGATTGTTTGATCTAATTCTGATGACGATTATTCCATTTAAACAAGATGTTCACAGCACAAAGATTTATGTAGGGCAAAAGGAATCGCTGGCTTTGGTCAATTGGGGTGAGAAGTATAGCTATCTCGTTTTAGATAGCTATACTTTTCCCTTTAAGATCAGGCCTTTATTTTGAGTTGGTCGACGATAGTTGGCCAGGCGGGATTTTGAGATTGCACTGCTTTGATAAATTTATCCTTACCCACCTTTTGGACTGTCTTTTTCCACCGCAAAGCAGTATCCTTCATCGCTTGCGCAGCTGTTTTTTTGCCGATCGCAGCTTCGATTAAATTCTTATCTAGTGCATTTTGAAACTCAAGGACACCGGGGACATTGATGGGTGGTGCCGCATGTTCTATCACGTCGACATAGGTTTTCACATTATAAGGTTTGTATGACTTTACAACTCCCGGATCAGCAAAATCGGTCAGCCTGCAGGGATCGAGATAGCCAGCCGGATTTGCAACGACGAAAGTAAAAACCTTTCCACTTGTCAGCCATTGGAGAAGCAGATAAGAAGCTTCCGGATATTTCCCTCCGGTTGCAATGGCTTTCCCTATGGCAGGCCACCATACTGTTCTTCTAATGTATTTACCATCAATCATTCTTCCGGGGGAACCAAAAGTCCGAACCTTTCCGTAAACAGCCGGGTTATCGGGATTATCCATGAATTTACTCCAGTTCTGGAAAGTCTCGATCATCGCGAACTCACCTTTGGCCATACCCGGATACTGTTCAGCCCATCCCCATGTAATGGCATCCTTGTGCATGAATTTCATTGAATCTGCGTACTCTTCTGTCGCCTTGATGCCCGCATCCGAGTCAATAAGAGGCTCACCATTATTATCAAAATAATACTGGTTCGGATAAGCCATAGAGAGGTATCGTGGGTACCAGAATGCAAATCCCCAGTATTGATTCCTCAATCCGACGCAACCGAGTAGCCCCTTGTCCGGCCTATGGAAAAACTCCGATATGTCGCGCAACTGGTCCCACGTGTCCGGTACCTGCAATTCCCATCCGTATCGTGCCTTAAAATCCTTTCTTTCTTTGGGTTTTTCCCACAAATCTTTACGATAATAGTAAAAACATGGGTAATCGCCGTCCACATGGAAACCATAGTAGTGCCCGCCCGATTTCATCATCGTATTAACGGTAACGGCACCTCCAATATATCCTGTCTTTGAGTCTGTCCAATCCGGTTTGTATTTGTCAACGAATTCATCGTATGCAAACAAAGCGCCGCTTCGAGCGAGATCTCCCAATTCATTCTGCCATGTGCCATAAATATCATATGAGTTTGTACCTGTTTGGTAATCCTGTACGAGTTTCTTGCCCATCTCCGTATCAATTGTATCAACAAGTTCGACCTCGATGCCGGTCTCTTGGAAAAACATCTCTTTCAACGTTTTCGCACCTGGTGGGTGCGGATTTTCCCAATGTCCCACCTCCCCGGGGGGTACCATCAACACGAGTTTTTTCGGCGCTTTCCCATCAGCCTTGAGTTTCCTTAATCCCTCGATTGCTCTACCTGCAGATTCATCAGGGCCGTATTGGTATTTTTCGGCTCCTTCAAATCCGGTAGGACCGCCAATCATACCAGGTGCTAGGCCCTTTTTCTTTTCTGCCGCCAGTGCCAGGAATCTGTCGCTTCCTATTGGGATAAAGCTGCTCGCCACCGATGCTGCGGCTAGACCCGCACTAACCTTGACCGACTTGTCGAGGAATTGGCGTCTAGTGATTTTTTTTTGTTTTTTCCCATTTTTCATGTTGTCTCCTCCTTTCGATTTATGACTGGTTTAGCCCCTTATACCAATAGGGTTTATCGGCTTTGTGGGCGACATTATTACCCACAGTTTACAAGCTGAGAATTCGGCCGTTCCTGGCATTTAAAGGGAATATTTAATGGACAAACATGTTTTCAAGCTTCAGACGATAACTCCTTTTTGGCGGCTTCTGCGACAGATATGTCCTTGTGACCGGTATAACCACCGAGTTTCAAGAGCACACCCTTTAAATAAAGTATTGCATCGATATACCTCTCGTCGATTGTCTGAACGGTACCCAGCTTGTGCCCTTTGATCACAATCGGTGAGCACTGCTCGTGTGAAAGCAGGCCATCGAAACCGATATCCTTCGCCGCCTTAATGAAAACCTCCCATTCAAGCACATCTTTTTCACTTCCCGGGGTAACCTCTTCCCAGCTGTAGGCACCGCCACCCACAGTTTGGTTCGTGGCCAAAGATATTGTATGGGAGTAAACCATCAAATCTTTCATACTTTTAACGGTCTCTCGGACGAAATCGGGATCCTGGGATTCCAGAAGGGGAAGGTCTAGACCCACTTTTAGGCTAGGGACATTGATTTCCTCTATCAATTCGAGGGTTTCTTCGTTATTGCCCGTTATTTCCGGATGAGTTTGAAGCGCTAAAGTGATGCCCTCATCCTGGGCGTATAGTGCGACCTCTTTAATGCCCCTTTTAACCTGATGCCACGCCTCCAACCAATCCTCTGCACGGGATACCCTTCGAGATCTAGACTCGAATGCAGGTAATCCATATCCCTGCTGGGCGTAGAGATTCTGAAAATATCCATAAAAGGAAGCAAGGATCCGCACGATCCCGGAACCCATATCTTTGGCCAGCTTAATGCACTCACGCACATAAAGAATTTCTTTTTCTTGAGGATAAACCAATACATGATTGCCTTCCTGAAAGTTGGTGCAGCAAACGATTACACCCACCTCCAAGTCGAGATCCTGATATAGGTCTCTCAGTCTTTTTCTTCTGTCCTGGTCGAGATCCACCGGAAACCCCAGGGGACGGTGGGCGTAGATGCAGGCTGCATCGTACCCAAACTTGGCAGATCTCTTGATACTTTCTTCCAAAGACAGGCTTTCTCCCGGCGCCGTGAAATATCCGCCATAGCCGATTGTGTCGAGACTCAGTCGCATTTTTTCCTCCTCGTTTCAAAGGTTGGGTGTTGTGAGAAAATTCAAACGCCGTCAACCCTGGCCGGTTTCGTTTAAAATTGAAAGGGAATGCTAATTAACAACCTTTTCCCACGCCTCATCGAATTGGGCCAAGGCTTGTATCGTTAACGGATGGTCGAACATTTCAAAAAACAGCGATTCCGGTACTGATATGACATCAACTCCGGCCCGGAAACAGTTGATCGCATGATTTCTTGTTTTAAGGCTAGCCGCAAGAATCTCCGATGAAAAACCATAGTTCTTCTTTATTGCGACCGTGTCCTCAAGAAGGATTTCACTCTCACTGCCCATCGCATCAAGCCGACTCAAAACGAGGCTAATGAAGGTGGCTCCAGTCATCATGGCAAGTGTTGCCTGGTCTGCAGAAAATACCATGGTAACATTGACTCTGATGTCTTTTTCTTTTTCGAGGATGGATGCGGCTTTAAGTCCCTCAACATTCATAGGCACTTTAATGACAATATTGGGAGCAATCAAAGATAATTTTTCCGCCACTCTGATAATATCCCCGGCCCTATGGGCCACCGCCTCTGCACTGACAGGACCCGAGACAACAGAGCAAATTTGCTCCATAAGCTTAAAGAAATCTTTCCCAGTTTCGGCGATTTTTACCGGATTTGTGGTCACGCCACCCAAAAGCCCCGTATCCTGGGCTCTTCGAATTGCTGCGACATTTGCAGTATCTAGAAATAATTTCAATTATATCTCCTTATAGGCGTTTTAAATTTGAATGTTTTTTGATGAAGGGTGTAATTTTCTACGGGTCTTCTAAATATGGTCAGACGTATATTTGTGGTTATGCGTAAATTAATGAAAACCTTAATCATCATAACATTATGATCTATGTGACAAACTTAAAACGCAAAGTCAAGGAAAAAATAATCAAAAATTTAACCCATAACAATTAGGTCGGTCGGATGTCTGAAATCATAATTTAATAAGATTATCAATTTATAACGGATTGTTATAGATAAATACATCGTCAATATATATATCCGAATTCGAAGTGTTAAAATTTTGCTTGAGTTAATGAACCAAATGTATTTAAAGTTAAAACATCATATCATTATATTATTTAGTTTTGAAATACCGGCACTTACCTTTAGCCGATCATCTGATTTTGATAAAGCAGATTGCTAAATGAAAGGATAATAATGGATAGAGTTTACCCGATAAGCAAATTGCCCCTTTATCAGCAACTCTATGAGATTCTCCATGAAAAATTATTAAACCAAGAGCTGAAATCAGGGGATATGCTACCACCTGAATCCGAACTTATCCAAACCTATGGGGTCAGCCGAATTACCGTACGCACTGTGCTTGAGATGCTGGTAAAAGAGGGTCTAATCTATCGTCAACGCGGGAGAGGTACGTTTGTGGCCCATCCCAAACTCGAACATGGGTTATCACGTATCGTTAATTTTTCCGAAGACATGCTCCAGCGCGGATTTAAACCCAGCTCTAAGGTGCTGTTTTCCAGACTGGTTCAAGCCAACCCCTACATTGCCGAGAAGCTCGGGGTGGAAATTGGGGAAGAACTGACACGTTTGGACCGACTGCGGTTGGCTGACAATGAGCCGATGTGTTGTGAGAAATCACATTTCATTCATCGCTTTTGCCCCGGCATTCTCAATCATGACTTTGAAACCACCTCCTTGCGGATGATCAAGGAGCGAGATTATGGCATCAGATGGCTTCGGGCCACGCAGGTGATTCGTGCCCTGAGCGCCCCTCAAGATATTGCAAAACATTTGTCTGTTGAAAGAGATGCACCGCTTTTATACATCGAAAGAGTATCGTACTCCCAGCAGAACATCCCCATTGAATTTCTACAAGCCTATTATCGTGCCGATCGCTATACCCTTCATGCGGAACTCCAAGGGGGCGCAGGATAAAACAAGAACAACCAAGAGGAAAAGATGGTTGGAATTAAAGAAATTGATATTACCAGTCTTGGGGAGGTGTTAGTCGATATGTTTCCGGCAGAAATCGGCCGAGGCCTTACAGAGGTATCATCATTTCGGCCCGTCCCCGGGGGCGCCCCGGCCAATGTGGCTGTAGCCGGGTCTTGCCTCGGGTTACGCACGGCATTCATCGGAAAGGTGGGCGATGATGCTTTCGGCCATTATCTAACGTCCATTTTAAAAGAAAATAACGTCGATGTGCGCGGCGTCTGTTATGACAAAGACGCCCGCACGGGAATGGCCTTTATCGCCATGCCGGATGTAAATAACTATGAAATTCTATTTTACCGGAACCCCGGAGCAGATATGCTGCTCAAAACAGAGGAACTCGATGTGAACCTGTTGAAGGCAACAAAATCGCTCCATTTTGGATCTCTGAGCTTGGCACAGGAACCCAGTTCGGGGGCCACGATGGAGGCGGTGCGTGTCGCCAAAAAAGCCGGGAGCCTGATTTCTTTTGATGTCAACTACCGTCCAGGGTTATGGGAAAGCCCCCATGATGCAAGACAACGAATCATGCCTGCGATTTCTCGGGTTCACATCCTTAAGATCAACGAGATGGAATTGAATCTGCTTACTCATGACACCGTGGAAAATATGGAACGGGCTTGCAGGGTTCTTTTGGATAAAGGTCCCAAACTGGTTGCGGTCACGCTAGGCCCTGGAGGGTGTTATCTGTATAACCCGGAAGGGGGCGTTCGGATTCCGGGATTTGAAGTTAAAACAGTTGATGCTACAGGCAGCGGCGATGCTTTCATTGCCGGTCTGCTTTCCAGGCTCATCACCGTGGATATACGATCCGGTAGGTTAACGCTGAACGACCTGAAACGGTTCGGTCGCTATGCCAATGCCGTTGGCGCCTTGGCCACTCAAATAAAAGGCGTGATTCCGGCCTTGCCATCGAGAGAACAGGTAAACGATTTTCTAAAAAAACAGAGCGTGGTCTTTTGAAATAGCTTCTGATCAAAGTAAACCGTAGAGGGAAAGATGACAACACACGCACCACCTAAAAAAGATCGAGAAAAAAAATATTCTACATCAGACGTTGACAAAAAAACGCTTATGTCTATGTATCGAAACATTTACGCGACGCGTCAGTTTGAGCTCAAATGCGTCGAACTCTACCGACAGGGCCTTATTCCCGGCTATCTGCATCTCTATTTGGGCGAAGAAGCCATTGCCGCCGGCGCCTGCGCGGCGATTGGCCCGGAGGGTTATATTGTCAGTAGCCATCGCGGACATGGTCATTGCATCAGCAAGGGGGCAGACTTAAAGCTGATGATGGCCGAAATTTTGGGTCGCGAAACCGGGTACTGCAAAGGCCGGGGCGGTTCGATGCATATTTCCAGCAAAGCCAATAACAATTTAGGCGCCAACGGCATTGTGGGCGGGGGAATCCCGATCGCAACCGGGGCGGCAATGGGGATCAAAATCAAAAAAAGCAAGGAGGTTGTTGTGGCTTTCTTCAGTGACGGCGCTTCAAACAACGGAGTTTTTGGAGAATCGTTAAACCTGGCTGCGATTTACAATCTGCCGGTCATCTTCATGCTGGAAAATAACCATTATGCAGTAACCACACCGATAGAGTATGCAGCTGCGCGCTGTGAACTGGCTGCGAAAGGTCAGGCTT
>Ga0255052_10001613_pt1 | contig 16849 bp, 13 predicted proteins | sample JV7_2_21_MG_FD_188632 | JGI IMG/M metagenome (GOLD analysis project Ga0255052, IMG submission 188632) | Seawater microbial communities from Jervis Inlet, British Columbia, Canada - JV7_2_21 | ecosystem: Environmental > Aquatic > Marine > Inlet | place: Canada: British Columbia | collected...
ATGCCGACCAGCAACTCGGACGCGAGCTGAGGTATTTGCTCAGTTGTCAGCAGAAACGCAAACATGAAGGCGTTCGCGATAATGAACATCAACATCACGGTCACACGACTTGCGTCGATGAGAACGTCAGGCACCTGCTTCCAACCAATATCCTTGTAGACGAAGATGGCAATGAAAAACGCGTAAACGGCGGCTACCGCGGCGGCTTCGGTCGGCGTGAATATGCCTGCGTATATACCGCCGAGAATAATGACGACCAGCATCAGGCCCCACACCGCCTCACGAAATGTTCTGACGACGGCGCGCAAGCTCGCCCGTTCCTGACGTGGCATGTTCTGCTTGCGGGCAATGACGACCAACGTCAGCATCATGACTAACGTGAGAATGATGCCCGGCAATACACCTGCGATGAAAAGCCTACCGATCGATGATTCCGTAATCGCCCCGTAGACGACCATGACGAGAGAGGGCGGGATCAGGATACCCAGTGTTCCCGCGTTGCAGATGACTCCGGCTGAGAAACTTTTCGAATAGCCCGAGGCGATCATACCGCCAATCATGACGCTGCCGACTGCAACGACGGTTGCTGGTGCCGACCCGGATACTGCCGCAAAAAACGCGCTTGCCAATAACGCCGCCATTGCAAGACCGCCGCGAAAATGCCCGACCAGCGCGTTCGCGAAGTCGATCATGCGCCGAGCAACACCACCCGTCGTCATGAATGCCCCGGCAAGAATGAAAAACGGTACCGCGAGCAGCGGATACACATGCATCGTGTGAAAGAACTTCTGCGCCGACGACAACAGGGTTTGATCGCCGAACAACAACATCGTCAGCACACTCGCGAGCCCCAGCGACACAGCAACTGGCACACCGATAAACAGCAGCACAAACAGCATCGCAAGAAGGAATACTGCTGTCACGAACCTGCCTCCGGCTCGTGGTCGTCGCGTAACAGGTGCCAACCGGCCTCAAGAAAACGGTAAGCCAGCAACGTAAACCCCAGCGGCATGGTTGCGGTCAAAAGCCACTTGGGCGCGGCAATGTCGCGCGCATAATTACCCAGCGTCAGCAGACGATCGACAAATACGGACGACCCATACAGCATCAGTAGCGCGTACCCGAGACAGGCAATGATCGCGACAAGATTTACGTAGCGCCGCAATCTCTTTGGCATCCTCCGTGTAAACAAGTCGACGGCGATGTGCGTTTGCGTGCGCACGCCATAGGACATACCAACCAGAACCAGGGCAGCAAACGAGTAGGTCGTCGCTTCAAGCGACCAGACGATGCCGCTGTTAAAGGCGTAGCGCAGGACGACCTGGACAAAGGTCAGCACAGTCATGAACGCCAGCAAAGTTGCGAGCACGCCCTCTTCCAGGCGGTTCATGACTTGCCGAAGATTCATCTTCGCGTTACGGTTTATTGACGGGCCGCGAGTGCGGCAGCAATGAAGTCCTTACCAATATTGCCTTCGAACTGTTCCCAAACGGGCCGCATCACGGTCTCCCACTCTGCCAGTTCATCCGCTGTCAGTGTAAGAACTTCCGACTGGCCCGATTCGATAATTTGTTGTTTGCCATCCTGATTGATACTTGCCGACTGATCGTTGGCCCACGCGCTAACCTCCTGAACAATCGCGTTCAGTTCCGCGCGGATATCCTCCGGCAACGAATTCCAGAAAGTTGGGTTCACCGCAACCAAATAACCAATGTAGCCATGATTGGTCTCCATCAGGTAGTCCTGCACTTCGTAGAACTTTGATGAGTAGATGTTCGACCAGGTGTTCTCCTGCGCGTCGACAGCGCCTGTCTGTAATGCCTGATACACCTCACCAAATGCCATCTTCTGTGGATTGCCGCCTATCTGCAGTACTTGCGCCTGCAACACGTCTGACTCCATGACACGGAATTTCAGACCCTCGGCCGCAGCAGGCAGGCGCATTGGTACAGGACCGCCAAATTGCTTCATGCCGTTGTGCCAGAAAGACAATCCCAGCAAGCCCTTTTCCGCCATCGAATCAAGCAATGACATTCCCGAATCACTCGCTTGAAAACGTTCAACGGTCTGCAAGTCGGGGAACAAGAATGGCAGGTCGAATACCTGGAATTTGTGCGTCAGGCGGTCGAGCTTGGACAGCGAAATCGCGATCATTTGCACTTCACCGAACGCCAGAGCATCCAGCGAATCGTCGTCACTCATCAGCTGTCCGGAAGGGTAGACCTCGACCACCACACGGCCGGCCAATCGCTCTTCGACGATCTGCCTGAATCGATCAGCCGCCATACCTTTGGGCGTTGCAGGCGCGGTTACGTGCGGAAACTTGATCAATACCGGCCCGTCATCAGCTTTCTGGCCACAACTGACCAGTAATATCACAGCGAAAATGATGACGACCAGGCGACAAATTCCTGGCATGTTATTGGACATTTTATTTCCCCCGGCTGCTACGGCCTCAATACTTGTTCGCGATAAACAGGTCCTGCGCTGGAAATAGCGTAATCACCTTGCAACTGTCGTTGGTCACAACAATTTCTTCTTCGATTCGTGCGGCGCCATTGCCGTCTGCGGCCGGGCAATAGGTCTCCAGCGCGAATACCATCCCTTCCTGCAGCTCGAACGAATTTTCGAATGACACGAGTCGACTAATGATCGGTCGCTCATGCAACGCGAGGCCGAGACCATGCCCGAACTGCAAACCGAAAGCCTCCATCTCGTTGGCGAAACCGAATTCCTCGGCCTTCGGCCATAGCGCCGCAATCTTGTCCGTCGTCTGACCGGGGCGAACGATGTTGATCGCAGCATCGATCCACTCGCGCGCCTGCTTGTATGCATCTTCTTGAGCCGGCGTCGACAGGCCAATATTCAGCGTCCGGTAATAACACGTTCGATAACCCATGTAGGACTGAATGATGTCGAAGAACGCCTGATCCCCAGGACGATACATGCGATCCGTAAAATTGTGCGGGTGCGGTGAACAGCGTTCGCCCGATACCGCGTTAATCGCTTCCACATCATCCGAGCCGTTGTCGTACAGGAACTTGTTCGCCATCGCGACCATTTCGTTTTCACGAACACCGGGTTTCAGTTGTTCGGCAATTTCCTGATAAGTACCATCAACTATCGCCGCCGACATATTCAGCAAAATGATCTCATCCATGCTTTTGATCTGCCGGGCATCAAGAAGTACCTGTTGTCCGTCGCGAATCTCCAGGCCTTCCTGCTGCAATGCGAACATCATCGGTGGTTCGACGATATCCACACCTACCGGCATATCGGCGACCCCTTGCGCTTTCAGGAGATCATGAATTTCGCGCGCTGCGTTTTTCAGGAAATTGGCCTCCACCGGCACCGAGCCGCGCAATCCAAGCATGCCAGCCTTGCAGTGATCGGTTTTTAGCCACGGCGCGTACAGGCGATGATGCGCTGCGGCCGAGCCGAAATCCCACAGATACGGGTTGGCATCGCCGCTAAACAATGCATAGCGGCAGATCTTGTCCCGACTCCATTCACCAATCACGCTACTCGTCAGGTAGCGAATGTTGTTGTTATCGAAGCAAAGTACGGATCCAAGGCCTGAATTCTTCAGGGCCTGCTGGGCGCGCGCCACCCGATATTTATGCAAACGGCGGAAATCGACGCGCTCTTCAAAGTCGACATTTGTACGGCCGGGCGCGGCGATGGGTCGATCCCAGTTCCAGTTCGTCTCGATGTCTTCGGGGCGAATTACGACAGGTTCAGTGGCTTCAAGATCCGACATAAAAATACTCGTTTATTCAGGCGAAATCAGCAGCAATTGCAGTCGTTCGCAGTACTTGCAAACGTGTGCAAAGAGTCCAATTAGTTTACCATCAGAAACTCGAGCAGGCAGCACACAAAGACGATGCCCACCTACGTTTACGAGACTATTCCTGGCAATTCTGACGACGAACCGAGACGTTTCGAGGTTTTTCAGCGCATGACGGATGCCGCGCTGACACACGACCCCGACAGCGGAGAACCCGTGCGCAAGATCATTACGGGCGGCATTGGCGTGAAGCTCGGCGTGCTTAAACGCAGCACGGTCGTGGACAAGAAAAGCCCCGCCGCAACTGCTTGTGGGTGTGCCAGCGGAATACCCCACCGGCACTAGTCGTACTGTTACATTGCGTCTTCGGTGGCAAGCGTAGTCGCCGGCACTACGGTGCGAAATTCGGCTGCCTCTGAATCAACGTGCAATGTGTAAAACTGGTCCTTCAGCTTACAGTCTGCGCAATACAGTGAGTATTCGCCCTCGGCGTCTGGTGCTTTCCATTCGATGGATCCAGAACTGCGCCCGGGAATCGTCAGGTCAGCAAAGCCCATGTTGTCGCTCTTGAACGTATACGGCTGGAAACCGGAATTCTGAATGACCAGCTGTACGCTGGTCCCGGGGCGAATGCTGAACTCAGCCGGCATGAAACGGCCTCGTTTCGCCAGTGTGCGGGCAACTTGCATCGTGCCGAGATTTGCTAAATAAGCAGAAATCGCCTCGATCTCTTCTTCACTTATGACAGCCTTGACTGCGATCATCTCGGGTATCCCCTCGATCACCGCACGAATCGTCCCTTCCGATGCGCCTCGTATGTACGGCCCGACACCCAGATCACCCTCGGCGTACTCACCGTGACAGGTTTTGCAGCCGACGCCTGCGATTTCGCTAAATACCCTGGCACCCTCGGCAAACGCAGGGTCACCCGAATATTCCAGGGCTGGCGCCGGAGCCGCTGAGGTGTCAGCAAGCGTGCCACCGGCAACGAGTTTGCGCTTCATTTCCAGCGCACTACCATGCAGGCCATTCATGTCTGAAACATTCTCGCCGACTTCGTCCCAGCCGTTTGGATAGGAAACAAATGCACCGGAATGAGTACTGCCGCCGTTCGGCAATGGAATTCTGTCGGATACTTCACGGAGATCGAGGTCAAAGACCACGACCTCAAAGCTGGAGTTGCAGCTGATCCAGAGTTCATTAGCCTCAGGATCCGGATGTAGCGTGCCATGATCACCGCGAATACAACCCGTATAGAACTGATTCATAGCCCTGGAATTCGGGGCTTCCATCGTATCGGCATCGACCATGCCCAGCATCTTGCCGAGATTGTGTGATTCTTCGCCTTTGCCGATCGTGTAGATATAGCGATCGTCCCAGCCAAAGTGGTTGCCATAAGGACCATCTACTCCAGCACGCTGTTCAGTGACGATTTTCTCTGTTTCAAGGTCCAGCTTCAGCACGATGCTGTTGCGTGAGCCAGTGATGTAAGCCAATTTCTGGTCTGAAGTGAAATTGATCCACGTCGGCGCGCTGTCGTGAACCTGAACCCACTTTTTCACTTTCCAGGTCTCGGTATCAACTAACCAGATCGGGTTATCGGTAAGATGCTTGCGCATATCGAAACTGCGATAGCGACCGGTGCCAATGATTTGATCGCCATTCGGCGAGGCAAAGTACATATAGCCTTCGCTGCCCTGTTCCTGTTGCGAAACACTACCTACTACCCGATTGTCGTCATCCGGATCTACCACGAACATCGGTTGCGACCAACCGTAAAGCATCACGCGCTGTGCGCCTTTGGGTGACGTAAAAGATTTGGCATGGTGCGCCTGCCCTGACAGCCTGATCACTTTGTCGAGTTTTAGCGTTCTTGCATTGATCACAAGGAAACGACCTGCGTGATCACCTAACGTGGTGAAGGAACCTTCGCCGGTCGGCAGATAAATCCATTGACCATCCGGTGATACGCCAAGTCCGTGTGGTTCGAATACGTTGCTCCACCCCCAGGACAATACGTCGTAGTTTTGGCTTGCGACAACTTCGCGTGTGTCGGCATCAATAATGGCGAAACCCGGCAAGGTAACGCCACTCAGCAAGCCACCATAACCGGGCCCCTCAGTAGTGACGAAGACCAGCGGGTGTTCTTTCGGATCCCAGGCATCCGGACCGCTGGAGTCAAAGCTGTATTCCAGAGATACGCCGACTTTCTCGGACCATTCGGTCTCCCACTGTGCCTTTTGCCTTGCAGAGGCCTCTTTGGGCGGCGCAGCCAGGGCCACTGACCAACTGATGCAAACCAGGGTACAGACAGCCGCGTAAGAGACGGCGCGGGCATTAATCAGGGGGAAATGCATCGTCAAACACTCCTCGTTGCTTCGCTGAGACGGGTCTCAGACAAATTTGAGCGAGTATTTATACTATGAAACCGCGATTATTACTCATGGCATTGGAGGGGTATCGGAATCTTGACGGTTGAGATCCCCGCTGAATCAACCAATTGCCGAAAGATTTCGTCGAGTGGAATTGGCCTGCCGACCGCATGTCCCTGTGCAAAGTCAACGCCGAGTTCGGCGAGCAGCTTGCGCGCCTCATCGCTCTCGACGTATTCGGCAACAGTCTCGAGCTCCATGACCTTCGCAACTTGAGTAATTGCAGCCACCATTGATTCGGAAATTCTGTTTTCGGTAATGTCACGGACGAAACTACCATCAATTTTCAGAGTATCGACATTGAAATTCTTAAGGTACGCAAAAGAACTCAAGCCGGCGCCGAAATCGTCCAGCGATATTTTGCAGCCACGATCCCGTAGCGCATCGATGAATGCCTGCGCCTTCTGAAGATTGGAAACAGCGGCTGACTCTGTCACTTCGAAACATAAGGTCTGTGCCGAAATGCCACTTTCCTGAAGCTCTTCCTCGATGAACTCAAGAATCTCATCGTCGCCTAGTGACTGTCCGGAAAGATTGATCGAGAAATTTGCGTTTTCCGCCGCGACGATCTCCGCATTGGCTACAAGTTTTGCGATGGTCGCGGAAACGACCCAGCGGTCAATTTGTGGCATGAGTTTGTAACGTTCAGCCGCTGAGAAGAATGCACTGGTGGGAATGTTGTTGCCGTCGTCGTCCTGCATTCGCAGCAAAACTTCGAAATGCGGTCGCGCAGCAGTATCCTTGAGGCTTGCGATCGGCTGTGCGTACAATTCAAACCCGTCTTTATCGAGCGCTTGCTGAAGCTGTGACATCAGTTGCATGTCATCGTAACGGCGAATCATGCTCAGGTTCTGATCATTATAAACCTCGATGCGATCTCGACCGTGGTCCTTTGCGCCCTCGCAGGCCATTCTTGCCTCCGTTAGGGCCTGACCTAAATCCGCCGTCCTGGAATTGAATTCAGTGATGCCGACGCTCATCGTAATCTGCAAGGACTTATCACCCTCCAGGTATCGGAGCGCATGACCTTTGTCACGAATGCCCTGTGCCAGCTGCATTGCCTGATCGCAGCTGGACTTCGTCAACAGGATGCAAAACTTGTCACCGGTCAAACGCGACACAACAGCGTGGCGTGGCAAGTCTTCTTCGAGCAAACGCGCGAAACGGATGATGACTTCGTCACTGGCATCCTGACCGAAAGTATCATGGACCAACTGCAGGTTATCGACATCGAAATAGATTAGTTGATGGGCATCATCCGAATTCACCAGGGACTTCGCTGATTCGTGTAGCTGTGCTTCAAATCCGGAACGGTTCATCAGTCCGGTCATGGCATCGAACGACTGCTCAATGACGTACTCGATCTTGCGCACAATATGCGCCATCAAGCGCCGCGCTGATTTGGAAAACTCCCCGGCATCAACGCGTCCGAGTTGTGCCAGTATGCCCTCAAGATTGCCGTGTCGATCCATCAGTGGGCATAGCAAAGCCTGAAAACCCCGCCCAGATGTTATCTCGGCACCTTCAATAGCAGGTATCTCGTACACCGCCGGCCAGCGTTTGCCCTCGAGCATGGGCATCATGTAGTCGATCAAATAGGCATCAAGGACCTTTCGGTCAACGTTTTTCCAACTCGAGTGTGTTGAGCTGACGCGAATTCGTTTGCCTGGAATGAGCAACACACTGTAAGCGATGCTTAGAAAACTACCGCTCTGGCCGACAAGCTGGGCTATGGCGGAGTGGCTGCGCGATGTGCCGTGGATCTTTTCATCAACTTCGTAGACGAGTGTCAGTTCTTTCTCAACATCGTCATTTCGCTGCGCGGCATCTTTTAACTGTTGCCCGAGGATCAGGCTTTCACCGATCAGGTCAACCGCGGGACGCAAGATGTTGGCGAGTATTTTTGGATTGAATGACGATGACTTGCCGGCATTGCGTGAAAACACGGCGACCAGTATTCCAAGTCTGGCTTCGTCTTCGTCCTGCACTGACAAGATCAGCAATGTCCGACCCGACGCCAAGGTACGACGTATGCTGTCAGCTTCGGCTTCAGATTCGGCGATAATTTCCTCGGGAATGTCCGCAATGAAATTGTCAATTTCATAATCTTCCACGCCGTCGCTACTCCATGTGCACAGGCGTTGCGTATCGTAAAAACAAAAGCACCGGGCGCGAGGCACGAGCGAGTGCAGCAAGCCCTTTGCCTTGCCGATATTTTTTCTGGTTTGCAGGTTGTGTAGTTCAACTACCAACGCTGGCTCCGTGTGGATCAGTCTGTGCCTGTGCCAGCCACGATGCCAGCTTGCGCTGAATCTGACTGTGACTGAAGTCTCAAGTGAAACCGTTTTCACCCCTAAAATCAGCGAATTGGGTACTTTTTAGAACATTATTCCGTTCCAACGGCAGGAAAAGAAAACGCCCGCTTTCGGGGCGGGCGTTCTTGTGCAGCGAAATTTGCGTGAATTGTTACAAGGTCTCGAGCCAGTCGTCGTCGGATTCCTGGTTTACATCTTCAAAAAGTGGCGTCGACAGGTACCGCTCCCCGGTATCCGGCAACATGGCGAGAATCACGGTGCCCGCCGGCGCGGCCTCTGCTACGTCTAACGCGGTAGCTAACGTCGCACCCGAAGAGATGCCACAGAATATTCCTTCTTTGTGCGACAGCTCGCGTGCGACTTCGATTGCGCGATCGTCAGACACCGACATCAGCTGGTCAAAGACTTCGCGATCCAGGACTTCCGGAATGAAGTCCGGCGTCCAACCCTGGATCTTGTGGGGCGCCCACTCGGCGCCCGAGAGCAACGACGCAGCGGCCGGCTCAGTCGCAACGATTGTCACCTCCGGACGCGCGGCTTTGATGGTTCTGCCGGCGCCGCTCATTGTGCCACCTGTGCCATATCCGGTGACCCAGTAGTCGAGCCTCCTGCCAGCAAAATCTTTAAGTATTTCAGGGCCCGTCGTACTTGCGTGATAATCCGGATTCGCCGGGTTCTCGAATTGGCGGGCGAGGAACCAGTCATGTTTGGCAGCGAGTTCTTCTGCCTTCTTGACCATACCGGTGCCGCGCTCCGCCGCAGGCGTAAGAATCACTTTCGCCCCCATACCACGCATGACCAGGCGGCGCTCCATTGAAAATGAATCTGCCATTGTCGCAACGAATTGATGACCTGTTGCCGCGCAAACCATCGCGAGGGCGATGCCGGTATTTCCAGACGTCGCCTCGATGACGGTCTGGCCTGGTTTAAGCGTGCCCTTCTGTTCCGCGTCATTAACGATAGCGAAGGCAAGACGATCCTTGACTGATGCCAGTGGATTAAATGACTCAACCTTGACATAAATATGGACGTGGTCCGGTCCCATGTTATTGAGACGGACGATTGGCGTATTGCCGATAGTCTGCAGAATATTGTCGTAGATCATTATCTTGTTCCTTTTTTTGCTGGCCTACGGACTCTGTATAACAGAATACATCGCTTCGATGCCAACATAACCATGTGTTATATGTAGATAAATTTTCATCGACGTTGAAACAAATACGACCGGTCACGGTCACATATGAAGACGTAGCGACGCAACAAGCCAGAATGAAACTGCAACAACTCAAGTATATGCTTGCGATCGTCGATAACGGGCTGAACATCACTGCAGCGGCAGAAAAACTGTTCACGTCCCAGCCGGGGGTTAGCAAACAACTCAAACTGCTCGAGGAAGAGCTCGGGCTGCAGTTGTTTGTACGCAAAGGAAAGAGCCTCGGGAGCATCACTGCGGCCGGACAACAGGTCATCGACCGGGCACGGCTGATCATGCACGAGGTCGAGAATATCCGTAGCCTCGCGTCCGATTACTATCATGAGGAAGAAGGGACATTATCGATAGCGACGACGCACACGCAGGCGCGCTATGTCCTTCCAGATGTCATTCGCGAATTCCGCAACCGTTATCCGCGCGTTAATCTAAATCTGCACCAGGGTACATCGGAGCAAATCGCTGACATGGTCAAAGCGAATGAAATCGACTTCGCCGTCGCGACCGGTTCGCACGATTTGTTCCGTGGGCTGCTCATCGTGCCCAGTTATCATTGGGACAGAAAGATCCTTGTTCCGCGGAACCACGAACTGGCTGCACTTGATCGCAAGTTGACGCTTAAGGACCTGGCGCAGCACCCACTGGTGACTTACGTATTCAGCTTCGGCGGTCACTCCTCTCTGAAACGCGCGTTCGCTGAACAGGGACTCGAACCCGATGTCGTTTTTACGGCTAGAGATGCGGACGTCATCAAAACATATGTTCGAATGGGGCTGGGTGTGGGAATCGTCGCGAGCATGGCCGAGGACTGTGATGATCAAAAGGATCTGACGGCACTCGACGCTCAGGGTTTGTTTCCGCGCAGCACCACCTGGATCGGTTTTCGCAAAGACATCGTGCTGCGCCGCTACATGCTGGACTTCGTACAGTTATTTGCACCGCACATCACCGCCGACCAGCTCGAGCAAACCCGCCACGTCAGATCGCAACCTGAGATTGACAAGCTATTTGAAGATGCGAATCTACCGATTCGCGGCGGCTGCACTGACAATATTATCGAAGCCGCCTGAGTCCGCCGCGGCCTCTAGTAAATCCGAATACCTCCGTGGCGTCTGCGGCTGCGCTGATCAACCCACCACAAGCCAACTAAGAACCCACCAATCAGACAAGCACCCACAGCGCCGGCCACCCACTGCAGCGGCATGCTATTTTTGTACTGCGATTGACGATTCCGCAAACTCGTAATTTGCTCACCAAGTACGCTGACTTCGGTTTCACTCTGGTCCAGTCGTGCCTGCAAGTCTGCCGCTTCCTGCTTCAGCGCATCAATGGCCGCAGCAGGAGCGGCGAACGCTCGTCGCGCCTCCTCGAGCTCTGCAGCAAGCCGGTCGGCTTCGGCCCGAGTTTCGGCAACGATGAGCTTCGCCGGCTTGGATGCAACGAGAAAACCAGCCTTGACATATCCCTGCGTACCATCGGGTAGCTCAACATGCGCGTAATAGCGAGTGCGAGACAGCACCTCCATTGCCTGGCCACTGTCAAGATTACGAAACGCCCGATCACTCGTATCTGCCGCCTCATGGATGCCGAGTTGCAAGGTGTCCGTCACATAAGCCGTTTCCGCAAGCACAGCCAGCGGCAATAGCAGTAGAACACCAACAAATAATCGCATTCTCAATCTCCCTGATTTGTACGCGAATACTACTACAGCCTATTGCTCATAGAGCCATCGCAGCAACGCCTCCTGTACCTCGTCGCCGGTACCACGATGGACATCTTCGTGATTTTGCAGCACAACCACTGTAAATCGCCGTCCAGACCGCGCCTGCAAATAGCCCGCAATCGCAGCGACATGATCGAGCGACCCGGTTTTCAGATGCGCCTTGCCTTGCAACGGCCCATCTTCCAGTCGACGGGTCAGCGTGCCGTCCAAGCCAGCCAGCGACATCGATGCAACATACTCCGGCATATACGGCTGCTGCCACGCAAAACTCAACAAAGCACCGAAATCCGCTGCGGTCATCCGCGCATTGCGCGACAAGCCCGCACCATTGTCGAAAGCAAACTTCGAAAACAGCAGACCCTCGCGCTGCAACCAATCGCCAACGGCTTTGCGACCGCCCGCTTCGGTACCGGGCTCACCGAGAATCTCTGCCGACAGTGTGTACAAAAGTTGTCGCGCCATAACGTTATTGCTGTACTTGTTGATACGAGTAATGACATCGGCGAGCGGCAGCGACTGGAATTCAACAACTGGTTCAACGTCTCGCGGCGCCAGCGCGTTCTTCCAGCTTCCGTCAAATTCGCCTGCCGACTCTCTCCACAAGGAACCGAACAGTCCGAACACGAATTCCATGTGTCCGAGTACTGCGCGATCCATGGCATATCGTTTGCAGCCGCGCGGAAACTTGCCGCTGAATGTCATTTTGTCGATCGTGGCATTCGCCGAAATAGTGATGCCACGTTGATAACCGCGACAAATGCCGGCGGCAAGCGCGAGTTGATTGTCGACCTGTAGATTTGTTAGCGGTGGGTCCAGCCAGACCCTGACATTATTTGCATCATGATCCGGTTCAAACCAGTAGCGAACGACCTTGAAATTCATCAGCAGCGCATTCGGCGCGACGTTATAAGCTCTTAGTGGTTGCCTATCAAAGGCGGCCGGATCATGGTCGGCAACATTGAAATAACTGTCGTCCAGCAATAGATCACCGCTAATTTCACGTATACCTGCCTGTCGAACGCGGCGAAGCATTTGCCAGACTCGCTCCGTGACCAGAAACGGATCACCGTATCCCTTGATTAACAAATCACCATCAAGGCGGCCATCGTTAATTTCGCCAAGCGCATAGATGTCCGTATGCCATGTGTAGGTCGGCCCGAGTTCGTCAAGCGCAACCAGAGTAGTTAATAATTTGATCGTTGATCCCGGATTGCGTGGCACGTCGTCGTGCCACTGCAGCAGGACCTCACCACTATCCAAATCCTCCACATGGATGCTAAGCGTATCGTGCGGCAGGTTGCGCAGGTTCAAGGTGCTTTGCACAGGCAGTGGCAACACGTCGTCGGCCGTCACCTGAAGCGGAAATGCCGTACCTAGCAATGCGAGTAAAATCCCGAGCGAGGTCACCGTTGTCCCGAACTTCACTTCGCCAGCCTCCTGATGCCAAAAGCCCGGATTCGATCGGCAAGCGTGGTTGGCCGGACACCGAGAAGCTCAGCCGCTCCGTCCGGGCCGGAGACACGCCAGTTCGTTTGCTTTAGCGCCTCCAGCAGATTCTGTTTCTGAAATTCCCGCATTTCTTTCTCGGTCAACACATCCTCGCTGCGCGCAGGCGTTGGCGTTGGCGTTGGCGCCAAGTTTCTTGCTGCGCTGACATTAGGCATCGACAGATCCAGGCGCAATACATTTCCAGGTGACAGGATAACGGCCCGTTCGATGACATTTTTCAGCTCGCGGACATTTCCGGGCCAACGGTAGTCCTGAAGGCTGCTAGCGTGTGCGCGCGTCAAAGTCATGAGCGGACGCCCAAAGTCATTGCAGACAGTTTTCAGAAAATGTTGAGCGAGTTGAATGATGTCCGTGCCGCGATCACGGAGGGGCGGAACATCCACTGGGAACACACTGAGTCTGTAGAACAGGTCTTCGCGAAACTCGCCGTCGACAATCAGCTTCTCGAGATTTCTATTGGTCGCCGCGATCACCCGAACATCGACTGATCTCGTCACGTCGTCGCCGACCCGCTCGAACTCGCTTTCCTGCAATACGCGCAACAACTTGCCCTGCAGCTCGACCGGTATCTCGCTGACTTCGTCGAGGAAGAGCGTGCCGCCGTCCGCGAGTTGAAAGCGACCAATCCGGTCACGGTGTGCTCCGGTAAACGCGCCTTTCACGTGACCGAAAAACTCGCTCTCGAACAATTCCTTTGGGATTGACGCGCAGTTCACTTTGACGAGAGGACCATCCACACGCGAACTCTGCGTATGGATGGCGTGCGCGACGAGTTCCTTGCCGACACCCGATTCGCCCTGCAGTAAAACGCTGGCTGGTGTTTCGGCCACCGCTTCGACGCGCTTCAACATGTTTTGCAGCGCCGGGCTGGTGCCGATGATCCGGCCGAAGTTCATCGCGACGTTTACTTCTTCGCGGAGATAGTCACGTTCCCGCTCAAGTTCGTCGCGCAGACTTGCATTCTCCGCAAGGGTGAAGCGCAGCTTACGTTCTGCACGATTGCGCTCGGTAACATCTTTTGATGCGACAAGCATGCGGTCCACCTTACCGGCCACATCGCGGTGCGATATCGCGGACACGATAAGATCGAGAATCTGGCCGTCTTTGGTGATGACCTGTCGCTCCTCGTTGTTGAAATCGCCCTGCGAAATCAACTCTTGCAAGCGACCCTCGACATAACGTTTGCGATCCGATTCGGTAAAAAAGTCCGTTGTCGGCCGACCCACCACTTCTTCACGGCGATAACCAAGTTTCTGTAGCCAGTGATCGGTAACCGTAACGATGTTGCCATCACCGTCTGCTGTATGCAGCATCGCCGGTGTTAACCGATACAGCTCCCGATACTTGAAGTTGGCTCTGGCCTGATCGGCGATCTCTGTGTAAAGCGCAACTGTCCTGACGAACGCTCCTTCAGGATCGTGCTCGACCAGGGAGTCGGTCATGCATTCCAGCAGTTCCCCTGAACTGGACACAAAATCGATCGGTTTGTTCTCCAGTTTGCCGGTACGTCGCAACGCAGGCAGGAACTCCTGCTCGATTCGCTCGGCGGATTCCGATGTCACGAATTCGGCAGGCCGATGGCCAACCATCTCGTCGCGTTCATAGCCCAGGCGATCGAGGAATGCGTCGTTGACATCGAGATACGCACCATCCTCTCCGATCGAGGTCGCCATTACCGGTGACCTGCGAAATAGCCATTGGTAGTCGTCGAGTTTCGTCATTCGGCAAGTATATACGGAATTTCGTAAAGATAGTCACGGTTTTTCGTAATTTACGAAATATCGTAATTATTGATTAAGCACTAACCTATTGGTTTTAAACCGTTTTCCAAGTTGGCACGGCTTGTGCAATAGGGATTGGTAAGAACACAAGGTATCGCTTTGCGATGCTCGCAACCTGAAGGAAAGACCATGAACTCACGTAAGATTGAAAACGGACTGGCGCTGCTTGGCATTCTGATCGTACTTTTCGCCGTTAGCTCCGCCGCCAATATCGCCCTCGCCAGTGAAGCCGATGCATTCGGCTCCAGCTTGAAAACTGAGGTATCACCCACAGATTAAGACTCTCGCAAGCGGCCGGAGGCCGCCTGTGAGTATCCTTCCGGCGGCGCGATGAGCAGATATCTCTCCCCCGAATAACTGCTCAAAATGCCTCGGAAATCGCTGGCAGGAATGCTGGCGAATCGGGCCAGGAAGGCCCGGGCGGCACCCCCCTGCCGTTAAGCCTTGGGCGTCGGAGACCTCCGTATCGGAGGACTCGCTGTTTCGTCAATCGAATTCAGTGCTCCGGCGCCTTTCTTTTTCTGACTATCGCGAAACCCGGTCCTTGTGCGCCGCAGCTCTTTTCGCTCGCCCGGTGGAAAAATTATTACTAATTGTCTCGCGTAGACGTTTCAGCCAAATACGCGCCCAGGCAAATTCACAGCCGAGAATAGCGAGCCCGATCGGAATTACAATCAGCGCGGGACCCGGCGCAACGATCATGACAATGCCCAGCACCAATACGGTACTACCAAGTACCGCAATCGCGATGCGCCGCCCAGCCTTATAGGTCATATGAATGGTCTTTTGAATCACGAAAAATCCTCAGGTGCTATGCCGCAAATATTATTTGTTTTATGACAACTATGTCGTAGTCTTTGTTGCATGCATTGCCGACTAATTGCGCTTTTTCTTGTCGCGACCGTTATTCCAGCGCCTGCAAGGTCTGATACGGTGAGTCAAATCAGAGTCAGTTCAGAGCCGGCTATTGCGGACATGGCGCCATTGCCAGTCGGCCGTCGCCTGATTCGCCTGCCAACACTCACGTTTGTATTCACTATCGAGCCGCGTTGTGAAAACAACATGCAGGTCGAATCAATATCTATCAGCGTAGCAGATACGCGCGAGACTGTGACCATGGGCGAGACTACGGGCAGTTCTGTCGTAGAGGCAACAATTACGATTCCAAGGCGTCAGGCCGCACCACTAGCCGTGGCCGATTCATGCGACATCGACGAGGACGAAACTCGGCAATCGCGGGAGCTATTGGTACGCGGAGCTTTTACGGCCCATTTGTCGCTCCGCTGTGCGAATGACGAGCGTCAATCCATTGTCTATGCGTCGCACGCGTTGGACCTGTCCTTACGCTGCAAGGCGGAGACTCAGGCGCCTTCGTCCGGTTCGATTGCGAGGTGAAGACCCATGAATTCGAGCATTTTTCCCCAGGCATCGTCAGCCGCTTCGGCGTTGTATGCGTTGCCTGACGGATCAGCAAAAGCGTGGCCCGCACCTGGGTAAATGTGAATCTCATAGTTCTTGCGCAATCGCTCCAGGGCAGCTTCGAATTGTCGCACCGAAGCAACAGTGACTCCTTTATCCTCAGCGCCAAACAGCCCAAGAATTGGCGAACTGATTGCTCGCAGCCTGTCATCGTCGCCCGTTACCTGACCGTAAAAGATAACGGTGGCATCCAGTTCCTCTGGAAATAGCATGGCGGTATTGAGTGACCAACCACCGCCAAAGCTCCAACCCAAAGACCCGACCCGCGGCGCGCCGGCTACCGAAGTAAGGAAATTATAGGCCTGACGAATGTTCTCGGCAGCGGGCTCCGGATTCTCGATCACTTTCTGCACCCTGACTCGCGCCACCTCCGTGGTCGTGGCCGTTTCACCGCCGAACAAGTCGACCGCAAGAACGATATAACCCTCGCCGGCAAGTTTTTCCGCCATTGCACGAATACTGTCATTCAGACCCATCCATTCGTGAATCATGATAATAGCGGGCAGGGGCTCAACCATGTCGGCCGGAAATGCGAAATGTCCGTACACAAGTTGGTCGTTCACTTCAGCATAGGGAAGTCGCTCAGAGAGAACGGCTCGCCGCCGTGCAACTG
>Ga0255052_10001616_pt1 | contig 16833 bp, 20 predicted proteins | sample JV7_2_21_MG_FD_188632 | JGI IMG/M metagenome (GOLD analysis project Ga0255052, IMG submission 188632) | Seawater microbial communities from Jervis Inlet, British Columbia, Canada - JV7_2_21 | ecosystem: Environmental > Aquatic > Marine > Inlet | place: Canada: British Columbia | collected...
ACCTCCCCGCAGGCGAGGTTTTTCTTGCGCCCCTTGAGGGGACGGCAAACGGCAGGCTTGTCCTAGAATGGGCACCGACACGAAGGCTTAAAAAACCCATTACCCTTATAGTAAAAAAAGGACTGGTAAAAGAGGTAAAGGGAGATGAAAAATATGCCGGGTATTTAAAGACAAAACTTGCTGAAAGAGCGGAAAATGCCAATATCGCTGAGCTGGGCATCGGGACAAATGATAAGGCATCAAGGCCTGATAATATCCTCGAGTCTGAAAAAATACTGGGAACCGTCCATGTAGCCCTGGGAGACAACAGCTCCTTCGGGGGGAAGGTGACCACGCCCTTTCATCAGGACTTTGTATTTTTCAAACCCACGCTGACTCTCATCCACAGGAACAAAACAAGAGAAGACCTGCTTAAAAACGGAAAATTATTAAAAAGATGACTTTGTTATAATTTTTCTAAAACGTTACAATAAGAATTATGAACACCCGGGAAACAAATGCACTCGTGGTCTATATCACCACTTCAGGCGAGGAAGAGGCCGCTAAAATAGCAAAGGAACTTATAGAGGCGCGCCTTGCAGCATGCGTGAACGTTGTAAAAGATATCCGCTCCATTTACAGCTGGCAGGGAAAAGTAGAGGATGAATCAGAGGCCCTTATGATTGTAAAAACAAGAAAGGACATGTTCGGGGCATTATTCCGAAAGGTAAAAGAGCTGCACAGCTACAGCGTACCCGAGATCATCGCACTGCCTGTTATTGAGGGGTCGGAAGATTATCTTAAATGGATTGAGGAAGTAACCGGGTAGCAAGGAACTACTACAACCCTAACAATTCTTTTTTCAGCCAGTCCTTGAGTTTCTTTGTCAAAGGATACATCCCTGAAACACATTCTTTCGGGGAGCATTGAGCAGCATCTTTTAAAAGGTCTTCAGGGACATCCTCAATGTATGCTACGGTTTTGCTGAAAGAATATTTAACATTCATGATAACCAGTCCCGGCTTGTTATAAATAACGTCTACATAAAGCATGTAACCCTCTATGGCATCAGGGACATTCCCGGGGTCTTTGTCTGTTTCCGGGAATCGCGGCTCAAAAAATATTTTAGGCGTAAAATCCCAGAGGATACGATCAGTAAATTTCTTGTTTTCCTTCAGATCTTTAATCTTAACATGTTGCATGGTAAGTATTATAATAGAAAGAGCATTAAATTTTTTAGAAAAATATTTTATACTTGACAATATCCCGGAGGTTAGAGATGAACTGTCTGTTCTGCCGTATTGCTGAGAAGAAAATACCCTCTCAGCCGGTATATGAAGATGAACATGTCTATGCTTTTCATGATGTCAATCCCCAGGCGCCGGTACATATCCTTTTGGTTCCCAAAAAGCACATATCAACGATGCTTGAGGCAAAGCCTGAAGATAATGAGCTGATAGGGCACTTGTTTCAGACAGCGAATAAAATAGCAAGGCAATTGGATGTAGCAGAGAAGGGCTTCAGGCTTGTTATTAACTGCAACAGCGAGGCCGGCCAGACAGTCTATCACCTGCATCTGCATCTGCTTGCAGGCAGGCCAATGCACTGGCCACCAGGGTAGTGCATTTTGGCTCGATGCCAAAATTCAGTTATCAGTTATTAGTTGTTAGTTATTCGTATAACGTATAACCAATAACGTCTTTTAAAATAACATAAATCCTTTGTTAACCATGCGTAAAAGAACAATATTACATAAAAAAACCCTGACCGGGATATATCGTACACTTTATCGTGCTTTTGGTCCCCAGCACTGGTGGCCCGGGGAGAATCCTTTTGAAGTTGCCGTGGGCGCTATACTGACACAGAACACTAACTGGACTAATGTAGAGAAGGCGATAAGTAATTTAAAAAATAAAAAGGCCCTGAGTGCAAATGCCATGCATAAGATGCAGCACAGGCGACTTGCCTCTTTGATTAAACCGGCTGGATATTTCAATATAAAGGCTAAAAGACTTAAGGAATTTCTGAACTTTTTTATAGAGCAGTACAGCGGAAGCATAAAAAAAATGAAGGCTGAAGACGCGCTGTTCTTAAGGGAGAAACTTCTCGGCGTGCACGGTATTGGCCCTGAGACGGCAGACTCGATATTGCTTTATGCCCTGGAAAAACCTGTTTTTGTAATCGATACATACACAAAAAGGATTATGCAGCGGCATAAGATTGTTTCAGACAATACAACATATAATGAAATGCAGGAGATGTTTCATGAGAACTTACCCAAAAAAACAAAGCTCTACAATGAATACCATGCCCTGTTTGTACGACTGGGAAAGGATTACTGTAAACCAGAACCACAATGCAGGGACTGCCCCCTGGCGGAAGTTTCAGTTTAAGCTGAAGCAAAAATATTTTTTGATTGTTACAAAAAAAGATTTATTATATTATTAATTACATTATGGAAAAACAAAGACCACCGCGTTACCCCAGAAGGCTGCCTGTTTCGTTTACAAACGGCAAATCAAAACGCAGCGGCACGACTTCTAACCTGTCTCCTTCCGGTATTTTTATTAATTCAAGGAGGGCATTCAGCTCCGGAACGTCCTTAAAAATGGTCCTTGAACCTGAGGAAACTAGGGGAATTGCCCTTGAGGGTATAGTTGTCTGGGTGTCCAGGACAGGGGGGCCTGCAAGAACCTGAATGGGAATAAAACTTGTCTCCATCCCCGAGGAATATGAGAACTTGATAAACAGCTGGATTAATACCGAATGTCCGCTAAAGAAGGTTCCGGAATGATGTTACTAACCCTGCCATGAAGTTTATAGCTATTTTAACTTCAGTTCCATTTGAATCAGACCGAATCCTTTCAAGTCTCAGGAATGTCCGAAGGTTCAGGCTCGCGGGCAAGACTGTTTACAGGGGCAGCATTTCAAGTGTAAGGGCCTTGCTTATAAATACAGGCATTGGACCGGCGAATGCCGCACATTCAGCTACTTTTATCGCGGAGAATTTCCCGGTAAAACTTGTAATTCATGCGGGTGTGGGCGGTGCGTATCCAAAATCAGGACTTGATATCGGAGACATCGCACTGGCTACAAAGGAAATTTTTGGGGATTCAGGCGTGACTGGTGCAAACGGATGGAAAGGGATGAGAGAAATCGGTATCCCTCTTGTTCATACTCGCAGGAAAAAATATTTTAATGAATTTCCTCTTGATAGAAAACTTTCAAAAAAAGCTTTAAATTCAATAAAAGACATCACAATAAAATCAGGCAGCTTTATTACTGTCTGTGCTGCATCGGGCACCAGCAAAAGAGCTTCAGAACTTGAGAAAAGGTTTAAGGCTGTCTGTGAAAACATGGAGGGAGCTTCTGTCGCACAGGTTTGCACGATATATAATATCCCCATGCTTGAGATAAGGGGCATAAGCAATATATCGGGCGTTAGAGATAAGAGAAAATGGAACCTGAAACTTGCTTCAGAAAATTGTCAGAAGGCGGTTATGAAAATAATCAGCCATATATAGTCCCCGCCTGTTTGCTCAGGAACAAAAATTTAAAGTCAGAATTTATAAGTAAAGGCTAGCCGTAAGGATTTCTCTTCAGTATCGTTTGCCTCCCTGTTGTCTGTATATTTATACTTTGAGCTCAGGGACAAAACGATGTCTTTAGAGGGGAAAAGTTTGTTAAAATAAAACCTGACATAATACCTGTTCCTGTCCCTGGCTGAGCCTTTAAAGTCATAAAAACTTCCCTGCAGGGAAACAGATGTTTTCCAGTCTTTCTTTTTCCTGTACGTTCCCTTTATCTCCAGGGTTTCTTTGTCATAGTCACTGCCTGATTTAAGGTCGTAATCAACTTCTTTATGTTTAGTATTAAAATTAAAATAAAGTTCCCGCGTTTCATCAGCAAGCATTTTGTATCTAAACTTGCTGCTGATATAAAAACCGCTGTGATCCAGGTCGGCAGTTAAATAGTCTTTTTTGAAATACTGGTACCGGTAGATTGATTTTATTTTTGGATTTAGCCTGTGCTCTGTTTTTATATAAAACCGGACGTACCTGTAATCAAAGTCCTCATCTCTTTCATCATCGTCCTTGGTATCCCTTTGCCCGATGCCTGCCCTTGCCGTGATTTTATGTATAAAAGGGATGGCAAATATGTAATCAAAGCCAAGCATAAAATCATTTTTATTTTTTCGTTTGTCTGCCCTTTTACGGGTTGCAGTATCAAATTTATATGAAGCGGCAATAACCAGTTTTTTTTGGAGCAGGTACTTCTTTGCGCCCAGTTTAGAGAAAAATCTTAGCTGGTCATTTCCGCCTGTGCTTAAATAGTCATAACTATTTACCCCGGTGCTTAATTTAATTGAGTAAGAGGATTTTTTGTTATAAGAGAGTGCCGGTAAAAGCATAACCTGGTCATATTCGTCTGAAGGGGAGTCTTCGTATCTTTTTTCTTTATATTTGAGCTCAATGTCAAGCTTTAATGATTTTTGTTTCTGTTTGAAGAGGTAGTAGGAACCTCCTGCCTTGAAAATCCTGGAGGTGTTATCAAGCGAGTCAGTCGATTTGTAGTCTTTGTCGTATATAAACGAACCAAGTCTGTAATTAAAACGGCCGGACAGTTTGTGTTCAAGCTTTAAATGGTATTTTTGATAGCTGTATTCCCTGTCATCTTCTTCTTCCTCAAAATCCTCGGCCTGGGATCTTTCCCCTGTCTCGAAATATCCGCTCAGAGACAACCCTGTTAGAAAATTTGGGCTTGCCCCGTTAGAAGACTTTTCTAACGGGGTAAAATTACCCGCAAGGGTTGAAGATGGAAATAACAGGGAACAGATTAAAAGAGCAATAAACTGTTTTAAAAGTTGATTTCTGTTTCTAATCCTGCTCCCGGTTGACTTCACTTACACAGTTAAGGGTTTGCCGGTTACGGGGGGCAGTAAAAGAGGCGAAGAACAGTCAATTTTTCTGACGGAATGAGCCTTCACAGTTTCTTCTTTGGAGGCAAGTCACGTTTTTTTGAGGGCACTGACGGGTTAATCTTTTTCTTTGCGGTTTCTGCCTGTGCAGAATCAGGAAATTTTTCAATAAGCTGTTCCAGAATTATCTTGCCCGTTTCTTTGTCTTTTAACTCATAAAACGCCAGTCCCTGTTTCAGCAAAGTGCCGGGGACCTTATCGCTCCCGGGATTATTTTTTAAAAGTTCTTCAAAAGCAAGGATGGCGTCTTCGTAATTTTTCTCCTTGTAGTAAGTCTCACCTATCCAGAACCTTGCGTTGTCGGAGTATTCGTTCTCAGGATAATTACGCAGTAAAGAAAGGAATTGTTCCCTTGCCTCGCTGAACTTTTTTTCTTTATAAGCCTTGTATGCATCCATATAAACATCTTTTGTTTCTTTCCCCGGAGCCTTTTCCTCTTCTTTCGACTCTTCATTTTCTTTGGAGTCCTCTTTGACATCTTCGGCCGGCTTTTGTTTTTCGTGGGATGGCTTTTCCGACTCTAAGCCGGCAAGTTTTTCATTTAACTGTTTTACTGTTTGCTCAAGTTCTTTTAACCGGGAATCAAGCTCGTCTTTATTTTCTGCCAGCTTTTTTAAGCTGTTTTCTGATAAATATTGTATTTCGTCAAAACGGCCGGTCATAGCCTGGAGTTCGGCAGTAAGCGTTTGTACCTTCATGAAAAGGTCTGAGACAGCCTTGCTTCTGGCCTTTTGTTCCTCTTCCAGCCCCGTCAGGCGATTGTTCAGCTGTCCTCCCTGTCCAGGCATCTGTTTTTCCATGTTGTTTATTTCGGACCTTAATTGAATGATGTCATACTGCAGGCGGCTAACGTCGTCTGTTGAGGCACAGCCGGAAAGAATAAGCATGGTAAAAAGTACAAAAAAGAAAAAACTGAGACCGTTGATTTTCATGTAAAAAGTGGCAGTCCCTGCCAGATTGGAACGGCAGGGACCGGGAAAATTTTTTTTACTTGGTAACAACAAAGTGCGCCCTTCTGTTCATCTGCCAGCAGGCTTCATTATCGTGAGGGCAGAGCGGCTTTTCCTCGCCATACGTGATAGTGGCCATCCTTCTGGATGAAATCCCCTGTGCTATAAGGTAATCCCTTGCTGCCTTTGCTCTTTTTTCCCCGAGTGCAAGGTTATACTCATTGGTTCCCCTCTCATCACAGTGGCCTTCAATCATCACATTTATACCCTTGTGGCTGTTAAGCCAGGTTGCAACTGAGTCCAGGGCGTCTCTGGCATCCGGCCTTATAGTATATTTGTCATAATCAAACAGGGCATCTTTAAATTCAAAAAGCGACTCATCAACCACAGAGGAATCCATATCTCCTTTACCGTGTGACTCCTCATGAGAGATCTCCTCCTTGACAGCTACGATGTTGCTGTCTACCTCATCATGCGGCTGCACATACTTTTTTGAACACCCGAATGCAAAAATCACAAGAACTAAAACCAGAACCTTCTTCATGACCTTAACCTCCTTTCAAAAATCATTAAAAGTTTATAAGGTTTATCCCGTTAGAAGACCTTAGCTCTTCTAACGGGGTTTACTTTATTATTTAAAATAAGGCGACCATTTTGGATTCATTGCCTTGGTACCGTTAGGCGTAATCCTTGTCTGCCTTTCGCCATTAATGTTCATTAAGTAGATTCCTTTACTGCCGTACCTGTCTGAATCAAAGGCTATGAACATTCCGTTAGGAGAAAATGTCGGATTTTCATTATTCCCTTCATCAGTCAGCTGTCTTATTTCTGTGCTATCAGATTTTATCACGAAAATCTGATTTTTTCCATTTTTTCTTCCAACGTAAGCAATCCATCTGCCGTCAGGTGACCATGCAGGAGAAGTATTATATGAACCCTGGAAGGTAAGCCTCTTTAATCTCCTGCCCCTGGAATTCATTATATATATCTGGGGGGAGCCTCCCCTGTCAGAAACAAAGGCAATTTGAGAACCATCGGGAGAAAACACCGGTGATACGTCAATACCAAAGGACCTGGTGAGTTTTTTAACGCTACTTCCGTTGATGTTCATTACATATATCTCGGAGCTGCCGTCTTTTGAAGACGAAAAAGCTATACGGTTATCAGGAGAAATTCCCCCGACCAGGTTAAGCCCTTTAGAGGAGAACAGTGCTGTTTCACTGGAGTTCCTGAGATCTAATTTATAGATGTTCCAGTTCTTTTTCCTCTCTGAAGCATAAATCATTTTCCAGCCGTCAAGGGACCAGGTGTGGCTCAGCGATAATCCCCTTGAGACAATTCTTGAAGGGTTATGTCCGTCCCAATCGGATATATAAAGCCATTTTTTATTGGATGAACTTGATGTGTAGGCAATCTTTGTTCTGAAAATTCCCTCCTTGCCAGTTAAAAGGCTGAAAATATCATTTGAAATGCTGTGAGCCAGTGCGCGGAGGATTTTCCTGGGGGCGGTATAGCTTTTGATAAGTATCTCTTTATTTTTTATCAGGTCAAAGACTATTGCATCAGCCTTTAATTTTTCAGTAACCTCCACGTTTATCTTAACCTTGATTTCAGCCCCTAAAATATCGGGGTCCATCGGGTAGAAAATCCCTGTAAAATCCAGGTCATTTTCTACAATCCCGGCTATTTCTTTTGCCTCTTCAGGCCCTTTGTAGCTTATGGATATAGGCAGCTTTCTGAAAGCAGGGGATGTTATGTCGATGTAGACCTTTGAATACGAAGGAGTTAAAAATGAAAAGTTGATAATGAAAAATGAAGAAATAAAGATTAAAATTCTTAATTTATAGCTTTTAACTCTTAATTTTTTTTTCATAGATAGAACCTTACGCCTACTTCCATCTCAAAAGGAGGGGGAGGCAGGGGACTGGCTTTTGTTATGGCCTTTATTGCAGAGCGGTCAAAAAGCATGTTGCCGGAGGTTTTTTCAATTTCCCGGGAGATAACCTTTCCGTCTTTGTCTATTTTTATTGATATTATCATTTCGAGTTCTGAAGATTCAAAATCAGGATAGACCCAGTTGCTCCATATTTTCCTTGTGAGCAGGGCGTAATAGGAATCTGAGGCCATATTTTCCCCCTTGCCCGGAATACCTGCCCCCCCCTGAATACCCACACCTGCCTCTTTTTTTGAAACTTCAATTTCTTTTATTCTTTCTTTAACTTTTTTCCGCTTTGACAGATTCTGCATTGCCCGCAACTTCTCAATTTTCTTTGCAACCCTGTTAACACGCTCAAGACTCATATCTGCCGGCGGTGCCTTAACAGCCTTTTTGGGGGGAATGACTTTTTCTACCTTCTTTTTTTGAGGAAGTTCCCTCCGGGCCCTTTTTTGCAGAGCTGCACGCCCGGTGCTTGGTGCCCGGACAGGGCCGACCAGCTTAACATAATAGCTTTTGAACTCCCTTTCCTTCGTCTTAATAGGAATGGCTACAAATGTAATAAAAAGCAGATGCAGGACAACAGAGGCAATTACGATTTTTTGAAGGCTTGGTTCTTTCCCGATATTGAGGGGATGCTTCATCGAAAAATTTTTGATTCGGTAACCATCCCCAGCTTTTCTATGCCAATTTCTCTCAACTCTCCCATAACTTCAACTACAAGACCATAGGGGACATCCTTATCGGCTTTAAGAAAAACGTCCCTGTCAGCCGTTATAGCAAATTTTGATTTCAGGGCGTTAATGTCTGTACGGGTCTTATCTACATATATCTTGCCGTCTTTTTTTATGGTTATTATGACCCTCTCGGATGGAGACAGTTCCTTGCCCTTTGCCCTGGGCAGATTAACATCTATTCCCTGCTGGAGAAGTGGCGCAGTAATCATAAAAATTACAAGGAGTACGAGCATAACATCTACAAACGGAGTGACGTTAATCTCTGAAAGTGCCTGCTTTTCCCTCTTCATGTTTCCTCATAAAATGGTCTATTAATTCCTGTGAAAACTCTTCCATTACGATAATATTCCTGCGGGCCCTGCTCAGATAATAGTTGTACGCAACAACAGCAGGAATTGCTGCGGCAAGCCCCGCAGCTGTTGCTATAAGGGCCTCTGCAATCCCCGGGGCGACTACTGCAAGCGAGGCGGAACCGATCCTGCCTATGCCCCTGAAGGAATTCATTATCCCCCAGACTGTTCCGAAAAGCCCTATAAAAGGAGTTGTTGAGCCTGTTGTTGCCAGGAAAGTAAGGTACTTTTCAAGACTTACTGTCTCGAGGGCTTCGGTCCTCTTTAGTGTTCTTTTCACTTCATCCCGGTTAATCTCCTTAGAAGATCCTGCAGCGTATACTGATTTGAAGAGATTTACAGAAGGACTGAGAGAGTGCCTTTTTATGGACTGATAGAGATTATCCCAATCTTTACTCTTTCTAAAGGCATGCTGGAATTCCTCAGTCTCTTTTTCAACTTTTGAGAGGTATCTGAATTTATAATAGATGATAGCCCATGAAAAGACCGAAAAGAACAGCAGGATTAAAAGGACAAACTTTACAACAAACCCGGCCTGAAATATAAGACTTAATACTGTATCGCCACCCATAGTTTATAGAAGTTTAAAATAAAGTTTTTGAAAAGTCAAAGCTATATATCAGGAATTTCAATTTTTGTCTCAGGGAATGATAACCAGTTCGGACAGAGGAACAACCTTAATTTTGCTGACCGGGATGGCTTTTTTTAAAAATTCAATGGTGTTTTCCCCCGGATGAGCAAGCGCTATTGCATAGCCTCTTTCCCCGGCGATTTTAACCAGTTTGTTCCATTGGGCTTCTAAATATTCAGGGGAATCATTGTTATCAAGGTATATATCCCTTTTTATTGCCCTTACACCCTTTTCTTGTGCAAGCCTTATGCCTGCAGACCCGGAGACCGTAAGGCTGTCCAGGAAGAAAAGCCCGTGTTCATTAACCCATGATATCACGACACTCATTGCCCGTTCGTCTTTTGTAAAGGCGGAACCCATATGATTGCTGATGCCCTTTATATGTGGGATAGAATTAAAGTCCTCTTCCAGGGTCGCAAGGATTTCGTCTTCATCCATCCATGTGTAAAGCCCCCCCTTTCCGAGCTTGTGCGGTTTTATTGCTTCCATAGGTATATGCCCGATGACATCATGCCCCAGGCCATGACCCTGAACCGCAATCCACCTGGAATAGGTTTCCTGGGGAAGGATGGAAAGAGTTATCGGTGCGTTTATACGGAGGGCTTTTATAGCGGCCTTTTTACTTGAGCCGAGATCATCAATTACAACGGCAACTTTCGGAAGGGTTCCTTGTTTTTCTTCGGGCTGTGCAGGTTTAGCTATTTTTGACCTGAGGTCTTTTTTCTGCTGAAAGGAATCTTTGCTGAATTCTTTGTGGAGAAAGAATGTTGCCACAACAATCAAAAATATAATGAAAAGTGCGTGACGATGCTTTTTCCCTTTTATTTTCCTTCTGGCAATTCTTCTTTTTTTAGAGGCCATATAAAAAAATGTTAATCGTTATAAGTTAATTGTTAATTGCTTTACAGTAACAACTTGGACAATCTTTTTAACAGGCTTAGCCCTGTTAGCGAATAATGTATAACAAATAACATATAACGGTTTTTATTATTATTGGTTTAAATCAAATACCTCTATATCCTTAGGCACCCTGAACATAAAAAGTGAATCCTTAAGACCTGAATTTATCTTAACCCCTTTAACTTCAATTCGGATCTTATTGCCGTGGATATCTAATATGCTGAATGTTTTTACCGGAAAATCGCCGGAGCTTATCTCAAGGGATATCTTTTTTATAAAGCCTGTTTTATGTTTTGGTGTGAGTTCGAGGGTATCCTGTTTTATCATTTTTATGAAAAAATCATCTTTGAGGCTTCCAAGGCTGCCCAGCAGTGCCATAGGGGTCTGATTATAGGCATCTTTGCCGAGAGCGGTCTTGAGCACCTGTTTTTCGGATTTTTTATAAATCCATGTTTCAGAACCCCTGATTAAAACTTCTTCATCCCTTGGCTTTGAATACGCCCACTTTATGCCAACAGTTTTTTTTATAAAGAACGTTCCCTCATAATTTTCGACCCTGTCAAGGTCCTTTAAATAACTTGTTTGGGAGAAACTGCCCTGGAGGTCCTGGATTTTGTTATATTTCGCCTGTATTCGTTTAACAATATCATCAGCAGTAACCGCAGATGCCGCAGTGACGAGCAACCAGTAACCGGTGACGAGCAAAGTTAAAATTTTTTTTACTGACAGCTGACAGCTGACAGCTGATTGCTGTTTTTTCAACCGCCCCTCCTGAGAATTTCTCTTGGTTTCCCCGCTTCTCCGGGCGGGCCGACAATACCGTCCTCTTCCATCATTTCCATAATCCTCGCGGCCCTGTTATATCCTATCTTTAGCCTGCGCTGGATATAAGATATAGAAGCCTGGCCTGTGGATAGCACAAGGTCTTCAGCCTGGTGATAAAGTTCGTCCCTGTCCTCTAAATTCAATTCATCTGTCTCCTTATCTACAAGTGTCTCAAATACCGTGTAGTCAGGAGGACCCTGTGCCTTTATAAAATCAACAATTAATTTTATCTCTTCTTCTGATATGAAAGCGCCGTGAATTCTTTTGATCCTGTGCCCTGAGGTTACAAAAAGCATATCGCCTTTCCCCAGAAGCTGATCTGCACCGTATGTGTCAAGTATTATCCGCGAGTCTAATTTGGAAGATACATGAAAGGATATCCTTGAGGAAAAATTTGCCTTTATTATACCTGTAATTACATCAACAGTCGGTCTCTGCGTAGAAAGTATGAGGTGAATGCCCGCAGCCCTTGCCATCTGGGCAAGCCGTGCAATCGAGTTTTCGACCTCAGAAGCAGAGATGAGCATAAGGTCTGCAAATTCATCAATGAAAATAACGAGATAAGGCAGAGGCTCTTCATCGTTGTCAGGGATGGACTTGATTTTTTTATTATATGACTCGATGTTCCTTGAACCTGCTTCTGCCAAAAGCCTGTATCTGCGCTCCATCTCAATTACTATTTTTTTCAGGGCGTCTGCAGCATCCTTTGGCGAAGTAATAATGGGAAGCATGAGGTGGGGGATTTCCTCGTAAAGAGGAAGCTCCAGCATTTTTGGGTCTATCATCAGCATTTTGACCTGCTGGGGTGTTGCCCTGTACAGGAGGCTGAGAACCATTATGTTTATCCCGACGCTTTTGCCGGAACCGGTAGCCCCTGCTATAAGCAGGTGAGGCATACGGGCTAAATCAGCTACTACAGGGGTGCCGAAGATGTCTTTCCCTAACGCCAACGTTAATTTTGAGGGGCTTTTCCTGAATACATCAGAGGAGAGAATGTCTTTTAGAAATACGGTTTCACTCTCTTTATTTGGAACCTCGATCCCCAGGGTCGACTTGCCGGGAATAGGTGAAATACGCAGACTGGTTGTTTTAAGTGTCAGGGCAAGGTCGTCCACCAGTGACAGGACCCTGTTTATCTTTATACCTGGTGCAGGCTCAAACTCAAACATTGTTACAACCGGGCCTGGTGAAACCTGCGTGACCTTGCCGTCTATGGTGAAATCACGCAATTTTCTTTCGAGTGAGTTTGACCTTTCAATTAATTCATCTTTAGTAGGCCTGGATTTAAGCGGAACGGAATCTTTTAAAAGCTCAATGCTCGGGATTTCGTACTCGCCCCTTGCTTTCTGCACTACTCGCGGCCTTGGCTCCGGTGCATATACTAAGGGAAGAGGTTCCTGCTTAACAGGTGTTGTCTGTACAGGAGTGGATTCCTCTATGTGCGGCTCTTTCTGCTTCCTGGCCTTGAACAGGGTTGGTACAGAACCGATGGAGGTTTTTTCCTTTACGCTTTTAAGGAAATCAATAATGGAAAAGGGCACAAGAAACATAAGTGTGACAAAAGTAAGAGGTATAAAGAACAGATACGAGCCCGTTGTCGAGAGCAGTTTAAGTGAAAATTTTGTCAGGATATAACCGAGGATACCGCCTGAAGGGTCTTTAAAGAAAAGTGTAAGAAGGGAGGACAGGCAAAATACCAGTATAATAATTGCCGCTATGGATACAACTGCTTTGTGCTTTGCTTTTTTTTTGAATATTTTTCTTAACCCGTAAACAAGCAGGATTAAGGGAATGATATAGGCTGTGAAGCCAAACGACTGAAACAGTATGTCTGACAGATAGGCACCAAAGATGCCGAGAAGATTTTTCACATGAGCGGTTCCGGGGTGTGTGTACGTGAAAGGAGAAGGATCCCACTTGTCATGGGTTATAAGGCTTACAGAAACGATGAGGGCTGAAGCAAAGGCCAAGACGCCGGATATCTCGTATTTTACCCGTTTAATTTTGTCCATAATAAGATGCCCAGGCACAAAGGGGCAGAGACGGAAAAAATATTTAATAAGGCACAGACCTGCCTGCAGGCAGGCAGGGGCACACAGGAAAAAAACTTTGTGCCTTCTGCCTTTGCAACTTTGTGCCTTTTCATTTAGAGTTCCTCGTTTCCAATGCTTTTTATGTCAACCAAATTATTATTATGATAACAAAAGCAAGTAAAAAACGATAATAGGCAAAAGGGTTGAGGGAATGGTTCTGCAGGAAACGGAGTAGATATTTTATCGCAAAGTATCCGGTAACTGCCGAGATAATGATGCCCGTAATGAAGATTTCAGGGTTCAAGTCATTATGCAGGATTAATCTCTTTGCTTCAAGTGCACCGGCGCCGGCAACGATAGGGGTGCTCAGCAGAAACGAAAATCTTGCAGAGGCCTGTCTTTGAAATCCTCTCATAAGGCCGGCTACAATGGTAATCCCCGCCCTTGAGACACCGGGTACGAGAGCGAACGCCTGCGCGATGCCTATAATCAGGGCATCCTTTCTGGTTATTTTTTCAATACCCATACCCCGGGAACCGTCTTTTGTTCTTTCAGCAAGAATCATGAGGGCTGCAACAGAAGAAAGCGTGAAGGTTATAAGTAAGGGGCTTCTTACCTGCGCAATTGCATCATGGAATATAAACCCGACAACTGCCGCAGGAATAGTGCCGATAAGTATATGCCATATAAGACCGTCTTTGCTGTTTGCGGTCTTTAACAGAGCAAGCCAGTCATTTCTGAAGTAAGACAAAAGTGCGATGAGAGTGCCGAGGTGAAGCGCTACGCTGAAGCCCAGGGTGTTTACTGTATCATCCCACCGGAAAAACCAGGTAAAGAGTATGATATGTGCAGAACTGCTGACAGGTATGAACTCTGTAAGTCCCTGCAGGATTCCAAGTATTACTGCTTCGAACATGGATGAATTATAACAGAAAACCCGTATATAGTTGTGCCTCCATGCATGCCTACGGCATGTAAACCTACGGCATGTAAACCTGCCGGCATCAGATAAATTTCCCTTTTTATCCCCTTTCTGCTAAACTTTTTTAAATGACCGGCAAACAGAAATCTGCCTCTGAAAAAGACTCAAAGAGAGAACTTGTCCGTTATCTTGGTATGGCCAGTACTGTTGGTATAAATCTTGTTGCAACTACAGTTGCCGGCTTTGCAATTGGTTACTGGATACTGGATAGATTTTTTAACTCATTCCCGTGGTTTACAATAATTTTTTTGCTGCTTGGAATTGCAGCAGGATTCAAATATTTGTTCAAGGTTGCCGCAAGAGCAAATAAAGATGAAAATGAGTGAAAGAACTGGATACAGGTGAATTTAGTTGATATTTTATTAATACAAACGCATTAAATGAATTGCACATTCATGACAGGGCTATTTTTTGCAAGATTAAACTACCTTTGCTGCAAGTGCAGAGGAAAAAGGGTATCTAAGCTCCTACCGGTTCAGGAGTCAGGGCAAGGCGTTACTTGCCCCTTGCTGAAGTAGACCCGTGAATCTTGCTTCAAAACAACCCTGTCATGCTGTTAATATCAAAATAATAAATGCGTTTGTATTAGTTATTTGTTATTCGAATAACCAATAACGTTTAACTAATAACTTAGTTATTATGGAAATCCTGAGCAGAGTAATTACAAAGAGCCTTATTATAATTTTGCCGGCTGCGGCTGTATCAGCTTTTATTGAGTGGAAGAAACTGCCGCTTGGAATTATAGCCGGGGGATTGTTAGGTATTTTAAACCTGCGGGGCCTTGCACGAAATGTAGAGGGATTTATTAGTTCTGAAAAAGCAACTGCGGGGCTGATATTCATGAGCATGATACGGTTGTTTATGTTATTTGCAGTAATTTTTGTCTTTATATGGCTTAAAATAATAAATGTCCTTGGTATGCTTTTTGGCTTTACAGTGGTTTTTGTTTTGATTCTCTTTGAGGGAATGAAGGCAAACAGGTCAAAATAAAACATAGTTAGTAGTAAGTAGCTGAGGGAAAAGATTTATATTAAAAAAACCTTAACTACTAATCCCGACACTTCGGGACTACTATCTACTTTTTTAGGGGGCTTTTAATGTTATCACTTGATTTTACCAATATGATGTCAGCCCCGGACAGCCCCGGGGAAAACCAGGGCCTGGCACCGGAGGATATTGATTCACTTAGAGACAGGTTTAAGGAAATCCATGCAAAAATTCTGCAGAGGCAGATACCTAACCTGTACTTTCTGGACCTTCCTGACCAGGATACTGAAGCAGTTCATTCTATAGCAGAGGATATTAAAAAGAGTTCCGAGTTTTTCCTGCTCCTTGGAATAGGGGGCTCTGCCCTTGGGCCCAGGGCCATGCTCGAGGCATTAAGGCCCTTTTATAACCTGAGATACTCACCGAAGATTTTTATCTATGACAATGTAGACCCGGGCACACTTACAGCAATTCTGTCAATAATTGACATGAAGAAAACCACAGTGAACGTTGTTACAAAATCAGGCAGTACAGGGGAGACAATGTCTTCTTTTTTAATCTTAATGAATGCCCTTAAAAAGGTCCACAAAAAGGAGTTTTCAAAATGGATTGTGGCTACTACTGACCCTGAAAAGGGAATTCTGAGAGAGACAGCCGTAAAAGAGGGGTTTAAAACATTGCCGGTGCATCCTGATGTAGGGGGCAGGTTCTCAGTCCTCTGCCCGGTTGGCCTTTTGACGGGTGCTGTCTCAGGAATTGATATAAGGGCAATGCTCAATGGCGCAAAGGATGTGCTTATGAGGTGCAGTAAGGAGAATTTATGGGAGAATCCAGCTTATATGTACGGGGCACTGATGTATCTTATGGACAAAAAAAGCCACAAAAATATATCAGTCCTTATCCCTTATTCGGACAGGTTAAAGGCTTTTGCTGAATGGTTCTGCCAGCTGTGGGCCGAGAGCCTGGGGAAAGATAATATGGGACAGACCCCGTACCCGTCAACAGGAACCACAGACCAGCATTCACAGCTCCAGCTCTGGATGCAGGGCCCGAATGACAAGGTGATAACTTTTATCGGGGTAGAAGACTATGGTTCAGATGTTTCAATACCTGATGAAGGCATAGAGGCACTTGGTTATCTGAAAAATCATACACTCGGTGAATTGATAAAGGCAGAGCAGGAAGCAACTGAACTTGCCCTTGCCAAGGCAGGCAGGCCGAATATGAGGATTAATATACCGAAAGTGGACAGTTATTACCTGGGACAGCTGTTTTTATTCTTTGAGCTTGCAACTGCTGTAAAAGGGATGCTCAGCGGGATAGACCCTTTTAATCAACCCGGAGTTGAGGAAAGCAAGAACCTTACATATGGCATAATGGGCCGCAAGGGTTATGAGGACAGGAAAAAAGAAGTGGTAGAGCACAGAAAGAGAGTGAAAAAATCAAAATATAAAATTTAAAGAGACGCCAAGACAGGGATCGGGGGTCAGGCAGAAATATAGAAAGAACGCAAGAGCGTAAGGCGTAAGCGCGAAAGATAAAAAA
>Ga0255052_10001617_pt1 | contig 16827 bp, 15 predicted proteins | sample JV7_2_21_MG_FD_188632 | JGI IMG/M metagenome (GOLD analysis project Ga0255052, IMG submission 188632) | Seawater microbial communities from Jervis Inlet, British Columbia, Canada - JV7_2_21 | ecosystem: Environmental > Aquatic > Marine > Inlet | place: Canada: British Columbia | collected...
TGTGGTGGTAGTTCCCCGACGTTTCGGGACAGGCAGTTGGTTAGAATGTCCCGGCAGGTAGGGAAGGCTGCAAGGTTAAAGTTTTTTTAGTTTGTAATTTAGGATTTGAAATTTATTTGGAATTTGTAATTTGATGTTTGGAATTTTTCTTTAAATATGGGGTGGTAGTTCAGCTGGTTAGAACGCTGGCCTGTCAAGCCAGAGGTCGCGGGTTCAAGTCCCGTCCACCCCGCCATATCCCCAATGATGCAATTTCCAATGCGGGTTTGGAAGTGACTTGTGAAAATCAGAGAAATCACTGGCGGTTTATGGTATTATTCCCTGCGAATAGTTTATAATTAATACGTCTTCAGACGATTCCTGCTTTATTCCCCTGAAAGTTCCGGAAAAACAGGAGAGATTTGTAAAACGACACTTGGCAGGATTGAGCTGCCTGATAAGGGAAGAGTTTTTATGAAACAGGAAAATTTAAGAAATATTGCTATTATTGCGCATGTTGACCACGGCAAGACGACACTTGTTGATGGGATGCTGCAGCAGGCGGGTATATTTCGCGCCAATCAAAAGATACAGGAAAGGGTTATGGACAGCATTGACCTGGAACGGGAAAAGGGAATTACCATAATGGCAAAAAATACCGCTATTGTATACAACGGGGTGAAGATAAATATTGTTGATACGCCGGGGCATGCTGATTTCGGTGGTGAAGTGGAAAGAACAATGAAAATGGCAGATGGCGTACTGCTACTGGTTGATTCTTCTGAAGGCCCATTGCCCCAGACAAGGTTTGTCCTTAAAAAGGCTCTTGAACTGGACCTGCCGCCTATCCTTGTTATCAATAAAATAGACAGATCCGATGCCAGAATACAGGAAGTCCTGAACGAGGTCTATGACCTGTTTATTGATCTGGACGCTACGGAGGAACAGCTTGAGTTTCCAATTGTCTATACAAATGCCAAAAGTGGTATGGCAAAACTTGACCCTAAAGATGAACCAGGCGATTTAAGACTGCTTTTTGAGCTTATACTTAAAACAATACCTGCACCTGAGGGGGACAGCAACGCTGTGCTCCAGTACCTGGTAACAAACATAGACTACAACGATTATGTTGGCAGACTTGCAATAGGCAGGGTGTTTTCAGGATCCATAAGGATCGGAGATAGTGTTGCAGTAATAAATGGTAATGGTAATGGTGTTAAAACAAAGATAACAACCTTATACACTTTTCAGGGTCTTGAAAGAATAGAGACAAATGAGGTGTTTGTCGGTGATATTGTTGCACTGGCTGGAATTGAAGGGATCAATATCGGAGATACTGTCACGGATGTTGAAAATCCGGTTTCCCTTCCCCGTATTAAAGTTGATGAACCGACAATTTCAATGGTCTTCTCAATAAATACATCCCCCTTTGCCGGAACGGAAGGAAAGTATGTCACATCCAGAAATCTGAGAGAAAGACTTGAGAAGGAACTGCTTTACAATGTTTCCATAAAAGTGGAGTTCAGCAGTTCAGATTCATTCAAGGTAATGGGCCGGGGAGAATTACAGCTTGCAATCCTTATAGAAATGATGAGACGAGAAGGTTATGAGCTTTCAGTATCAATGCCTGAAACAATAACAAAAGAAATAAAAGGCGCGTTGCATGAGCCTATGGAGCTATTAGTTATAGATGTTCCTGAAGAGTTTGTTGGTGTAATAACACAGCAGGTTGGAATGAGGAAAGGAAAAATGCAGAAGATGCAGAACAACGGACACGGCAGGGTAAGGATCGAGTTCAGGATTCCTTCAAGGGGTTTGATAGGCTTCAGGACCCAGTTTCTTACAGACACAAGGGGTACCGGACTTCTAAATCATCTGTTTGACGGTTATGAACCGTGGTATGGCCACCTGTCAAAAAGACAGACCGGGGCACTTGTTTCTGACAGAAAGGGCAAGTCGACCACATACGCAATCTTCCACCTTCAGCCAAGGGGAACCCTTTTTATTAAAGAAAATACTCCGGTATATGAAGGAATGATCATAGGTGAAAACTCAAGAGTAAATGATCTGGATGTTAATGTTACAAAGGAAAAGAAGCTCACAAATATGCGAGCTTCAGGCTCTGACGAATCATTGCAGCTGATTCCTCCTAAACTGCTGACTCTGGAGCAGTCCATTGAGTTCATCAAAGAAGATGAATTTGTAGAAGTTACCCCACAATCTATAAGAATGAGAAAAAAGATTCTCGAGGCCAATAAGAGACCAAAGCTGAAGGCCTGAAGAAAAATCTGTGACAGAACCATAAATAGGGACGTTTCCTTTGACTTAGAGATTATCAGTTATTGCCTGTTAAGTTTTGTTAAGAGTTGCTATAACCAAGTAGGCTGTTAACAGGGAGTTTTTTGGTGTGCGATAAACGGGATTATACGTTTATTTGAAATTAATTAGGCTTAGTTATTCCAAGTCTTTTTTTTACCCCCTGATATTATTAACTCAAACATTTATCCTGCTTAGTATTATTTTTTAAAATTTATATAATCCTAAAAAACAATTTCTTATCGTTTCTAAGGCTTGGCAAACAGAACCCAGGCCCGAATGATTTTTTATTTAATTGTTTTTCTTTTCCCCCCGTGATATTTTATTATGTATTTGGAGATCATAAAGAGTTAGAACCTTTTAGAATATGGCTCTTCATTATTAATGATTTATTAAATGGAAAAAAGTAAACGGATAGCTCAACGTAAAATAAAACGATTGCCTATTGTCTTTTCAGACAGAAATGAGGAGCACCAGGGTACGTCTTCTGACTTCTCTTCATCCGGCCTTTTTATAAGGACAAGAAAACCCTTTTCTCCCGGCACTATCATGATAATGGTGCTTGAATTAGAGGATAATAGTAAAATACCGCTTAAAGGTGTGGTAGCCAGAACACTTAAGACAAGGGGTTTAGATTTGAAAAACGGGATGGGAGTTAGATTAACTTCTATACCTAAGGCCTACGAAGATTTTATACAGAAACTGTATCAGGACTAAACTTACAATCCTGCATTTTATAACTATGGGGGGCTGATCAGGCCTGCCTGGTTAGCTTGTGCGAAAAAGTCCGGTGCTCAGGTATCTGTCTCCGCGGTCAGGAAAGATGACAACCACCTTTTTGCCCTTTCCTAATCTTTCAGCTACTTTTAGGGCAGCCCAGGCAGCTGCACCAGAAGAAATCCCTGCAAGAATGCCTTCTTCTTTTGCCAGCCGCTGAGCTGTTACGGCTGCATCTTTGTCAGTTACTGGTATTACCTCGTTATAAACAGCAGTGTTTAAGACTCCCGGATAAAAACCTGCTCCTATCCCGGCAATTTTGTGTGAGCCCGGGTTGCCCCCGGATAATACCGGTGAGCCGGCAGGCTCAACCGCAGCAATCCAAATATCATTTTTTTTGGATTTTAAAACCTCTCCAGTTCCTGTTATAGTTCCGCCGGTTCCCACACCTGCAACGAATCCGTCTATTTCAGTTCCAAGTGCCTCAAGTATCTCAACAGCGGTTGTGTTTCTATGGATTTCCGGATTAGCTGAATTTTCAAACTGCATGGGCATAAAATATTCAGGATTTTTTTTAAGAATTATCTCAGCCTCTACTACAGCACCCATCATACCCTTTGAGCCGGGTGTCAAAATTAATTCTGTCCCAAAGGCCTGAAATATCTGTTTTCTTTCAGTGGACATAGTCTCGGGCATTGTGAGTATGAGCCTGTAACCTTTAACAGCTGCAACCAGGCCGAGCCCGATGCCGGTATTTCCGCTTGTAGGCTCTATAATTGTTCCGCCCGGCCCGAGTTTCCCCTCTTTTTCAGCAGTTTCTATCATGGATAAAGCAATTCTGTCCTTGACTGAGCCGCCCGGGTTAGAACCTTCAAGTTTTGCCCATATCTCCGCATTTTCAGGACCTGATATGCGGTTTAGCTGTACAACAGGGGTGTTACCAATCAGGGACAGGATGTTTTTATGTAGTTTCATAATTAAAGAATCTGTGGAATCAGATACCTTAAAGAATATCAGAAATTATACCACACAGGGGGCATTTATATGCCCCTTTCCCGATTATTTTCAGGTGTGATATAATCTGATACTATTTTTGAAAAAATGGGGGGGGTAAAATGAGGGCGATAAGGGCGTTATTCTGCTTTTTTCTTTTTTTGATGTTAACAATACTGCCTTCTGGTAGTGCAGGGGGAAAGGAGTCTACTGTAATGACAAAGGATATTCACTGGCTTGGACATGATACATTTAAAATAATGACAGGTGGAAAAGTTATCTATACAGACCCTTTTAAGATAAAAAAGGGGGATACTGCCAACCTAATCCTCATAACACATGAGCATTTTGACCACTGCTCCCCTGAGGATGTGAAGAAACTACAGGGGAAAGACACGTTTATAGTCGCAACATCAGACTGTGCGGGTAAACTCTCTGGGAATGTAAAAATAGTGAAACCAGGGGATAAGCTTGAGATTAGCGGTATAGCGGTAGAGGCAGTCCCTGCCTATAACACGAACAAGCAGTTTCACACGAAAGACAAGGACTGGGTCGGGTATATCTTTACCGCCGGGGGGAATAGAATTTATATAGCCGGTGATACTGACTATATCCCGGAAATGAAGACATTCAAAGCGGATATTGCACTATTACCCGTGTCAGGGACATATGTCATGACCGCTGAGGAAGCAGTAAAGGCAGCCCTTGATATTAAGCCGAAGGTTGCGGTTCCAATGCATTATAACTCAATCGTGGGCACAGAAGATGACGCTAAGAGGCTTGCAGAAGGATTGAAGGGGCAGATTGAAGTGCAAATACTAAAACAGGAATAAAGGACGTAATGCGTTAGGCGCGAGAGCGAAAGGCGATAAATCTCCTAACGTTTCACGCTTTACGCCTCACGAAAATACTGTCAATTGGCCGATGCTAAAAAGATAGCAAAACTCTTGCTGAAAAAGTATCCGAACCCTGAAATTGCGCTTAATTTCTCCAATCCGCTGGAACTTCTTGTTGCCACGATTCTTTCTGCACAATGCACTGACGTAAGGGTTAACGAAGTCACAAAGCATCTTTTCAGGAAGTACAGGTCAGCAAAGGATTTTGCCCGGGCCAAACAGAAGATGCTTGAAGGGGAAATTAAATCTGCGGGATTTTATAAAAACAAAACAAGGATGATCATAGGGTGCTGCAAGAAAATTTTAAAAGATTTTAATAATAAAGTACCCGAAACCCTTGAAGACCTTGTAACACTCCCGGGCGTTGGAAGAAAAACAGCCAATGTTGTTCTGGGCAGTGTATTTGGCAAACAGACTATGGCAGTTGACACTCATGTATTGCGTGTTTCAAACAGGATGGGAATTGCTTCTTCAGCTAACCCTGATGAGGTGGAAAAGCAACTGGTAGGGCAGTTCCCTAAGGCTAAACTTACAACTTTAAACCTTGCCTTGATTCTGCATGGAAGAGAAACATGTAAGGCGAGGAGGCCAAGGTGTCCTGAGTGTGTGATTTTTGATGAATGTGAATGGCAATACAAAATAGCCAATAGCAAATAGCGATATGAGTAGCCGGATTATTGAGTTTCTCAGGAACAGGAATGATTTTGTATCAGGTGAGGAGATAAGCAAGTTCATTGGTATTACAAGGGCTGGAATCTGGAAAAAAGTAAATACCCTGAGACAAAAAGGCTATTTAATTGAGGCGGTACCCTCAAAGGGTTATAGGCTGCTCTCCAGTCCTGATGTCCCCACTAAAGAAGAAATACGTGCTGTCTTCAAAGGCGATATCATTGGCAGGGAAGTTTATTTTTATGATGTAATCGCATCAACAAACGAGAAGGCGATGCAGATCGGGCTCGGGGAACCGGCAGGGGTTCAGCGGTTTCATCAGGGGAAAAAGCAGCGAAAAAAAATGATAGAGGGAACTGTTGTCATTGCTGATGCTCAGGAGCAGGGCAGGGGAAGGTTTGGCAGGAACTGGATATCTCCCCCCCGTGTGAACCTGTATTTTACTGTTTTGTTTGAACCGTTTTTTTCTCCAAAAGAGGCTTCTATTCTTACTCTGATGGCTGCGGTTGCGGTTGTATCAGCTATAAGGGATTATGTTGGCCTGAATGCTGTAATAAAATGGCCTAATGACATTCTTATCAGGGACAAAAAAGTTGGCGGTATCCTGACAGAGATGAAATCCGACCTTGACAGGGTAAACTTTGTAGCTGTGGGTATAGGAATAAATGTAAATATGCCCTTAAGTAAGTTTCCAAAAGATGTGCGATCTTTTGCGAGTTCTTTGAAAGAGGAAAAAGGAAAGTCTGTTGACAGAGTTGAACTTCTCGGTGTTATTCTTGCTAAACTTGAATATTGGTATAAGAGCCTTTTGAAAGGTAAAAGAAAAGCTTTACTTAATGAGTGGCTTAATCTGAACTCAACTACTGGCAACAGGGTAAAGGTTAAGTCCCATAACAGGACCATATCAGGTGTTGCAGAGGGTGTTGGTGATGACGGTGAGCTTGTTTTAAGGCTTTCTTCCGGTGCGGTTGAAAAGGTTTATGCGGGAGAAGTCACTGTTTTTAAAGGCAGGGATCAGGGGTCGGGGCCCAGGGACTAAAGGCAAGGCACAAAGTTGCAAAGGCACAGAGGCACAAAGTTAGAAAAATAAGGCACAAAGGTACAGAGACACAAAGACAGGGATCAGGGGCCGGGGCACAGGGACTAAAGGCAAGGCACAAAGTTGCAAAGGCAGGGGGCAACTGCAACGTTACAACATCAAAGGAGTTGCTGACAACTGACAGCTGTCAACTGATAACTGGTTTAATATGCTTTTACTATTTGACATAGGCAACACAAACATCAAGATAGGTTTTTATGATAATGGCATCAGGGATGTCCTGCGTCTCGATACAGTTCATGAAAACCGTGATACAGACGGATATGCCTCTCTTATTAAAGACTATATTTTACAGCACCGGATGGAAAGACCCGAAGGAGCAGTTATAAGCTCTGTTGTCCCCCGGTTAACTCCTTTATTAACCGGGGCTGTGAACAAGGGTTTTGGATTCAATCCGGTAAATGTCAGTTATGACATAAAGACCGGTTTAAAGTTTTGCGTGAAGAACCCCGAGGGTCTGGGGGCGGACAGGATTGCCAATGCTGTGGCCGCCCGTAAGCTTTACAAGGGACATTTGGTTGTGATAGATTTTGGGAGCGCTACTACTTTTTGTGTAATTTCATCAAAAGGTGAATACATGGGCGGTTCCATAATGCCCGGGTTAGGAATCTCAGCTGATATCCTTGCCGGGAACACGGCAAAATTGCCCAAAATGGAACTCAAGGCCCCTGAGAAAGTGCTTGGAGATGACACAGAGAGCAGCATTATCTCAGGACTGATACTGGGGCATGCAGGAGCGGCTGAAAGGATTGTAAGGGAGATTTGGGCAGAGGCTTTATCCGTTAGAGGCATGAGGCCCTTAGGAAATAGCACAGCTGATAAAAAGGTGATTGCAACCGGGGGTTTTGCAGATTTGGTGGTTCCTTACATGAAAGGGGTAAAGGAAATAAATCCTCTTTTGACGCTCGAGGGATTAAAGATTATTTATGAACTTAATGTATAGGTTTATATATGCTAAAATAGCATTTATTCTTTCAGCGGGATAGCAGGTACCAGTCAGGTTTTGATTTTATAAATAAAAGAATATCTCCCGGCAAGGGAGGAAAGAATTATAAGGAGGTTTAGTTATTATGAAAGTAGAAAAAATACTTTTCCCTACGGATTTTTCTGAGGGGTCTTTCCACGCATTGCCCTACGCAGTGGATCTTTCAAAGCATTATAATGCAAAGCTTTATATTCTCCATATTATTTATGATGTTTTCAGGGCTACTAATTCACACATCCCCCATGTATCTGCTGATGAGCTCCACAAGGAGATGTCTGACTGGGCAGAGAATGAAATGGAGGAATGCTGTCTTGAAGACATCAGAGGCCTTAAGGATAGTGAGAAAGCGGTCTTAAAGGGGATACCTAATGAGGAGATAGTAAAGTTTGCCACAGAAAAAAAGGTGGACATGATAGTTATGGGGACTTACGGCAAAGTCGGGCTCGAGAGGCTTATCTTTGGCAGCACAGCGGAAAAAGTGGTCAGGAGGGCACCGTGTCCGGTCATGACAGTAAGGATTCCAGAGCACAGGGGATAGTGAAAAAAAAGAAGAAACTCCCTATGAAGATTTATCTCTCGGGTGATGCCTTTATGCACCTGCTTTTAAGCGGTGCAGAGGTTTTCAAGAAAGAGTCATTAGGTTATTTGCTTGGGTATCGACTTGAAGACCGTTTCATTATTGAGCATGCTTTTAGTTTGCAAACGGCAAAAAGAAAACGAAGGGGAGTTATATTTCGTCAAAGGGATCATAAAAAGATAGAACCGATACTGGCAAAATTTGAGAAACTACAGATAATAGGTGATTTCCATTCACACACGCAGTATGGTGAAGCCAGGGGACTTTCAATCCCGAGTAAACTGGATATTGAAGGGATGGAACCTAACAACCTCTATATTATTATAGCCATTAATGAAATACAAAAAGGCAAAGCATGGAGGGAAAACAAGGATGGGAGCTTATCCGGAAGTATCGGAGACTTTTTCTTTAAGATTTCGGCCTATTTCTATTCTGATAAAGATGCCAATCCCGTGAAAGCACGCATATACTGTCCTTTCCCCCCGGGTTTTTAAATGCGTGATGAGAGATATCTTACCTGAAAACTACAGTTAAACACTGCCGAGGTGGACCCGGCCGGAATTGCAGGAAGTCAAAACCCAGGAGTGTCCGGCTTTTGTACTGTAACGTTTCAGGAGAGCACGGAAGCCATGGCTGATAAATATGATGCAGTTGTTGTCGGTGGCGGTCCTTCAGGGGCTGTTAGTGCCAGGACTCTTGCTGCTGCCGGTGTGAAGGTGTTTCTTGTTGAGAAAGACCTTAAACGCATTAAGCCATGCGGCGGTGCAACTTCCTCAAAGTCATTTAAAGAATTTAACCTGCCCCGGGAAGGAATATCCAAAAAAATAAAATCTGTATCAACAATATCTCCTGCGGGATTCAGAATTGATGTGTCGCTGGAAAACGGGTATGTTGCTTTGTTAGAAAGGGGGAAGTTTGACCATTCTCTCAGAAAGCAGGCAGAAGAGGCAGGTGCTGATTTGTCAGAAGCGGAGTTTCTGAGGATAGACCGGAAACAGGGGAAGATTTGCATAACAGTTACTGAAAGAGGGAAAGAGAGGAATATTGCGTCGGACTTTCTGATTGCTGCTGATGGTGTAAATTCAAGGATAGCTAAGGCAACAGGCCTTGAGCCCTTGCCGACTGTTTATACCATACAGGAAGAGGTCGATAAGCAGGCTGCAGAGGATTTTTATGGACTTGAGGCATGTGAGTTCTGGTTTGGTTTTTCACATGCGCCCGGTTTCTATTCATGGGTTTTTCCTAAAGAAGACTATGTTGATATAGGTACAGTCTCTACTAACGGTAAACTCCTTAAAGATCTCTTGAAAAATTTTAAAAAACGCCGCCTGATAAACGGAGAAGGGAGGCTGAAAGTTTACAGGCTGCCTGTAAGACAGAGGAGTTCCATGGTCAATGGTAATATTATTTTTGTCGGTGATGCCGCAGGTCTCGTAATGCCGCTTAGTTATGAGGGTATATATTATGCAATGAAGAGTGGTAAAATGGCAGCAGAGGCTATTATAAAGGGCAACCCAGGGGACTATGAAAGACAGTGGAACAAAAAATTTCGCAAACATTTCAGCTTCATGGAAAAACTGCATAAGAGTTTCTTAAAAAATGACAATACGGCAGAACTGATGGTCAGCCTCTTTAAAAGTAAACGGGTTCAGGATGCTTCTATGAAACTCTGGTTTAATAAGGATTTTAGCCTGTCAAGCTTTTTCAGTTATATGAACTTTTTCAAAAAATTCCTGAATTGAAATTTAGAAATTATATAGTTTCATCGCTTCTGTCCCATATATTACTCATCAGCATCTTCATAGCGTACCTTCCTGAAATACATACCGAGGCACTGGTTCCGGCATTTGATGTAGATATTGTCGGCCCTCTGATAGAGGAACAAGATACAGTCACCAAAAAAATAAAGATTCCCGTAGAAACAATCCTGCCGGTACCCAAAAAATCAAAGGAAGAAGAACTTTCCCCTGAAACCATTTTTGAATCAGGCACAGATTCCAGGCGGGCAGTGCCGGGAAAAGAAGAAACGGCAGGTATTGCCCCTCTTAAAGATAAAGAGGGAGATTTACCGGAAGGGTCAAAAGATATTACATCAGATTCTGAATACTTTCTTTTTGATAAAGAAACTATTGAAAAATATGCAAAAAAAGAGCCTGCAGGTGAAAAAGACTTAACCTTTGATGTCCCTGAGTTTCACCATAGGGGATATATGAGAATGCTGAGAAGTAAGATAGAAAGTATATGGAGATATCCAAGTGGTGCTGCAAAGCATGGGATTTCTGGTGACCTATATATAAGGTTTTCTATAAAAAGAAACGGAAAACTTGGGAAAGTGGAACTTATCAGGACTTCCGGGCATAAGGACCTTGATAAGGCGGCCATGACTGCTCTTAAGGAAGGCGAGCCTTTCTGGCCCCTGCCTGATGACTGGAAGGAAAATGAACTTACCATTAACGGGCATTTTATTTACATAATCGGGAAGTTTTATATAATGTGAACCCCTGTTTTTTTAAACCTGCTATAATAATACTGGTCCATTAGAGGTACGGGCACCCCTTGCAGTAAAATATAAAGAGAGGATAGTTTAGGTGGAGATCCTGAAATACTTTAGATGGCAGGACGTTCTTGATATACTGCTGGTAGCGGTAATCCTCTACAGGCTGCTTCTGATTATCAAAGGCACAAAGGCTGTCCAGATACTTATTGGCCTCGGGGTACTTCTCGTAGCATTTTTGTTTTCAGGATATATAGGGCTGTATACAATTGACTGGATTATCCAGAGCCTCTGGGCTCAGATAGTCCTGGCCCTTGTGATATTATTCCAGCCTGAGATTCGGAGGGCTCTGGCACAGATGGGAGAGGCACGTTTTTTCCCCTTGTTTACCAGTGCAGAAGAATTAAAATCCCTTGAAGAAATTGTTAAGGCATCTGTAGCCCTGGCAAACAGAAAGGTTGGTGCTTTAATAGTTATTGAAAGAGAAACCAGCCTTAGGGATTTCATTGAAATAGGTTCTCCGCTTGATGCCAAGGTATCAAGGGAGTTGATTTTAAGTATCTTTCATCCCACATCTCCGATTCACGATGGTGCCATGGTTATCAGGGGGAACCGCATTGTTGCGGCCGGGTGTTTTCTCCCGCTGTCACTTAGTGCAGAGCTTTCAAAGTCTTTCGGGACACGGCACAGGGCAGGCATCGGCCTTTCTGAAGAGACAGATGCAGTTGTTATAATAATTTCTGAGGAAACCGGCAGTATTGCAACTACAGTTGGCGGTAAGCTTGAGAAAAATGTAGATATGGGGTCACTAAGGAATTTTCTTGCTGAAATCTTTACCTCGTCAAAGAAGGGGAGGAAATGAAACAAAGCATACTTCATAAATTTATTACTACAAATCCATGGCTGAAATTAGCTTCTGTTATTTTAGCGGTTACACTCTGGTTTTTTGTTGTATCAAAAGGACGTTCTGTGGTTACAATGGATGTTCCTATAAGAATTAAGAACGTTCCGGCTGCACTCGAAGTTGTGGATAAACCGAAAACAATAAGCATAAGCATAGAAGGACAGGAGAGATTTTTAACAAAATTGAGGGAAGAAGATTTAAGGGTTGTTATTGACCTTGGCGGGGTTAGAGATGGTGAGGTGTCTTTTCCAATCTCTGAAGATAACATTGAATTGCCAAAGTCGTTTATTGTTACCAAAATTTCACCCAGGACCATAAAAATGCTTATTGAGACCAAGTGAACATATAATATTTACATATTAAAAGGGCAGGGAGAGTCTTTTTAACATGTAGAGGGGTAAGAAGTTAATATTTTTTGAAGTAAATATAGCCCGGAGGAAAATGAGATGAAGGTCGTTACTACCCGCAAAAGTGCCAGGGGGAAAAAAATTAAACTTTTCGGAACAGACGGAATAAGGGGTAAGGCCAATTATCCCCCTATGACAGGTGAGATAGCCTTTGAGATTGGCAGGGCTGCTGCCTATGTTCTAAAGAAAAAACACGGCCGTAATAAGATTCTTATCGGCAAGGACACCCGGCTGTCAGGTTATATGCTTGAGAGCGCTCTTACCTCGGGTATATGCTCCATGGGAATGAACGTTGTACTTGTCGGGCCCATGCCAACACCCGGCATTGCATTTGTTTCCCGGAGTTTAAGGGTTGACGCAGGGGTTGTTATATCTGCATCACATAACCTTTTTGATGACAACGGGATAAAATTCTTCTCATCTGACGGGTTTAAGCTACCTGACAGCATAGAGAGGGAAATAGAAGCTATGGTATTTTCAAAGAAACTGGAAGGCATCAGGCCCCACGGAACCGGAATCGGCAAGGCATTCAGGGTGGATGATGCCGCAGGCAGGTATATCGAATATGTGAAATCAACTTTTCCGAAAGGTAAAACCCTTGAAGGCTTAAAGATCGTGGTTGATTGTGCAAACGGTTCTTCATATAAGATTACCCCCTGGGTGCTGAGTGAGCTGGATGCTGATGTTGTGGCAATCAATAATAAACCTGACGGGCAGAATATAAATGCGAATTGCGGTTCTACTCATCCTGAAGCTCTGCAGGAGTCGGTTTTGGAGCATAGGGCAGATGTAGGTATTGCCCATGACGGCGATGGTGACAGGACGATTTTATGTGATGAAAAAGGCAATATAGTTGATGGTGACAAAATAATAGCAATGTGCGCTCTGGACATGAAGAAAGAAAGTAAGCTTAAGGGTGATGTTGTAGCAACGGTTATGAGCAATATTGGTTTTGAAATCTTTCTGAAAAAATCAGGGATAAAAATTGTAAGAACACAGGTTGGGGACAGATATGTTGTTGAAGAGATGCGCAGGAGAGGTTGTAATCTGGGCGGTGAGCAGTCAGGCCATATAATTTTTATGGATCATAATACAACGGGGGACGGCGCAATAACAGCCCTTCAAGTGCTCGCAATAATGCGTAAAACAGGAAAACCCCTCTCAAAACTTGCACATTCTATCCCGATTTATCCGCAGGTTCTTGTTAATGTGCCGGTATCTAAACCTGAAAGGATAGAAAAGTATCCATCCCTGGCAACTGCCATAAAAAAAGTCGAAAAGAAACTGAATAATGGCAGGATTCTCGTCAGACCTTCAGGCACAGAGCCTAAAATAAGAGTTATGGTCGAGGGCAATAATATGCATAGGATTACCGCTATAGCAGAGGAACTTGCCCAGCTCATTAAATCAAAGATGGCATGATAGGTTTTGCCGTTTCGTTCATAGGCGGCATTGCTGCATTTAACTTCTTTCCTTTTTTCCCTTTATCAATAATTATTTTGTGTAGCGCTTTCTCCGCATTTCTTTTTTTTAAACATCGCGAATATAAGAAAAAAACAATTTTACTGATTCTATTTTTTACATTTGGAATTCTTTACAGCTTTATACGGCATGAGGCTTTTAACGGGATAAAATTTCAGGACCGGGATGTATATGTAGAAGGCACTGTTATTGATGTCCCGGAGATATCAGGCAAGACAGCCCGGTTAACCCTTGATAGTGTGCTCATGGAAGGAGAGAACGTCCAGGGCAGGGTCAGGGTGTTTGTTTTCTCAGAAAAATTTTTAGATAACAGTACACAGGAGTATTTCATGATTGCCCCGGGTGATAGAATCAGCGCTATTGCAAAATTAGGGGAGCCGAATGTTTTTCGTAATCCCGGGGTATATTCATATGATCTCAGGAAGCAGGGTATTGTGGCAGCAGGTTATACATTGAGGATGAAGGTAATCGGAAGAGACCAGGGGATCCTGTCGTGGATATACAGGAAACGACAGATGCTCGGAAGGATAATAGATAACAGCCTCACCGCTGAAAATGCATCACTGCACAGGGCGATAATACCCGGGCTTAAAAGGGGGATAAGCCGTGACATGAGAGATGGGTTCAGTTCAACAGGCCTTGCCCATCTTCTGAGCATATCAGGGACCCATTTTGGATTACTTGCCTTTATAATTTTTAAGTTTGTCAGAATGATTGTTAAATTCCTGCCGGTAAGGCTTCTTATAAGGATGACTTTATACATAACACCTACCCAGATAGCAGTTTTAATAACACTGCCTGTACTGGTTTTTTATGCGTTGATTTCAGGGGCAAGCACCCCGACAATCCGCGCCCTTATAATGATTTTTATTTACATGCTTGCACTTTTTCTGGGAAGAAAAGGACAGTGGCTTAATTCTCTGTCAATCGCAGCTATTATTATTCTGCTTTTTCAGCCAAATGCTCTTTTTGAGATTTCTTTCCAGCTTTCCTTTATCGCTGTTCTTTTTATAGGATTCTTCCTGGAAAAGAGGGCAGAGCAGGAAATGGAGGACAGAATGCAGGAAGCGGAATTTGGAATAACGGATACCGGCTACAGCTTTTTTTTAAAAAGTGCTTTTGTAAAAGTAAAAACAGCACTGCTTATAACTGTTGCCGCTGTCCTTGGCACAGCACCGATAGTTGCTGTTTATTTTAAACAGTTTCCTTTGATTTCCCCGGTTACCAATCTTATTGTGACCCCTCTTGTTTGTTTTCTAATACTGCCTCTTGGGTTTTTTACCGGGTTGATTGCGCTCTTATTCAATATGCCTTCAATGCCTTTGAATGGTCTGACCGATACAATTACACATTTTGTTTTAATCCTCATAAAGGGTTTCTCTGATATTCCTTATTCAAACCTCCATATCCCTAATCCGTCTTTTTTAATCATAACGCTTTATTTTTTCTCACTGATATTTATTATTAAAAGCAGAAGGAAATGGAGATTTCTGCCCCTTGTTTTTGTAGTCTGTTTTTATGCAGCCGGTCCTTATATATCCCCTTTATCTTCTGATAACCTGAGGATTACATTTTTAGATGTAGGCCAGGGAGATTCATCCCTCGTAGAGCTGCCCGATAAAAAGGTCATGCTTATTGATGCTGGTTCAGATGATATTGATGCGGGCAGCAGGATTATTGCACCTTATTTGTGGTCCAGGGGAATAAGAAAGATTGATTATATGGTGTTGAGCCACCCCCATCCTGACCATTACGGAGGTTTTATTTATATAATGGATAATTTTGACGTGGGAGAAATCTGGGTAAATAGCAGAGAGACTCGCGAGGCAGCGGAATTTTTTAAAAAAATGCATTCAGAGAAAATACCCGGTAAAGTTCTGAGAAGGGGAGATGTTCTTGAAACAGGGGATTATAAGATTTACGTGTTTCACCCTTATGAAGAGTTTTTTACCGGCTCTCCCAAAGGTGAATATTACAATGAAAACAACTATTCACTCGTCTTAAAAATAGATACAGGGAATGCATCAGTTCTTTTTACCGGGGATATTGAAAATGAGGCTGAAGAAGATGTAGTTCATTTAGGCAAATGGCTTACGAGCGATATTCTCAAGGTCCCTCATCACGGTGGAAGGACTTCGAGTTCAGAGGAATTCCTTAAAATGGTCAGCCCTCAAACAGCCGTGGTAAGCACGGGCAGGAATAACCCTTTTAATCATCCCAACGAAGAGGCCGTTGAAAGGTATAAGGATGCCGGCATAAAGCTTTTCAGGACAGATAAACATGGTGCAGTTACCGTAATTCTGAAAGACAGAACAAATAAGTCATATAAAATAAAAACTTATGCAGACAGTAAACTTAAGAAGGTTAAGACATGGAGGGACGAGATAAGGAATTTAAGGCTGTTGTTGTAGATAATTGAACTATCACATTTGAAAGGTATTAAGGTTTTTGTAAAAGTTAAAATGCTATCTGTTATACAGCGTCAATTGTTATTTATTTCTTCCTGTTATCTTGTTCTTGAAACCTAACTGAAGATTGATGATTCCATCATGATATCGTTAAGATGATGTACGGTTCAGGTTGAGGATTAATGGTTTAAGTCAATAAAAAAGACAGAGCCATTTCTGACCCTGCCTTCTATTATATGCACTTCTCAACATAATGAGGCAGTTCAATTATTAACATACACAAGAAAGGGCATGATTGTCCTTCCACATTTCAGGTTATTCACCCGACGGCAACCGCTGATGCCTGGTCTGAACCGCCATGGGTAATCTTTTCATCATTACAAACAGCATCACCAGGCCGGGAAAAGCTGCAAAAGTCGATATAATAAAGAAAGTCACCCAGTCGGTGTGATCAGCGGTCCATCCCGACATGGCTGAAAGCCAGGTGCGGCCGAAGGCCATGAAGGAAGTGAATAGGGCGTACTGGGTGCCAGTATAGGCTGTGTTGCACAACATTGACAGGTAGGCGACGAAAGCTGCCGATCCCATGCCTCCGGACAGGTTCTCAATCCCGATGGTTAGGAAAAGAAAACCCACCTTGGGGCCGATGGAAGCCTGGGCTGCAAACATCAGGTTCGAGAACATCTGCAGCAGGCCGCAGTAGAACAGACTCTTCAGGATACCCAGACGCTTGACTACCAGCCCGCCAGTAAAAACACCCAGCAGAGTGGCAAAAACACCGAAAATCTTACTCACATTGGCGATTTCCACCTTGGTAAAGCCGATAAGGATATAAAACGGATTGGCCATCACCCCGGCAAAGGCGTCACCGAATTTATACAGCAGAATGAAAGCCAGGATG
>Ga0255052_10001619_pt1 | contig 16824 bp, 13 predicted proteins | sample JV7_2_21_MG_FD_188632 | JGI IMG/M metagenome (GOLD analysis project Ga0255052, IMG submission 188632) | Seawater microbial communities from Jervis Inlet, British Columbia, Canada - JV7_2_21 | ecosystem: Environmental > Aquatic > Marine > Inlet | place: Canada: British Columbia | collected...
TGGGACATGCGATTCCCGGTTTCACCTCCTGGTACACGCCCAACCAGTTGATGATTCTGGCTCCGGGGGCGTTTTTCGCACTCGGCATCGTGATCGGCGTCTTTAACATGATCAAAGGCCCGGATCCTGAGGAGAACAAATAATGAATGAAACATCCGTATGGGTGATATTCATCGCCGCGATATTCACAAACAATATCCTGCTGACGAACTTTCTCGGCATGTGTTCGTTTATCGCGTGTTCGGGCCAGATAAAGACATCGCTCGGTCTGGGGACCGCCGTTATTTTTGTCATGGTCTTGACAACGATAATAAACTACGCGGTTTACTATGGTGTCCTGTTGCCTCTCGGTCTCGGTCACCTGCAGTTCATTGTCTTTATCGCGGTCATTGCCGCGTTCGTGCAGTTGGTCGAAATGATTGTGGAACGGTTCAGCCCGAAGCTGTATTTTGCGCTCGGCATATTCCTGCCTCTGATTACGGTCAACTGTGCCATTCTCGGTGCATCTTTGTTTATGATCATCCGGGAATACAGCTTTCTGCAGTCCGTGGGTTTCGGCCTAGGCGCCGGAATCGGCTGGGCCGTCGCGATTGTGCTGTTGGCCGGTTTGAGGCAGAAGATGAGGTATAGCCATGTCCCGCAATGCTTCCAGGGCGTGGCTATAGCGATGATTGTCACGGGCGTGCTCGCCATGGCGTTCATGGGTTTTGCCGGAATGGTGTCAATCCAATAGGTAGGAGTGCTCAATGGGTTTTCCGATTTACTTGTATTCAGTGCTTACTTTTTCGGGCCTGGTGGTGCTTCTGGCGGCCGGATTGTTGATCGCCGAGCGCTTTTTGATAAACTACGGGATCTGCAAGCTCGATATCAACGCCGGCGAAAAGCCGCTCGAGATCGAGGGCGGCCAGACATTGCTTTCGAGTCTTTATGCCAACGAGATTTTCATACCGTCGGCCTGCGGCGGCAAGGGTTCCTGCGGTCACTGCAAGCTCACCGTCACATCCGGAGGAGGCCCCGTGCTTCCCACGGAGACGCCGTATCTGACGCGAAAGGAAGTTCGCTCCGGGCTCAGACTGGCATGTCAGGTCAAGATCCGGGAAGACATATTTGTCCGCATCCCCGCAGATTTCCTGAGCGTCAAGCTCTTCTCTGCGACGATTGAAAGCACCCGCGTGCTCACGCACGATATCAAGGAAATCAAATTCGCTTTGGACGACGATCAGGAGATTTCACAAAGGCCGGGCCAGTATGTCCAGGTTCAGGCCCCTTCCCCGGACGGCCCCGTCTTCCGCGCTTACTCGATCAGCTCGGCCGCTTATGAGCCTAAGGTTGTCGAGCTTGTGGTCAGATTGGTGCCGGGCGGCATCGGCTCGACATATCTGCACAATCTCGAAGTAGGCGATCCGGTAACCTTTACCGGTCCTTACGGCGAGTTCTACCTGAACGAGGTGCCGTCTACCGAGATCGTCTGCGTCGGTGGCGGTTGCGGGATGGCGCCGATGAAGAACATCATCTATACGCTTTACGACAAATGGCCCGACCGTACGTGCTGGCTCTTCTTCGGATGCCGGACAACGGACGATATTTTTTACCTCGAACGGTTCAAAGAGCTCCAGAAGAAGCATCCCAACTTACATGTTCTCTATGCCCTGTCCGACGAATTGAAACCCGGCGAGCAATGGGACGGAGAGACAGGATTCATTCATCTGGCCTGCGATAAACTCCTCGAACAAGGGATCTCACGGCAGGCCTTCCTCTGCGGACCTCCTCTGATGATTGAGGCAGTTACCAGGGTCCTCGAGGAAAAAGGCATACATCCGGACGATATCTTCTACGACGAATTCTAGATTCAGTCAGGTGTTGCGGACCACCGGGTGCGGCACTACAGACTTGCTTTGAGACCTGCAAAATGGTAAGAATCAAAGCAACCTCAGTCACTTGGCTAACTATGTTGCTCGATAGAACGGACAGAATTTAGTGAGGCGAATTATGAAAAACACAAAGATTCTGATCGTGGATGACGATCCCGATCTCACGGTGGTGCTCAAGACTGTCCTGGAAGGCGAGAGCTATGTTGTGGACACGGCGCCGGGCAGAGCAGAGGGTATGGAGAAGATTCAAGTTGACAAACCGGATCTGCTCCTGCTGGATGTGATGATGGCCACATGGTCCGATGGTTTTGAAATGGCCAGAGATATCAGAAAGAATCCCGAGTATAAGGATATGCCTATCATAATGCTGACCGGCGTTGAACAGAGGACCGGCATTGGCTTTAAATCTAGCGCGGGCGATCCCGAATGGCTGCCTGTGGATGGATTCCTGGACAAGCCCGTAGAGCCGCATGTCCTGATCGCGGAGGTCAAAAAAGTCATGTCCGACAAGCCTTGAAATGGAACCGGTACCCGAAGACATCCGGCTGCTCAAAGGCGCCTATTGGCTGACCAGGCTCAGATGGATTGCTATCGTTTGTGTTCCTGTTGGCACCTATGTCTGCGGCAGTGTTTTGGGTATCGCTCTGTGTGAAATCCCCCTGTACGCTGTTGCAAGCCTGCTTTTCGGATACAACGTTGCCGTACTGGTAATGCTGGATCGTGCCATCAATGCGGACCGGCAGGTATCGCCCAGGACCGTAAAGAGGATAATTCATCTCCAAATATGCGCCGATTTGATTCTGCTGACGGTCTTGCTCCATTTCTCCGGCGGGATTGAAAATCCGCTTGTCTTCTTCTTCATATTTCACATGGTTATCGCGAGCATTCTGCTCTCGTCGAGAGAGAGCTATCTGCAGGCCACGTTTGCCGTTCTGCTTTTCGGATTTCTCGTATTGCTCGAGCACAAACAGTTTATATCACACTATTGCCTCACAGGATTTGTGCCTCATTGCTTACAGGAAAGTATGCTCTACACCCTCGGCACTTTTCTTGTTTTCACCACTAGTCTTTACGTGGCTGTGTACATGGCCAATTATATCGCGATAAGACTCAAGCACACCGAGCGCGCTTACAGGCAGGCCAATGTGATGCTTCAGGAAAAGGATCGCATAAAAGACCAGTACGTCTCGCGTGTAACGCATGATATCAAGGGACATCTGGCAACAATACAGGGCTGCCTTGCCGTGGTCGTCGACAGGATGACGGGCAAACTCGACGACCAGGAGGCGGACCTCATAAGTCGTGCACATACCCGGTCTGTCAAACTCGCTAATTTTGTCAGGGCGTTGTTGAGATTGACACAGATGCGGCTTAGCAACAAACTGGAGATGGCCGATTTCTCAATGGGAGAGGCCCTGCGCAGCGCCACCGACGCAGTGAAAGCCAAGGCCGGGGACAAATCGATAACCTTAAACTGCAACCTCGAATCGTCGGCGGAAAAAGTCTTCGGCAATCAATTCTCTATCGAAGAGATGGTAACGAACCTGCTGCTTAACGCAATCAAGTACACCCCTGCGAATGGAACAATTGATGTAAGCGCAGGCAGCAACGAGAACTCTGTGGTGGTCAAGATTTCCGATACGGGCATCGGGATACCCAAAGAAGAGCAGGCCCGGGTGTTCGATGAATTCTATAGGGCCACCAACGCAAGGAAAGCCGAACGAGACGGCACCGGCCTTGGGCTCTCGATAGTCAAGTACATCGTCGAAAGACATGAAGGCCAAATTCAGGTCGAAAGCGAGGAAGGTTGTGGAACCACGTTCAAGCTCACTCTGCCAAGAACAGCGTGATCGCATCCGGCGCCGGTTGTGCCCGAGAGATTCCAGGTTGATCTGTCCTGTGGCGAATTGAAAAGCGGGAGTTATCAGTCCTCGTAATACTCGCAGTCGCCCACAATCTCGTTTGTGAGAATCCAAGACTGTTTCGCATCTCATGTGCGGGAATAATTCGCGCCATATTGTCCAAAGAAAGGTAGTTTTCTTGTTTTCTTTTACTTATTTGCCTTGAATTATGCTATTATCGAGCGGTTATGCTCGATATGGGTCTTTCGAGAGCGAGAAATGCAGCTTCGGCACGGCAATTGCTGCTATAATACGGACGTGTGCTAGTGCTCGGATGTAAGCGGCCGAACAATCTGCTGGATTTATTGTTTGTATCGATCGAGAAGCAGAACAGTGAATAGTATCAGGGCTATATTTGGTTCGGTCACAAAGGTTGTAAAGCAGATGAAATGGTCTGTAAGGATACTGCTGTTGATCGTAATCGTGATTTTCGTTAGCGGCGGGGCGATCGTTATCACCGGACAACCGGGCTTCTGCAATTCCTGCCACATCATGAATCCCTATTACGAGAGCTGGCACGATTCGAGTCATTCGAACGTGAATTGTCTTGACTGTCATTTGCGGCCAGGCCTTGCCAATTACGCCAAGGGCAAGATAAACGGTTTGGCTCAGGCCGTCGCCTGTGTGACCGGCAGGGTCGGCACGAAACCCAACGCCAGGGTTGACGACGCCTCCTGTATGAGATCCGAGTGCCACAGCACCGAAGAGCTTGAATCGAAAAACCTCATCTACAGCGGCATGAAATTCACTCACCAGGTCCACATCGAGAACGTGGTCGACGGCATCAAGATCTCCTGCGGCCTGTGTCACAGTCACGTCGAGGGAGAAGAGCACTTCAGCGTAAACAAAGAAGTCTGCTTCACCTGCCATTTCCTCAAGGGCAGTGAAAGTGACAGCAGGCTCGTTCAGACCGGCTGCCAGAGCTGTCACGAGGTGCCTGACAAGGTCATCCAGCGAGGATTCGTTACGATCAACCATGCCGAGTTCGTGTCATACAAAGCAAGCTGTGACGATTCCTGCCATAAGAAGGAGATCGAAAAACAGGCCCAGGTCTCTGCCACCGTGTGCCTTAACTGCCACGACTACGATATAGAACATGAGCCCGACAGCGTGAAACTGCATGCAGTCCACACCGATACCGAGAAACTCGAGGCCTATACCGGTCAGAAGCATACAACCCACACTATCAAGGTGGAATGCTTCGCGTGCCACGGCAAGGTGATCCACGGACGCAGCGAGACAACATCGGTTGCCGCCATGATGGATTGTCAGGACTGCCACAGCAACACCCATCAAGTCCAGAAAAGCATTTATACCGGTCAAACTCACCCGCAGGACGGTAGAGATCCCAACAACGTGCTGAGTCCCATGTTTCTCACTCACGTCGAATGCAAGGGATGCCACATCGAGCGCGTACGAAAGAGCACGGGAACGTTGGACAGCTTCGGAGAAGTCGCAAAAGCAGTGCCTCGATCGTGTGACAAATGTCACGAACCGGGAACGGGCGAGCAATATATTCCTTTCTGGCAAGGGAAGATCAAGGGATTGTATGACAAGATCCTCGCCAGGGTGGACAAAATCGAGCAGCTCGCACGGCTTGAAACGAACCAGCAATTGGCGCAGAAGTATAGAGTCAGAGCCGAGCAGGCCAGGGCCATTCTTGAGTCCGTGGCGAACGACGGGAGTTGGGGAGTCCACAACTTCAAGTATACCGAGGCAATGCTTCTCAAGGCGAATGAAATAGTGAGTGCCACAGAAGACAGAGTAGAGGTCGATAGTGAGAACTGATATGAAACATAGGGTATTTGCAGGAGTTATCTACGTTGTCGTTATGGCGACTGCCACCGTGACGGCATTGACAAGCTCGCTTTGGGCCGGCCAGGCCCGGGCCGTGGTCCAGGGGCCACACCACTCATTTCTCGGGGGGCCCTGGGAACTTGTAGTCAAGATGGGGACCGAGGGCGAAGCTTTGCGTTTGCCGATTGCAGCCCCTGACGAGAGCAAACCTCACAGATTTGACGACGTCCTGCCCGTGATGGGCACGCCGATCAAGGTCAGGCTCGAGCAGTATATTCCCAATTTGGGCTGGGAAACCACCGCGATCAAACACCCCGGTGGCGGCACGGTCGCCGAACTGACCGTCAAGGGCAAGGATTTCCAGCAGCAAGTCTGGCTCAGCTCGGCGGATGTGTCCAAACAATCGATGTCTTCGCGTGTCGGAAGCATCGCGATAAAAGGACTGTACGAGAGCAAGACAGCCGACAAACTGGTGCGCAAACTTACCGACCACCGGACGGTCGGCATCCTGTCGGTCTGGCCCGAAGGCGGTGGATCGCCGGCCGAATATGCGGTCAGGGTCGGCGAGACAATAACTGTGCCCGGCTCCAAATACAAACTGACCGTCGAGCAGTACGTCCCTCATTATTTGATCGATATTCAGACACGCAAGGTGGTCAGCCAGACGGACAAACCGATTAATCCCGCTATCAAGGTGGTCGGCGGCGACGGAACCGAAACGTTCGAGCAATGGCTCTGGTCAAAGTTCGCATCCGCCCCACACAAGGACAAGAAAGTTCCCTTGCGCATGAAGTTCTCGGATCTTGACCTGAGCAGCCTGACGGGAAAATCGGTTCTCATCACGGCGCCGGGCGTCAAACCCTGGCTGCTTTACTCCAGGAAGGGAAAGAAGCGGTTGGAAAGGGCCTTTCTCGGCAAATCTTATCCGCTCGCAGACGCGTCGTATTCTTTCGAGATTGAAAATATCATCGACGGAGCAGTTATAAAGACCGACTGGAAAAACAAATCTGAGAGCTTGTTGCATCCGGCCGTCGTCGCAACTGTCGAGCAGGACGGCGCCGGTCGGCAGATCGTTTTAGAGCTGAACAAGCCTTCTCATCATAGAACAAAGTTCGGAACATTAGTGCTTCTTTACAGGCGCAATCCAGCGCCTCTCGGATCAAAAGGTTGATCCGTTATGTGAACGTCAGCGATTACTTGAGGGTACGGTAATGATAAAGATGATTGATAGAACCGTAGTTTCGCTAATTTGTGCGTTGGCTTCGACCGGACTTGCCGTGGAAAAGCCCACTTCGCCACAGCAGACGTGTCTGACGGCGGAGTGTCATGCCGAGTACAACCAGAACGCAGAGGTGCACGGCCCGGTCGCTCTCGGCGACTGCAAGAGCTGCCACAAACCTGTGAACGAGCAGGAGCACACGTATCAGATGGCGCGCAAGGGACCGGAGCTCTGCCAGTATTGCCATCTGGATCAGACGTCCAAAAGACACCTGCACGATCCGCTGGCCGACGAAGAGGGCGGCTGTATTCAGTGTCACGACCCCCACGGCAGCAACAACAAGTTCTTCCTGTCGAGTAAGACCGTTGCGGATTCGTGCAACGAATGTCATGAAACAACAAAAGATATGAAGTTCCTGCACGGACCGGTCGCCGCGGGAGAGTGCACCGTTTGTCATGACCCGCACGGCTCCGACTACGAGAATCTGCTGGATGTCGATCCGAATGACCTTTGCTTTTCCTGTCATGAAGTCACGCAAAACGAACTGAAGAGATTCGAGTTTGTTCACGAGCCGGCCAAGGGAGAATGCACAGGATGTCACGACGTCCACGGAGCAAATAATGCCAAGATGCTCGTAGACGATGCGCCCGAATTGTGCTATTCTTGTCATGAGGATATACAAAAAACGGTTGAAACCTCGAAATACAAACACAGCGCCGTGACCGAGACGGGCGGCTGCCTTAATTGCCACACGCCGCACGCTTCCACTGTCAAGCACGGTTTGAAGGCCGCCCCGATGGAACTTTGTATGACGTGTCACGACAAGCCGATCGAAGTGGACAAGAAAAGGACGGTCGAGTCTTTCGCAGCTCAGATAGAAGACAAGCAGTTCCTGCATGGCCCCGTAGCCGAGAAGGATTGCGAAGGGTGCCATACGACCCACGGCAGCGACCACTTCCGTCTCCTGGCCAAGGGATACCCGTCACAGTTCTATGCGCCTTTCAGCAAAGAGAATTATGCCCTCTGCTTTAGCTGTCACTCCGAGAGCATCGTTCTGACAAGAGAGACCTCCGACCTTACCGATTTCAGAAACGGCGAGGTGAATCTGCACTTTTTGCACGTGAACAAGGAGCGGCGCGGGCGAACATGCCGCTCATGCCACGCAACACATGCGAGCAACAAGCCCAGACACATTCGCCGGAGCGTCTCTTACGGAAACTGGAACCTGCCAGTGCAGTTCAGCAAAAGCGAGACCGGCGGCAGTTGTGCGCCGGGTTGCCACTTGGCTTATGCATACGACCGTCAAACACCGGTCGACTATAAGAAATCGCAATCCTCGAATGTGAGGGCGAATTCGAAAGTGGGGCAATAGAATGACTTTAAGAGAAATGGAGTCCTCATGTTGCTACGGCCACATAACGGTCTGCTCGCAATCCTCATATGCGCCCTGACAACAAACGCAGTGTTCTCAGCGGGCCCGGGCCAAGCCAAACTGCGAAAGTTGAAACTCGGTGATACGATGCCGGAGTTTTCACTGCCCGATTCAACGGGAAAGGTGTTTGCGTACAAGCACGACCGCAAGCGCGTACTGGCCGTGGTCTTCCTGTCGGCCTCTCAGAAGCAGTCAAAGAGCGCCGTGTCCGACGTTCAGCAGATTCTCGCAGACCTTCGAGCCAAAGCCGAGCCGTTCGATTTTGTCGGCATTATGACCGAGCCTGCGAAGAGCGATTTCATCGAATCGACCGACTCGAAGCCGGTGTTTCCCGTCTTGCTTGACTCGCAATATAAACTGTGGGGCAAGCTCGGGATAATCGCGAGACCCACGGTGTTGATTACTGCAAAAGACGACAAAGTCTTGTGGATCAGGGCCGGACATGGCTACGACTTTGCCCCTGCCCTGCGGTCCAACTTGAGCTACGCCTTGGGCATCGCCGGCAAAGACGCCCCCAAGAAGGCCGTGAAGGCCAAGGCGCTGACCAACAACAGCGCCGCCGCGCGAATCAAGAGACACCTGCAAATGGCAAAGATACTCCAAACGAAAGGTCGTTTCGACTCGGCTATTGCCGAAGTGCACAAAGCCCAGGCGCTGGATCCCAACTCCATCGAACCGGCTTTGGAACTTGGCGAGCTTTTTTGCCGGGCCGGCAAGGGCAAAGATGCCCTGGAAACTGTCAGGAATGTGCAGACCGCTACGAGGCGCGACAAGGCAAGGCTGCTATTGATATCCGGCTGGGCGAAGCGCCGGATGGGCGATCTTAACACGGCCGAAAATGATCTGCTCAAAGCGACCAAGCTCGATCCGAAATCCACCAGAGGGCACTTTGAGCTGGGTCAGGTCTATCAGGCCAAAGGCGACAAGGACAAGGCGTTGGCGGCTTACCATCGGGCATTGACGCTGGTTCTCGGCGACAGTTGACGGGGCTTGTGTTTTCAGTACTGATAATGCACCCCCCTGATTATTCCCGCAAGCAAGAAGGAAATCGGACCTTTCAATCACATCAGCACGGATGCCCCTAGCCTCTGAGGCTCGTAACTGCTGTGTTTACAAGGCATTAGGGAAATCCTCGTTCTTATCTACCTCATCGTACCTGTTTGGCACGGAAATTGCGTCGTCTTCTTGAAGCTTTATCGTGTTTTTTGCTTGACGAGAAGACCTGACTGTGCTATAAATAGGTGTATAAGTGTTTACCAAGTTCCGTGATCGAATGCTTTTTCGGACGTTTCTGAGAGCCATGCTTCGCAGAAGAAGCAAAGGAGGGGTAGTGGGGCGTGGATGTAGAAGGGTGATGTGTCATTTTCGCTGCTTCCATCCTGACGGCCTCGTGCGATTTCCCTGATCTGTGTGTAGCGTTGGCATTATCCAGCGTTAGTAATATTAATAAGCACCTTAGTTTTGGAGAAAGGGATTATGAAGTTAGGCAGGACGAAAAGAGTTGCTGTGATTGTTGCGGTACTGGCAGCCCTTTGTTTGCCGACGGCGGTGATGGCTGTGATAGCACACTCCGATCTGTTTGGCTGCGACGGTTGCCATCAGCCGCATAATGCGGAGAATCTGCCGGGCGTACCTTTATGGAACGGCAACGAGCCGACGGTTACATTTACTATGTACTCCAGCGCCTCGTTTGAGGGTACCATTGACGGCCAGCCCAGCGGTCCTTCCAAGATATGCCTGAGCTGCCACGACGGCACCAACCCCGACTATTCACCGATGATTACTCCGGAGAAAACGTTTGGGGCGGCCGACCTGGTGAATTCGCACCCGATCTCGTTTGTGTATGATTCAGCTTTGTCGTCTCTGGACGGCGCATTGAAAGATCCTTCGGAAGCGAGCACCCTCGGCGGAACCATCAGCGAAGACCTGCTGGATCCCGAGAGCAAAGTGCAGTGTGTCAGTTGTCATGACGTTCACAGCTCGGGCGTTGGCAACAGCCTGCTGCGGGGCTACGATTACGGGAGCCAGTACGGGCCTCAGCTCTGCCGCATGTGTCACCTAAAATAGTTCTGCTCGCCAGGAGATTCATACCTCGATCCGGCCTGAGGCTTCGGCGGCAGCGGCACCACGGTACCGGCGGCGCGGTGCTTCGGGTCTGATTGATTACGCATCTGCCCAGCACCGTCTCCCAACACTCCGTGACGCGGTACGGCAATGGTATGTATATGCTCGGCTGCCGGAATTCCGGCCGGTTTCAATCAATACAGGACCGATAAGGTCGTGCGGATTGAAAACAAGCCCCGTCTGCTGCCTTTTTTCGTGTTACTGGCGACAACGCCGTGGAAGAGCCCGCTTCTGTTCTGTCCCCCGCAGCTTCGCCCACTGAGGACCCATACAACCGGTGCTATCAGGCATCACACTTTCGACCGTAGTCGCAACCCGCCGGAATTTCATCGATGCCGGCGGCAAAGATGGGGTTTTTGATAAAGGAAACCAAACGTATTTGACGACAAAGCACTTATGGCTGTCTCTAATTCCTTGTTAAATAGAGGCTTAGCTCTGACATTTGCGGTTTTGACAGCATGTGTTTTTGCAGGATGTCAGTTAGCCCGAGTAGAGCAACCGAGGCAAGAACCGGTGTTCTTTCCGCCTCTGCCGGAGATGCCGCGCCTGCAATTTCTCAAGTCTTTTTCCGGACCTGACGACCTTGGCGCCGCCAAGGCAGGTGGTTTCCAGAGATTTGTGCTCGGGGATCTTGAGACCGAGCAGGGAATCTCCAAGCCTTACGGTATGGACATCTTCGACGGGAAACTGTATGTCTGCGATGTCGGCAGGAGAATGGTGGCGGTGTTTGACCTAAAGAATCGCACGTTCGGCTACATGACAGAAGACCGCCGGCTGATGAATCCGGTGAACATTCATATCGACGATGACGGCACAAAATATGTGGCGGACCCGACCGTCGGCGCGATACTTGTTTTTGACAGAAACGACAGCCTTGAAGCCATATTGGGCAAGGAACTGGGAATTGCGCCGATTGACGTGACGGTTCGCGGGCGGCGGTGTTATGTCAGCGATTTCAACAGCAACCAGATTGTGATCTTCGATATGAACACCCAACAGGAAATCGCTCGCATAGGCGAAGAAGGTGCGGCACAACCGATAGGCGAAACGCCTGTGTCTGAATTGCCCCCCGGGCAGATCCTGCTTATCAGCGACCTGACTCTCGATCGGCAGGGCAATGTCTACGTTACCGACAAGGCGACAGCCCGGATAACAGAGTTTGACGAATCCGGAAAGCTCCGGCGGGTAATAGGCAGATTGGGCGACAACATAGATGAGTTTGTCAGGCCCAAAGGCATAGCCGTCGACAGAGACCAGAGGGTATGGGTAGTTGACGCTGCGTCGGAGGTGGCCAAGATATATGATGAGCATGCCCGGCTCCTATTGTTTTTCGGTCTGGGCGGCAACAATCCCGGCATGATGAATCTGCCGGCGACAATTGTCGTCGATTATGACAACGTTGAATACTTCGAACAATATATCGTTGAAGGAGCAAAGATAGAGTTCCTCGTCCTGGTATCCAATCAATACGGCCCGAACAAGATCAGTGTTTACGGCTTTGGCCGGTTTCCTATGCAGGCGCGGGCGATTGCCGGCGGCGGAAAATCCGCCTTGAAACCCGGGTTGGCGCAGGACTTGGGAGCTACCGAGGATAGGGATCCGGCGCGGTTGTCCATCGTGCGCCGAGACTCTGACGGCGCTGCGCCAAATCGAGAGGAGGAAATTGCCGAACTTTATAAGCGCAGCGAGGCGCTCTATCGCAGCGGGCAGTTCGAAAAGGCCAAAGAAGGCTATGAAACGGTTATAGAGAGCGGTCGGATTCCGGCAGCCATGGTCGAAACGATAGAAATCCGCCTTGCGGACATCAACGAGCGGAAGGAGGAAATCGCCGTTCTCTTCTACCGCAGCGTAAACTCTTACCGTGAAGGTAAGCTCGAAGACGCGCGGAAAGGTTTTACCACAGTCTTGAACAGCGGATTGATTCCGCCGGCCATGGAGAAGACGATGAAAAACTACCTGGCTGATATCGACGATGCCTTGACCAGGAGACGAGGCATTCGACCTCGATGAAAGCGGAGCCTGCGAAAACAATGAGCCGAGTCCGGCGGCCGGCCCAGAGACAATAGCCCCTGGGCTATGAGTATCCGGCGGGTACGAGAGGAATTGAAAGGTTGTTACGTTGTGTTATCTCGAAAGGTATCTACATCAGTTGGGTTGTTGCTGCTGATCTCTATAGAGATACTGGTCGTGAGTTGCGACCCAGTCAAGCATCGTGACGTTTTGACCTTCTTCTTCGACGGGGTCGAATCGCCAAAGCCCGAGGGGTTCGAAAACGGACCTTTCGATCCCTGCGAGGGGCTGGCGCAAGCAGCCCAGGCGCCTCTCTGGTATGTGCATGAGCCGGTGAAAAACTGCACCAACTGTCATGACACGGCAAAGCAATCTCCCGGGCAACCGTATTTGATCGCCCCGCCGCCAAAGCTGTGCTACGGTTGCCATGATGACTTTGCGGTCTCGGCAAAGTTCGTTCACGGGCCCGTGGCGGCAGGGGTATGCCTGCTTTGCCACCATCAACACAAAACCCGGATCGAACATCTGCTCAAATATCCAATGCCCGAACTTTGCTATCAATGCCATCAAATTGAGGATATCGAGTCGGGGCCCGATCATTTGGGAAAACAACTATCTACTTGCACCGACTGCCATTATCCTCATGCAAGTTCGGAAAAAGCTCTTTTGAAAGAGCTCTCACAGAGGCGCGACCGAACACTTGAGCTGACCGGGATGCTCAACACGGCCATGCAAGCGTATGTTCGCGAGCCTGAGAAAGATGACCCCCAGTTGCACGAGAAGATGCAGAAAAATGCCGATCTATTCTACCTGAGCATGGATTTGTACCGCGAGGGCAAACTTGTAAGGGCGCGGGAAGGTTTTGTCAGGGTATTGAAGAGCGGTTTTGTTCCCGCAGCCATGAACAAGACAATACTAGGTTATCTGCTGGACATTGACAAGAAATTGGTCGAGGAAAGAACGCCGCCCGATTAGGAACAGCAACCGGGCTATTGAACCGAAGATTGGACTTGAATTGAGACGCGATTTGCCGAACCAACTGCATAGCACAACCAGACACCGGGCTTTCGAACCGGTGCTTTCCGGGAAAATCCGCCTGGTGCTGGCGATTTGCGCCGGCGGGATCTTTCTTACGGGGTGCACGGTCAATGTTGGCGGCCGGCAGCGACCTCTCTTGCAGAACGAAAAGATCAAAGGCGAGTTGGAGCTGGTCGCCGAGAGGCGCACCGATGAGCAGGGGACAAGCCGAGACAAGCGCAAAAGCACGACGGAAATATTCGAAGAAAGGGTAAGGCTCAGCACCGAAGGAAATGTATATCACCCGGACTTGTTGTTCTATACGGCCGCCGTCGGCGTCGGACTTGCCCAGCAGAAGATTGATTCGGACGACGAGTCCGGCAGCAGCAGCGAGTCGCTGGATGAATACAACATATTCGCCCAGTTGCTGCGCGGCAAGATCTACCCGACGACCTTTAACGCGAGCAAGTCGCAGGAGTTGATCTCGCGCCAGTTCCTGGGGGCTTTGAGAACCGAAAGAGAAAACAGAGGTATATCGTTCTCGCTGAGGCCGCAGGATTGGCCAATGACATTCCAGTACACCGCCAGCGAGATCGGCCAGGACGGACTATCCTCGCTTGCCCGGGACTTTTTCGAACGAGACGACGAGCGATTCAGGTACTCTCTGACGCATGATTTCAGCAAACTCTCGCACATGAGCTTCGATTTCGACAGGACAGAGGTTTCACAACGAAGCGTGGGCGCCTCGATAATAACCGACACGGACAGATACGCTATGCTGCACGATCTGATATTCGGCGGCGAGGAACAACACAGACTCGATTCCTTCTTCAACTACGTCGATCAGTCGGGCTCATTCGATTTCCAGAACCTACACGTAGAGGAGCGCCTGAGGCTTCAACACTCAGATACCTTCGGGACCAATTATGAACTGCGGTTCACAGACTCCGACCGCGCCACGGTCAGGAACAAGGAAGTTCGCGGCCAGGGCGGTTTCGAACACAGGCTGTATGAAAGTCTTGTCACGACCACCAACTTTTTCGTCTCGAAAACCGACCTCGACGCCCAGGGAGATCTCGACCAACAGGGCGGCACGCTGGCTTTCAACTACCGAAAGAAGAACGCCTGGGGCACACTGTACAGCAATTATACGGCAAGCTTGACCCAAAGCGAGCAATCGGGCGGCAGCGGCACGGGGATCGTGATAGACGAATCGCATATCTTCACCGATCCACTGGCCATAACGTTGAACAGAGTAAACATCGATACGTCAACCATTGTAGTGACCGACAGCACGGGGCTAAGCACATATACCCAAGGTGACGATTACACCATCACCGAGATAAACGGGCGCGTACAACTGAATATGACCACTCTGGGCATCGCACCTCCTAATGTCACGGACGGCCAGGAGATTCTGGTCGATTACAATTTCTTTGTCGAACCCAAGAGAGAAGAAGACACGGCCCGCCAGGCCTTCACCATCAGGGAGCGGTTCAAGAACGGCCTGTCCGTATACTATGCTCACAGGCTGCAGAACGAAGACGTCAGTTCGACCGTAACGGAAATCACGCCCGATGAGTACACAATCAACACCGTGGGCGCCGATTATCTCAACAAGGGCCTCTCCCTGCTGGCTGAATACAGCGAGGAGGACTCGACCCAGATTCCCTCGACGAGCAAGAAGCTGGTGGGCAGATACAGTTGGTCGCTCAGCCCCGGCACCACCGCAAGCTTGCGGGTCCTGAATCACTGGCTGGATTTTGGCCGGCCGGACAAGCGGGACGTCGTGCTCTTCAAGAGCGGCGGGGAGGTATACAGCCGATTAACCGAGGAGTGCGGAATCTCCGCTCGTGCCGATTATCGCAATGAGGACGATACGAGGTTCGGCAAAACCAAAGGCTTTCAGCTTAACACGGAATTACAGTACAACTTTCGCCAGATGAGCATCGCCACGGGTATCGAGGTGAACCTGCTCGAACGCCGGCGTGATGAAATAGATGGCAGTTTTCTGTATTTTAAGCTAAAACGTTTCTTCTGATTGAAACAAGGGAATGCATAAGATGATTGTGAAAGAAAGAGCGTCAGAGGAACCAAAGGCACAAAGGCGCAAAGTGGCAAAGGCACAAAGTGTCAAACGGGCAAAGTGGCAAGGACACAAAGTTACGCCAACCCCCTCAGTGCCTCAGTGCCTCTGTGCCTCTGTGCCTTTGTACCTCTCCTGCCCTGTGCCTCTGTTGATGAGGTTGTGTCTGGCGGTACTTGTACTGCTGGCATCCTGCGCCGGGTGCGCCCGAAATCGCGGGGCTCTGTTCTTTGGGCCCGATGCGCTGGTAGTCTGGCCCGAGCCGCCGGAGCAGCCGCGCATAAGGTATCTTGGGACATTGTCTACCCAAGCCGATTTGAAACAGGAAGTCTCGTGGACGCAGGGATTCGGCGAGCTGCTGTTTGGCAAGAGAGAAATAGGTGTTCTCGTTGCCCCTTACGCCGTTGCTATCGACACCGATAGCAGGTTGTATGTAACCGACGCCGCAGGTGCGGTGGTTCACCTCTTCGATCTGAAATCGCGCAGGTACAAGCAATTTGCGGATATGGTCGGTTCGGAAAAACTGACCAAACCGGTCGGCCTGACAATAGTCGGCGACTGGGTCTATGTCGTCGACAGCAAACTGCGCAAGGTCTGCGTCTTCGACAAGAACGGAAGGTTCATGTTTTCCTTCGGAGGTGACCTGTTTGCAAGACCGTCCGGGATCGCTTATTCGCAGGCCGACAAAACCCTGTACGTGGCGGACACGGCCGCCCACACAATATACGCATTTACGGGCAGTGGCAAGTTCGTTAGGCGAATCGGCGCCAGGGGTGTTGGCCTCGGTATGTTCAACTTCCCGACCCACCTGTGGGCCGACGCCAAGGGCATGCTGTATGTCAGTGATACGTTGAACTACAGGGTTCAGGTATTTGCCCGTAACGGCCAGTTCGTGGGAACGTTCGGCCAACAGGGAGACCGTCCGGGTTATTTTGCTCACCCGTGCGGCGTCGCCACCGACAGTTTCGGCAACATATATGTCACTGACAGGCAATTCGAGAACGTGCAGATCTTCAATCCGCAGGGGGAGGTACTCATGGCCTTCGGACAGGAAGGGACAGCGCCGGGTCAGTTCTGGCTGCCGGCGGGCATTTTTATAGATGATCGCAACAGAATTTACGTTGCCGACTCGTTCAACAAACGAATCCAAATATTCGAACTTCTGGAGAAGGTCGAAAAATGAAGATCCGACCGAATGAATTGACCAAGGTGCTTCTGGCGGTTGCCGCCTTGTGCTCGCCGGCCTCGGCACTGATTGACGGCTCGCCCCACGATTTGTCGGCCGTCGCCGGAGGCAGCACCTGCAGTTTCTGCCACACGCCCCACGGAGCCTTGGCCGGCACTCCGCTGTGGAGCCATAAGCTTTC
>Ga0255052_10001620_pt1 | contig 16823 bp, 9 predicted proteins | sample JV7_2_21_MG_FD_188632 | JGI IMG/M metagenome (GOLD analysis project Ga0255052, IMG submission 188632) | Seawater microbial communities from Jervis Inlet, British Columbia, Canada - JV7_2_21 | ecosystem: Environmental > Aquatic > Marine > Inlet | place: Canada: British Columbia | collected...
AATTAGTGTCACGTATAAAACGACAAAAAGGCTAAGCCGAAAAGAAAAAGATTTTTCGGCCCAGAGATACTCTATTTATTCTTGACAGGAACCTATATGGGTGACCCTGCAATACAGTACCGGGCGATTCGGAGTTGCCAATGACGATCTGCGACGCGCCGATATGATCGAGATCAAGCTGGGTCAGGGGGCAAAGCCGGGATTGGGGGGACATCTGCTAGCCGACAAGATCACGCCGGAAATCGCCCAGGTGCGCAACCTAATCGAACCGGGTGCCCGTTTCAGACCAGGGGAGAACGCCATCAGCCCGTCGCGACACCTGGATATCCAGGATATGAACGGCTGGAAGCGGCGGGTCGAGGAGTTGCGGGAAGTGACCGGCGGTGTACCGATTGCAATGAAGATAGCCGGGGGGCGGGTTGAGGAAGATCTCAAACTGCTCCTCCAAGCCGATCCAGATGTGATTGTCGTCGATGGCGGTGAGGGGGGCACTGGCGCCGCACCGACCATTGCCAAGAACCATGCGGGTCTGCCACTTATTTACCTGCTCAAGCGGACGGTCGATTTTCTCGAACGCCGCAACGTGCGTAACCGCTACACCTTGATCGCCGCAGGAGGGTTAAAAGGCCCGGCTGATTTCGCCAAAGCATTGGCGCTGGGGGCCGATGCTGTTTACAGTGCTGGCTGGCTGAAATTCGGCCTCGGCTGTGTTTACTGCCGTTGCTGCGAAACCGGAAAATGCCCAACCGGTATAACCACTCAGGATCCGACCCTACGAAAAAGGCTGGTGGTGGAGCAGCGCGGTAAGGAGATTGCCAATCTGCTCAAATCCGGGACCAATGAATTGGCCAAACTCTGCCGCATGTGCGGCGTAGACAGCGTGGAGAAACTCAATAAGAGCTGTTTGCGTGCCCTATCCGAAGAATTGGGGAAAGCTGCGGGTGTGGCGATGGCTTATCAAGTCTACGAGGAGTGAATCTTATGAATGCTTCCGATTTACTTGTCAAGGCGGCAAGCCGCTGGTCGACGCCCGGATCGAAGTAGCACGTGCTATTGATGGCATCGCTTTGGCCGCAAAAGAGCTCCTGCATGTCATGCGCGGTGAAGAGATCCCCATGGGCCATACCGAGGCCACTCGTGGACGGACGGCGTTCACCTGCTGCGAGCCGATCGGGGTGGTGCTGGCGATAAGTGCCTTCAACCATCCCTTGAACCTTATCGTTCATCAGGTGATTCCGGCGGTTGCGGTCGGTTGCCCGGTGATTGTTGATGAATCGGCTGATCTGGATCGTGCTGTCCCATCGTTAGTTAAAGGAGGCTTCTATCACGCTGGACAAGTCTGTGTTTCGGTGCAACGCGTATTTTCCGCCGAAGCGATTGCCCGCAAGCTGGCAGAAAAACTGGCGGCGGGAGCGGCCCAGCTCAAAGTAGGCGCGGCAACGGCCGAAGAGACCGAGGTCGGGCCACTGATCTTGCCACGAGAAGTCGATCGGGTACATGCATGGGTAGAAGAAGCGGTCGCATCCGGTGCTGAGCTGCTCGCTGGCGGACAGCCTTTAGGTGATACCATGTACCAACCTACAGTGCTATTTGATCCCGATGCCGAGGCCAACATCTCGAAGGAAGAAATATTAGGTCCGGTGATCTGCGTATATCCCTATCGAGACCGACATGAAGCAATCCAGCGAGCCAACCGCCTGGATGTCGCATTTCAGGCGGCCGTTTATACAGATAGTCTGGAGGTCGCCCTTGACACAGTTAAGCGGCTCGATGCTTCTGCGGTGATGGTGAATGACCATAACGCCTTTAGGGCGGACTGGATGCCGTTTGCCGGACGGCGAGTATCCGGCTATGGAGTCGGCGGTATAGGCTATACCATGCGGGATATGGTTCAAACCAAAATGACCGTGATCAAGACCACATAGAGATTGACTCAGGGAAACCTTCAGGGAGGACAGCAGGATTGGAAAGTAACCGCTGTGGGTGCGCTTGTCAAGGCAAGATAGTGAGACGAGCCTTTCATCGTTGTGGACGGTATCGGTAGTCTCTGGAGCAAAGCCGAGCAGATATTGCAGCAGTCCAAGCCGAAATCCCTGATTGTCGAAGCCCATGAAGTCGCCTATTGCGATGGTGCGGGAGTGAGCCTGCTTCTGAACCTCGCCCACTATCAGAAGTGTGCCCAGGCGAGCTTCGAAATCCAGGGGCTGCAGGAAAGATTCCGGCAACTTATGGATCTATTCGATCCGGGCCAGCAGGTTCCCGCTCCTCCGAAAACGCGTGCATTCAGAAGCGTTGCCGAAGATGTAGGCCGGGCTGCTGTCAGTGTCTTGTCTGATTTGAAGATGCTGATTGCCTTTGTGGGAGAGTTGACTGTTACCCTGTTAGGCGTTTTGATTCGTCCCGGTCGGCTGCGTTGGAAAGATGCTTTCCTGGTTGCCGAAAACGCCGGAGCCAATGCTTTCGGTATTATAGCCTTAATGAGTCTGCTATTGGGATTGATCCTCGCCTTTCAGTCCGCCATTCCCATGGAACGCTTCGGGGCCCAGATCTTTGTGATTGATTTAGTCAGTATCTCGGTCGTCAGGGAACTGGGGCCCCTGATTACCGCGATTATCCTGGCGGGCAGGACGGGTTCTGCCTTCGCGGCAGAACTGGGCACGATGAAGGTAAACGAGGAACTGAACGCCTTGAACACAATGGGACTGGAGCCGGTACGATTCTTAGTGGCACCTCGTGTTCTGGCCGCCGTTTTTGTCACGCCCCTGTTAGTAATCTTTGCTAATTTGTTTGCCATCGTGGGTGGCTGCCTGGTCATGCATTCACTGGGATTTGCGCTGGTTACCTGTATCGATAGGCTCCAATTCGCCGTAGGCCTAACCGATATATTCGGCGGCCTTCTCAAGTCGTTCTTTTTCGGCTTTCTGGTCGCCGCCATCGGATGTTTGCGTGGGCTCCAGACCGACACTGGCGCCCAGGCCGTCGGCATATCGGCCACGCGGGCCGTGGTCAGCGGTATATTCTTGATCTTGATAGCGGACGGAATCTTTGCCGTCTTATTCTACTTTCTGGGTATATGAGGTGACTTTAGAAATGGTATCAGAGCCTATCATAGAAGTTAAGGGACTAACGATGGCATACGATAGTAATGTCATTATGGATGGTATCTCTTTTGAGGTGATGCGTGGCCAAAAATTCGTGATTTTAGGGGGGTCAGGATGCGGCAAGAGCACCCTCTTGAAGCACATGATTGGCCTGTATGAACCTTCTCAGGGACAAATATTGATTGATGGCAGAAATATTGTGACTGCCCAGAGCCAAGAAAGGAAGGCTCTACTGCGAAAATTTGGAGTAAGTTATCAAAGCGGTGCCCTTTTTGGTTCGATGACCGTGCAGGAAAATGTCCGATTGGTCCTGGAAGAATTCACCGAGCTGCCGAAAAATGCGATGGATTTCATCGCGCGGGCAAAACTCAAATTGGTAGATCTGGCCGATGCCTGCCATAAGATGCCCTCGGAGTTGAGCGGCGGAATGCAGAAACGAGCCGCCATTGCCCGGGCGATGGCTCTGGACCCGGAAATCTTGTTTTTGGATGAGCCCTCGGCCGGCCTGGATCCCATCACGTCGGCTGATTTGGACCAACTCATATTACGTTTGGCCCAGAATCTCAATATTACTTTTGTTATCGTTACCCATGAACTGCCCAGTATTCTTACGGTCGCCGACCATGTCATCATGTTGGACAAAGTGACCAAGAAGATAATTGCCAGTGGCAGCCCCGACGAATTGCGCGATCACAGTAAAAACGATTGGGTGCGTCAGTTTTTCAATCGAAATCCTTCGGGAGATGCTAATCAGTAAACGTTCAAAAACAGGTTTAATGGTCCTTTCCATGAGGTTATGTCAAAATGAGTGTTAAAGCCAACTATTTCAAGATAGGATTGTTTGTAATCGGCGCCGCGATTGTATTGATTGCTGCAGTGATTTTTTGGGGTGCCAGTGCCTTAGGGCAGGAAAGATTCCTCGTGGAAACGTATATGGCGGAATCTGTCAAAGGCTTAACCAAAGGTTCCATGGTGTACTATCAAGGTATCCAGTTCGGTTCAGTGGATTCCATCACTGCGGCACCTGTCCTGTATAACGTCAAACCCGGCACGGAACATGGCAAATATATCGTGATACGTATCGCGTTGAATCATGAGCGAATAACTTCACGGAATGATCCTGATGTGTATTGTGAAGAAATGGCAAAGCAGGGACTGCGCTTTCAAATGAAATCCTCACCGTTAACGGGTGTGGGCTACCTGGAAGCAGCACTTCACGAAGATAGAAAAAACCCTCCTGAATGGGATGCCTGGAAACCGGAATATCCCTATGTTCCTTCCGTACCGAGTCTCATGAGCACTTTGACGGATTCGGCGGAAACGGTTTTCAAAACTCTGGCCGCTTTGGACCTTAAATCCCTGATCGATAACGCCAATACCCTTTTGCTGGATCTTGATAAAGCCGTGAAGGATCTCCAGGTGGCCGCCATAAGAAATAACATGCAAAAACTCCTCGGTGACGCCGATGATACCATTGTGCAATTGAAATCGCTGTTACGCAGCACGGAGACCACCAAGCCGCCGGCAACCGTGGAAGAAGTCATTGTCAATCTTAATCATTCTGTCGGTTCACTTCAGCAGGCGATTAAGGATGCCGACATCAAGGGAATCAGCGATAAAGGCCAGAACCTGCTTACTGAATTAAGCCAAAGTAACCAGCAGGTTCAATCACTGCTGCGCAGTACGGAACAACCTAAGCCCATGTCAAGCATCGAAGATGTTCTGGCCGATCTGGATGAAGCGATCCGGCGGATTAATCTGCTCGTCAAATACCAGTATCCCAATATTGATCTTGCTGTCCAAAACGTAGTAGATATATCCGAAAACCTCAAAGAAGGAACAGCAGATATCAAGAGTCAACCAAGCAAACTGCTTTTCAGTCAACCCCCAGCCAAATCGGAGGCCGTAAAATGAAAAAGAATACCATTATCACGTTAGTTCTATTCTTAGTATTGTTCGTTATGGGTTGCAATCCGGGCGGCAGCCCCGCTGGCCAAAGGCAGTATTTTCTCATGGAAGTTCGACGCGAAGGGCAAACTTCCAAACCTCAGGAGAATGTGGTCCTGATGGTGCGTCCTTTTTCCCTGGCACCCGGCTATCACGCAAAAGAATTAACTTATCGCACCAGTGATCTTCAATATGAATCGGATTATTATAATCAATTTATCATCGATGTTGGCCAGCAAGTAGCCGAGCAAACTCGGGTCTGGCTGTCCCAATCCGGATATTTTGCCCATGTTGTTCCTCCTGGCAGTACCATAAATGCGACACATATGTTGGAAGGCAATATCACCCGCTTGTATGGCGATTTTCGTGATGAGTCTAATGGCCAGGCGTTTATGAGGATAACGTTCTATCTTATTGATATCATCAAAAGAAAGCCCAGCATTATTCTTAGCGAGTCCTTTGAGGAGCAAGCCCCCACAGCAGAGGCCACAGCCGAAAGCTTGGTAGAGGCATACCAACATTGTCTGCAACAGATCCTGGCAAGATTTGAAAAGCGGTTGGTGCAAATGAGTTGGGCAACTTCAATATGAAGGCTATGAAAAGATTTGGATCATCCATGTTCTAGTTAAGCCCCTGCTTCAGTCACTCCATCTCCTCCGCGAAACAGAGGTTTTCCGAATGTCATTAAGTCGTACTCAAGTTCAAATCTCAGTTTATGTTCGGCTTCTTCCTGAACTTAGCTCAGGAAAATATCTATCAGTTCTTGCTGCTGAGCTATGGCCGCCAAATCCGTGTAAAGCTTGCGTGCAGTCTCCTCCTTTTTCATTCCCAACACAAGCAGGTCAATGTAATTCATCTTGGCGTATGGTTCAACGTTCTCCACCTGGTCGGTGATGTCAAGAACGGAACATCGCCCACTTTATCCGCAGGCTGTTCTTTGGCTTGCGATGCGGCAACATTCAAAACAGGGCTCTTTACGCCAAATGAACGAGTCTGCGCCCCGGCCCCAAAACGATATTATGTGTTTTCCGAGAAGTATACCCTGGTACCTCTTGACTCGATAGCTTCTCCGAGCCGCCTCAGAGCATGAACATATGCGGCCGTGCGCATATCTATTGACTTTTCATTCTTCAGTTCGAAGATGGCGTTGTACTCTCTGGTCATGTTCTTGTGGAGACGACTGCGAACATCCTCCAGATCCCAATATTGACCTGTCTTGTTCTGTACCCACTCGAAGTAACTGACGGTGACGCCGCCGGCGTTGGCAAGAATATCAGGGATAACAAGTCTGTTGTTTGCCTCAAGAATTCGGTCCGCCTCCACAGTGGTGGGGCCGTTGGCGACTTCCACAATCACCTTGGCCTTAACGTTCGATGCGTTATCAGCAGTTATCTGATTTTCCAGAGCCGCCGGAATTAAAATGTCCACATCCAATTCCAGAAGTTCCTGGTTAGTTAGCACGTCGGCCTCGACCATTTCACAAACCGTGCCCTTGCAATAAACCGCCCGCACTTCCCGTGTTTGGTTCTTGAACTGAATCAGACTGGGAACATCGAAACCATCAGGATTGTATATTCCGCCGCGAGAGTCACTGACTGCGACGATCTTATAGCCATCTTCGCACAGGAGTCTGGCAACGTTCTGGCCCACATTGCCGAATCCTTGGACAGCGACGCGGACATTAGAACGATTCCATTTTTCGCGTTCTTCCAACTCTTTTATGCAGTAAAATGCGCCACGCCCTGTGGCTTCGCTTCTTCCGAGGCTGCCGCCGAGTGCGACCGGCTTTCCCGTGATCACGGCCGGCGTATGGCTGCGTCTAATCTTGGAGTATTCATCCATCATCCAGCCCATTATCATTTCATTAGTGTAGATATCAGGGGCAGGAATGTCGGTTTCAGGCCCGATGAAGTCTGCTATCCGGCTGATAAACTCACGACTCAGTCTTTCCAGCTCCAGGCGGGTAAGCTCCTTTGGATTGACAGCGATGCCGCCCTTGGCACCTCCAAAAGGGATTCCAACAACAGCACATTTGAAAGTCATCCAGACGGCGAGGGCCTTGACTTCAGCGAGAGAGACTTTGGGGTGATATCGAATCCCTCCTTTAGTCGGACCTCGTGTATCGTCATATTTCATTGCCAGAACGAGCAGGTCAACGTAATTCATCTTGGCGTATGGCTCAATGTCCTTTACATGATCGGTAATGCCAAGGTTGCCGGATGATATTGTGTTGTGCGCAGCCGATGCATGATTAACAGTCGAATCAGCCTGAGCTACCGGACGTCCAGATCGAGACTCTCCGAATGACTGTTAAACTCCGGGGCGTACATGCACTGGATGGAAGCAATTCCCGTCTGGTATTGTCCCTTGTGCTGGATACGCGTGCTGTACTCGAATATGTACACGCCCTTGGACAGATAGTCCATGAAGAAGTGCGTGGCCGTGTCGCGCGTGCTCTGGTAGTAGCCCAGGCCGTCCTGATACCTGTAGCGACTGAGAACGTTAACAGGTTCGGTTCCGCTGCCGCGCTGATCCTTCATATGAACGTATTCCATGTCGCGATCCACGCGCAATTCGATGCGCACGACCAGCTCGTCACCTACTGCGAGCGGCCCCTCGACCGGATACAAGACCTGGCCCTCGCCGGTCATCTTCTTGACAAACAGAGCCTTTGTGAGTTGTAGCGGCGTGCCTGTATAGGGCGTGACCTTGCTCATATCTTCGAGATACTGCCAGTGCACGCTGCCCCAACTGACGCCGTCGTCGACCTTCTTGACCGTGATGCGGCCCATAGCCGGCTCGATCTCGCCGCGGACGAAACGCTCTTGATAGAATCCGGTGCCCGCCTCGACTTGTTCGGGCTCGATCCATTGGCCCGCAAGCGCCACTTCGACCAGAGCGTCGGAGGCGAGGAAATCGGTGCCTCTCAGGAGCAACCCGTAGATCGCATCAGCCGTGGCTTTGGTGGTCTTCCAATTCTGCGTTTGCTTCTGCTTGAGCAGCCAGACCCGGCAATCCTCGACCGCCTGCACATCGCCCGAGACCTCGTCGAAGGCCTCGATCATGAGGGCCTGGGTCTCGATGGGCGCGCGGTGCCACCACCAACTGCGTTCGAGGTCCCGCCAGTACATGCCGAGTTCCTCATCGGTGACGCTGAACTCTCGAATGGACTGCATGATTTGAGCGGGCGTCTGCAAATCACCGAAACGCTTCAGAGCGATGGCAAGGTGGGCCTGCGACTGGCGCCAGAGTTGCAGCCAGTGCTGTTGCGCCTGGCTCAACCAGTAATCAAGCGCCTCCTGGTGTCGGGCAGATACGGGTTTGTCGGCCAGGAAAAAGCTGCGCCCGTATAGATACAGCGCAACAGTCGAACTGATGTTGCTTTGGTCTCTGTCGCCGTGCGCAAGAATCCAGCGGTATCGCTCGTCCATCCACTCGTCAAGAGCATTGAGCGCATTGATCGCACAACTGACGTCAACCTGGCCTGCGCCAAGGTGGCGCAACCGCCCGAATCCGGTTACGATATAGAGTGTAATGTATTCGCTGCCGCGGCAACCAGGGAACCAGGGCCACAGCCCGCTGTCCAGTTGCATCTGCTTGAGCTTGAACAGGGCTCGCGAGGTCTCATCGGCGAGTCGGTTTTGGTCGAATAATATCCCGACGTTTCTGCGCGCTTCGGATTCGGCAACCGCCTGTCTGACCCAGGGAGTTTCCTCCAGCGCGACGGACTTGAGGTCTTCGTTCTTTTCCAGGGGACTGTCCAGAGCCGGCGTGGCCTTCCACTGATCGAAGATGCGCCGAATCTTGGGGTCTGCGCCGGCGATGTGAGATGCCAGGGTATTGGCATAGAGTCGGTTGAAAACCTGCTCGCTGCATTCGTACGGATATTCCATCAGGTAGGGCAGGGCCATCACCGCATACCACGCGGGCTGAGACACCATCTGGACGGTGAGGCTCTGATGGCGCAGAGTCTGCGACTGGCCTGAGTCGAGTAGTCTGGTGAATTCGAATTCTTTCGTCTGCGGGCCGCGTATGGGCAGGGGCAACGATTCGATCACCAGAATCCGGCGGCTCAAAACGGGCAAGTATCCCTCCTCGCCATCACTGAGCCGGTTTGTTGCGCCCACGGCCTTGTACGTGAGGAAATCACAGTCGTCGGGCACGGTCAGCCGCCACGAGTAGGTTCTGGACTCCAGGCTGGGCACGTCGAAAATCTGCTCGGGTGACAGGTTGCCCAACGCCTCGTCACGGGACTCCAGGGTGCGCGCATCGGCCAGGGTGAGGCTCACCTTGCCCGTCTGGCGGGCGGCGGACTGGTTGCTGACCTTGACCGTGAACTCGATGACGTCCCCTTCTCGCACGAACCGCGGCGGATTGGGCTGGACCATAAGGTCCTTGGCCGTGACAGTTGTGTCCGTCAAAAAGCCGCTGCGCAGTTGGTTGTCGTGGGCGAAGCCCAGGAACCGCCACTCGGTCAGGGCCTCCGGAATAGTAAACTCAATCCTGACGACACCGCTGGCGTCGGAGACAAGGTGCGGGAAGAAGAACGCAGTCTCGTCGAGGTTCTTGCGCGCAGAGACCTGGTCCAGGTCCGGGCCGGAATCCTGATCATCCTGCGCCTTGTCTTGACCCTCGGAATCCGCTGTCGCATCTCCGCCGGCGCGGCCGGCCGGTGGAGGAGCGCCACCACCACTAGCTGTTTCACTATACGGAGGCATGTCAAACATGAACATTGGCAATTGGATGATATCTTCAGGAAAATGTCGGTAGGTGAATTCTGCAGAGAGGTAGTCTGTGCGCCAGTCGGAAACAGCCGTTCTGAAAGAGACTGCGCCGTTCTCGAATCTACTGTACAAGCGCGATGACTCGGTGCGAAAACCGCCGAAGCCCTGCGTCCAGTAGTGGCGGAGGTACTGGTCCAGGGACGCATCGTACATGCCCGCTACCATCTCGGCGACCGCGCCGATCGCATCCGGCCCGGTGATAATCGCCGTCCACACTTCCGCCTGTCCGGGCTCAAGCAGAGACCTGAAACGCTCCCACTGCAGCGTAAGTTTCTTGTTAGTCCAGGGAACGTCCACAATTCGTTCGTTCACGTATGCCCTGTTCTGACGGACATAGGTGACGCGCAACGTGAATCCGCCGCGCATCTCTTCGGTCACTTGCTGCTCAACGATCTCCTGCGTCCGGTTGGGATCGGTCCACCAGGCCCCCAGGACATCACCCCGGCACTCCAGTTCAACATACGCCCGGCCTCTCTCGTATCCCGTACCCCAGAGAGCAGTAAACAATTCACCCGGCTCGACGGACCATTTTGGCGAGGCGAAGTGATTCGCCGCGCGAACGTCAAAGTGATCCGCCTGCGGATCGACGACGTGGATTGTGTGCAGCGCGGCTACCGCTTGGCCGAAACGGTCCTGAGTCTTAAGCACCGCTCCATAGATGCCGGCCTCCAGCGACTGAGACAGAACGGCCAGACCCTGGGCATCAGTCGCAAATGCGTGTTCGCCGACCAGGTCCGCGAGTTCCCATGTATCCGGATCGGAAGCATCCGGCTGGGATCCCGTCGATATCAGAATAGGACGGATTACTTTCTCCGGCTGTGTCAGAGTATAGAGACTGACTGTGCCGCCGGCAGGCTCGGGCTGACCGTCGAGAGACTGAGTCGTCACAGTCAGTTCAACCGGCTCGTCCGGAGTCTGCCAGGCGTCTGCAAGGATGGCAGCCTCAAGGGCTGTATACCCGGCGCGGACCACGTGCTCGTCCGAGCGAGTTTCGCCAGTAGTATCGGTCACATCGGCCTGAATCCGGTACGAGAATACAGGCTCGTCGTCGGGCAGAATGGATAGATCCGGCTTGGCCGTGAAGGTAATCGAGAACGACCCGTCAGCTTCGGTAATTGTCGAGCCGTGGGCGATGATTTGCTCGACTCCGAAGGAAGGATAGATCCATCGGGCCCACCAGCACCATCTTGGGAATCGAACCTGGCGCACGACGCTCCAGCCGACTTTAGCCCCGCCGATGGCGGCACCGGTGTAGGCTGTGGCCTTGCCCGGAACCACGACCTCGGCATCTAGCCTTGGCGCCTCGTCGGGCGCGTCGATCCGCACACGAAACTTGGGCCGCTTGTATTCCTCTACGTTAAAGTGTGCCGAGCCGCCGGGACCATCCTGCGCCACCAGGCTCATCCGGCCCATCAAGCGATCGCGCGGGACCGTGAAGCTGCCGCTGAAAGAGCCATAGTCGTTGCAGCACACGTTGTGGCTGGCAATCTCCTGGCCATTGGTGTCTCGGAACACCACGGTCAACGGCCGGCCCGCAAGCGTCTGGTAGCTGTCGGCTACAGAGTCCGTGCGGATACAGATACCCTTGTAGTGGACCGTCTGGCCCGGACGATAGAGCGACCGGTCAGTGAACAAGACGGTCTGTTCTTGTGGTGCCGGATCGCTTCGCGGGGTGGTGGCCCGATACGTATTCGTACTGGCCAGTTTGTGGCCTTCGTGTTCGGCGACAATCAGGAATGAATTCTGACCCGTTTGATATGAGAAGCTGAAAAGCCCGTTCTCGTCGGAGCTTGTCTGACCGTCCGGGTGGTACATCCGGCTGCCGTTGTTGTACGTCCAGCGAGTGACCGTCGCGTTGGCAAGGGGACCGCCACTGCCGGCGTCGAGCACAAATCCATCAACCGAACCGTCCCGAGTACCACTGCGCACGACCAGCGCCAGGTCACTGACCCAGACGCGGGCCACACTGACTTGGTTGTTGCTCCCGCCAAAGGAAGGATCGTGACTGGCGATGATAAAATAGAAACCATCGGCGAGACCTTCCGGAGCCGCAATCGTCTCAGTCCGCTGGTGATAATCGGCCGTTGCAGGCAGATCTGCACTCCACTCGAGAACCGGTTGAATCCTGAGCAGGGTTTCCAACTCATCGTCGTTGATATAATTCCAGGCCGGCTGAATAGCCTCTTCGCCATCAAAGGACACGGCCCTGAAGAAGACTCGGGTCACATTCCTATAGGTAACTGCGATATCCGGCAGTGGATCGTTCCATACGCGTTCTGTCCGGATGCTGGCGGATTTGGCCTCGATCTGCTGGATAAGATTATAACACCAGATGCCGCCGACGCTGGCCGGATACGTGGTCCACGCCCGGCTGGCCAGTTCGTGTGCCAGGACGAAATCGCCTTGAGAATGTGCGACTCTGGCCCGCTCGTACAGCGCCCGCGAGACGATCTCGTGGCCGGCCCGCTGGTCCACAAACCGCTCCAGAGCCGCCATGTACAGGTCGTTCTTCTCAGGCCCCAACGCGTGGTTATAGCCGAAGGTGAGCCGTTGCAAATCCGCGTCGATGAATGCCGCCCTGTCGGAATCTTCCCTGTGAAAGACCAGCAATGCCTGATACAGATCGATGGCCTTGAGCTTGGCCGAATCTGTGTCCGTAGTTTCGGGCTGCCAGGCAAGAAACTCCGCCACGGGGGCGAAAATGGGGCTGTCCACCATGATCTCGAAAGCATCCATGGATTCGACGCCGGCCTGCTCGCCCGAATTGTAGAATGACAGCGCCTCGTGGGCCAGGAAGTCGTAGAGTGTCGGCCTGTAGCTGTCCGGCACGGTTCCCTTTTCCAGCAAATCGCCCCACAGCTCGACCGCAATAGCCTTGAGTTCCTGGTCTGCCTCCAGAGCCAGCGTGAAATGCAAGTCAATTTCTGCCAATATACGAGGCAGGTCCCAGGTTGTGATGTCCTCTCCAGGCGGCTCGGCGGTCTGCGTTCGGTTCACGAAGCGCCAACGGTTCTGCTGGAAATACTGCCAATACCAGTGCGCCAGGATCGCTTCGGTCACCGGTTTCGCAGGATCGGGTAGTTCGGCAATCTCGGCTTCGAGACGGACGATTTTCTCTTCAACCTTGTCGCCCTGGATGTATCCCTCCCAGTCAATTTTGACGGCTATGGCCTTAACGGCCTCGGCGTAAGCCTGGTCCTCCAGTGCCCCGCCGATGATTTCGTCCAAAACGGCGATAGCGGTCCTGGGCAATCCCTTGGCAAACGCATCGTCCACCTGTTTCCAGAGGTCGTCCCGCGGACCGGCCATAGAGGCCGATGCCGTGACCAATAGAAGCAGCACGATCGACAGCCATTTAGAGTGATCTGCGTTTCCTTTCATCTTGCTGTCCTTCCAAGAATAGCTATGAGAATATGATGACGCTTTCATCTATTTAACCACATCATGCCTGCAAAATCAAGCAGCTCATGCTCACCTTCACTTCTCCAACTGTATCGGCAAAATGACGGTCTGCGCAAAGCGCATCTTTGGCCGGTCAAGAATCCGTCGATCTGACTGATAAAAGCACATATCGACGTTCCTATTGCACTAATCCGGTTCTCAGCAGAAATGACCCGGAGAACGCAGAAAAACACTGACACAAAAGATAAACCTCTTGTCTGTCGAGGCAGGCGGGTATGAAATCACTTATGTAGAAATCATGATGGCACGTACAAATATAATTGCGTTGGGCCTGCCTTTCTCGTGTGCTTACGACCATGCCCGTGATGTTGTTCGCTCGCGATGCCTTTTTTACCCGGTCTCTCAACTCATTTTTCGCCCAAAAACCGCAGCGCTAGCTTGATTGTATAGGAATTTAACATATGTCACTATCTCGGCGGTGCCGTGTCACTGTTCTGCAGCCTTTGTTTGTGGCAATCTTGCTCGCCATTTTTCAGCCTTCTGCGGTTTGTCCCAGGCCTCGTAGAGGTCGATGAGATTGTTCAAAGAGACCAAAGTATCTGGATGTTCTTCGCCCAGAACCTTACGGCGGCCTTCAACGGCTTTGAGAAGCAGTGGTTCTGCTTTTTCGTGATCACCTTGCTCTTTGTAGAGAACAGCAAGGTCGTTCTTTGTTTCCAGCGTGTCCGGATGATCTTCACCTAACTCGCGCTGCCTGCCCTTCAATGCCTCATCAAATAGTTTCTCGGCTTGGTCGTATTGCTTCTGCTTTGTGTGGAGCACGGCAAGACCATTCACTAAGCGGAGCGTTACTGGGTGTCCCAGACGGTGCCGCCCACGAGCTATTTGCAGCGCCTCGCTGAACAAAGTCTTCGCCTTCTCATGACGGTCTTGATCCATGTAGAGTCTGGCAAGACCGCAACTGTGCGGCAAAATACGTAGGTGCTTTTTGCCCAATAGCAGGCGCAGTTTCTCCAATGTATTGACAAATAGCGGCTCGGCTTCGTCGTGCCGGCCCTGCTCTCTATACGTATCGGCCAGTCCACACGTGTACAAGAGTTCCACTCTTCTGTGCTCCTCAGGCCACTGGGCGGTCTTCAGCATCTCCACAAAAAGCCGCTCCGCCTCTTCGTACCGGCCCTGGGCTTTGTATACACCCGCAAGGTTGCATCTGTAAGCAGGAAGAAGGGGAACATTCTCTTCCTTCAGTTCACGCCGGACTAACTGTAGTATCTTCTCGAACAGAGATTCCGCTTCTTTATATTTACCCAGAAGCAAGTATGTCGCGCCAAGCGCATTCATGGTGCCCGCCTGAAGCTCTGCACTGGACACGCGTTGCCTGATTTTGAGATTCTTGGTCCATAGACGCTCCATATCGTGATACCGACCCTGGTCCAGGTAAGCCCAGCCAATATCATCCGTTGCCCTCAGTGTATCCGGATGCTCCTGGCCATAGTGCTGCCGATAGATTTCAATCGCTTCCAAGAAGTGTTGCTCGGCCTGATTTGGCTCGCCGATGTGTCGATACGTCCACCCCAGCGTCTCGCGAAGCGATGCCTCAATGAGTGGCTTGTCCTCGAACTTGCCCGCAAGTGTTTTAGAAGCTGCATCGAGAGCATAGCTGAAAGTTGCTTCACCTTCCCTGGCCTCGCGCACCGAACCCAGAACATCATTCTCGAGGAAGTCAGCGATGAGCTGGGTTTCTGCACGGGCGCGAGCTTGGCCGATAGCTAAAACAGTCGAGACCACAATCCCTGTTATAAGCACAGCCAATAACGCGGCAATGCCAGTGACCAATGATCGATTGCGGCGGACGAATTTCTTAAGTCGGTAAACGGTGCTTAGCGGTCCGGCGATCAACGGATTGCCCTTCAGGTAGTTTTCGATATCGTCTGCAAACTCAGAGGCCGAGCGATAGCGCTCTGAGCGTTCCTTCCGCATCGCCTTCAGGGGAATCCATTCAAGCTCCTTATGCAGCTTTTTGGCAAGCGTTGCAATCTCAGTCCGGCGGCTCTGCGCGACCTTTTTGGCCTCCTCGCCCAGGCTCGATAAACGGTTGCTCGGCGTCTTAGGATCGGTTTCGCGGATGATCTGCCGGATGTGCTCAATCCCGCCTTCGCGAAGTGTGTCGGAATCGAAAGGTAGCACGCCGGTCAGCAATACATACAGCAGCACACCCAGCGAATAGATGTCCGAGCGGGTATCTATGTCCTCGTTGGCCATATCGGCCTGCTCGGGGCTCATGTACTCCGGCGTGCCGAACAACTGGCCCTGCTCGGTGACAAGCGTTCGCTCAGTCAACGGCTGAGCAAGGGCCTTGGCAATCCCGAAATCGATGATCTTGCACACCACCTGGTCATCCTGCAATGAGACCAGGATATTTGACGGCTTAACATCGCGGTGGATGATCCCTTTCTGATGGGCATGGTGGACAGCGAGACAGACTTGCCGAAACAGATTCAGCCGATCTTCTATGATCAGCTTGTGACGGTCACAATGCTCAGTAATGGATAAGCCCTTAACATACTCCATAACAAAGTATGGTCGGCCGGTCTCTGTTGTGCCGGCATCATAAACATGAGCTATATTCGGATGGTCTAATAGGGCCAGAGCTTGACGCTCGGCCTCGAAGCGGGCGATAACGCGTTTCGAATCCATGCCCGGCTTGATGACCTTTAAGGCCACCTGGCGCCTTATGGGCTGCCGCTGCTCGGCCAGATAAACAATCCCCATACCGCCTTCGCCTAAGACGCTGAGTAGTTTGTATCGTCCAATCTGACTACCGGGTTGTTCCATAGACCCGTGCAAAGAGACTGTGCCTGGAGCCAATTGGGATTTCTTAGATTGGTTGGCATGATCTGGCGAGGACGATTCTGCCTTGTCGAGCTTAGACTCATCAAAACCGCCAGTGATGACAGATAGAAGCTCATCCAATTGATCCGGTTCCAGTCCAAATATTGATCGCTTGCCCATGATTCAACGCTTTCGGTTATACAGACGGCGACTCGTACTGACGCTACTATACTATTGGGGAATTATTCGGAATCTTGCGCGATTTTTGGGAAAAATTGTCTAATCTGCTCTAATTCACCCGCCAGGTATTCATCCGACGTCACAGATTCGCGTAAATGTTGCTTCAAAGCTACTTGCAAGCGTCTCTTTACTGTGACAATCATGTTGGAGACCTTGGATTCGTCTGAGATACCGTATTTGGCCGCGATCTCTTTGAGTGAAGGAGGATCGTTTCGATCCATGACAGGGTGAAGTACACGGTCGCAGAAAATGCCCCAATGAACGTCCTTGCCGTCCTCGCGGCATTCGCGCTCCACTTTTTCCAACACCTGCTCGAGCAACGCCGAAACCCAGGCATAATCGAATGTCCGTTCCGGAGATGATTCTGCGATACTTTGGGGTATTTCAGGGGGCGCAACCCCATCTATTGAAACGAAATGACCCTTTGGAATCCGTTTCTGGGCCGTTTCTCTCGCGCTTACGTCACCAAGGTATCGATTTAGAGCAATCAAGATTCCCACGTCAAAAGTTATCCTAT
>Ga0255052_10001621_pt1 | contig 16818 bp, 16 predicted proteins | sample JV7_2_21_MG_FD_188632 | JGI IMG/M metagenome (GOLD analysis project Ga0255052, IMG submission 188632) | Seawater microbial communities from Jervis Inlet, British Columbia, Canada - JV7_2_21 | ecosystem: Environmental > Aquatic > Marine > Inlet | place: Canada: British Columbia | collected...
GAGTGGCTTGCACGTCTTGTGTGATCGATTCACCGATTCGACCCTCGCCTATCAGGGATTTGGCCGCGGAGTTCCCCTCGACACTCTGCGCCGGATGGACGATTTGGCAACCGGCGGCCGGGTTCCCGACCGGACTCTGCTCTTCGATCTACCGGCAGAGTTGGCCCGGAGCCGGGGGCACTCCCTGAGCCGCCAGGATGAGCCGGGCGGTGTCGACCGTCTGGACGCCGAGGATCTCGCCTTCTACGACCGGGTGCGGCTCGGCTACCTCGAGTTGGCCGCGGCGGAGCCCGAGAGAATTCGGGTGATCGACTCGGCGGGCTCCATCGAGGACACCCAACGTCAAGTCGACACCGTTCTGACCGAAGTCTTTGGAGCGACTTGATGCAGCTGGCCGCCACCGAGGATCTGGCCAGGCGGGGGAAGCTCTACCCGTCGGTTATTCTGCACGGTGCCGACGAGGCGGACCGGCGAGATGCAGCGCTACGCTTGGCAAAGACCCTCTTATGTGAGGCCGCGAGCGCTGACCGCCCCTGCGGTGTCTGTCGGCACTGTTCCAGAATCGTTTGGCCAGGCGAGGGAGACGACTGTTTTCATCCCGACTTTCGTGTCCTCGGGCGGGACCTCAAGACCTCTACGTCGGTCGAGGCGACAAAGTCGTTTCTGCAATTGGCACATGTGGCCCCTTTCGAGGCTACCGGCCAGGTCTTTGTCGTAGCCAGCGCCGACTCGTTGACGGGGGAGGCCGCCAATGCACTTCTCAAGACCCTGGAGGAGCCGCCCAGCCGCTCGCCGCGGAACTTCCTGCTGTTGACTCCGACGCAGCTCGATCTTCTGCCGACGGTCAGGAGTCGGTCTCTGCCGGTCTATCTCGGTGCCAGCCAGGATCTGGATCCAGCCGAGGTCGAGGCGCTGGCCAAACGGTTCGCGGCCAGCGTTGAAGAGTTTCTCTCTTCCGGGAGCTCGCTGCACCTGATGTCTGCGGCCGAGGATCTGGCCGCCGCCGGCGGCTGGCAGGACCCCCGGGCCGCCACACCCTGGACCTTGGCTGCGGCAGCAGTGAAGGAGAGTTGTAGGATAGTGGTGAACGCGGACAACCGGCGATTGCTAGCCCTCTCCGAGGATCTCCTCACGGGTTGGCGGCTGCGGTTGCGTGGCATCCGACCCCAGCGGATACTGGAGGGGATGGTCGTCAAGCATATTGCTCGATAAGATCGCCGTCGCTTTCTGCAAGGAGGCCATTCAAGATGAGTCGCAAACACTCTTTGATTACCCGGACAGGATTTGTGGTCCTGGGCTTTGCCGTGACCGTTCTGCTGGCAGCCTGCTCCGTGCCGGAGGCGGCCGTTTACGCCGACCGGGGCGAGGCAGCAGCTGACGATCAGGTCTTGGCGGTGGTTGGCGGAGCCGATATCACCGAGACGGAAGTCGAGGACCTGATGGAAGCGCAGTTGATGAAGGTGGAGCAGGAGCGCTACAACCTGATCAAGCAGGGGTTGGACAGACTGATCGCCGATCGTTTGATGGAGATGGAGGCGAAGCAGCGCGGCGTCACTGTCGAAGAGCTCGTTGCCCAGGAGGTAGAGGCCAAGGTGACAGAGCCCACCGACGAGGAGGTGGACGCCTTCTACGAGGAGCGCAAGGCCCGGATGAGACAGCCCAAGGACCAGGTGGCCGAACAGATTCGAGAATATCTACTGCGACAACGAGAGAACCAGGTGAACTCGAATATGGTGGCCGAGCTGAAGAAGAAGCACGGCTACCAGTTGCTGTTGGAGCCGATCCGGGTCAGCGTCGTCGCCGACGGGTTCCCGGCCAAGGGTCCGGAGGATGCGCCGGTCACCATCGTGGAGTTCTCGGATTTCGAGTGTCCGTATTGTGCTCGTGTGATTCCAGCCCTCGACGAGGTAGTAGAAACCTATGGCGACAAGGTGCGGCTGGTGTTCCGACAATTCCCCCTCAACATCCACCCCAACGCCCAGAAGGCGGCCGAGGCCGCTCTGTGTGCGCGGGACCAGGACAAGTTCTGGCAAATGCACGACGCCATGTTCAAAGAGCAACGTAGCCTCGGTGTGGAGCAACTGAAAGAGAAGGCGGCACGCCTGGGGCTCGACGCTACGGCGTTCAACGAGTGCCTCGATTCGAGCCGCCACGCCGAAGCCGTCCTGGCCGATCTCAAGGCCGGTAGCGACGTCGGTGTCAGCGGCACACCGGCCCTGTTCATCAACGGACGGTTTCTCTCCGGAGCCCAACCGTTCGCGGCGATCGCCAAGCTCATCGACGAAGAGCTGGCGACGCAGAAACCGGGTTCCTGAAGACGCGGATACCGGCATCATGCCCGGCGATATCGCTGATGAAGAGCTGCGGGCTGCTCTCCACCGCGCGGCTGAAATGATCGCTGACTACCTCGGCAAGGTGGGCGACTACCCGGTGTTCCCCGGGCTCGAGCCCGGCGAAGTGGCGGCACAGTTGCCCGACTCGGCGCCCGAGGCCGGGGACTGCCTCGACAACATCCTGGACGACTACGCTCGACTGATCGAGCCCAATGTCACCCATTGGAACCACCCGGGTTTCATGGCCTATTTCGCCATCACCGGCTCGGGTCCCGGGATCTTGGGTGAGGCTCTAGCAGCCTCCCTGAACGTCAACGCCATGTTGTGGCGGACCTCCCCGGCCGCGACCGAGCTCGAGGAGCGGGTCTGCGACTGGCTGCGCCAGATGATCGATCTGCCGGCGACCTTCCGCGGACACATCAACGATACGGCTTCGATGAGCACGCTACTGGCGCTGGCTGCGGCTCGCCACCGCATCCCGGGCCTGGACGTGCGTCAGCGCGGTCTGGCGGGCCGTCCGGACGTGCCACCACTGATCGTCTACCAGAGCGATCAGGCCCATTCGTCGTGTGACAAGGGAGCCATGACCCTGGGTCTCGGACTCGACAACGTGCGTCGAATTCCCTCCGATGAGGGCTTTCGGATGCAGACGGCGGCTCTGGCGGAGGCGATCGACCGGGACAGGGCGGCCGGCCAGCAGCCCATGGCGGTCATTGCCACACTCGGTACCACCGCCACGACCAGCATGGATCCGGTGGCCGAGATCGCCGACCTCTGCGAGCGCCAGGACATCTGGCTGCACGTCGATGCGGCCTACGCCGGCAGCGCCGCGATCTGCCCCGAGCTTCGCCCCGGATTCGAGGGTTGGCAGAGGGCCGACTCCGTCGTCCTCAATCCCCACAAGTGGATGTTCACCCCGGTGGACTGTTCGGTGCTGCTGGTGAGGGATGTGAATCATCTCCGAGCCGCGTTCTCGCTGGTGCCCGATTATCTCCAGAGCGATGAGAAAGAGACCGTCAACCTGATGGATCTTGGTGTGCAGCTGGGGAGGAGGTTTCGCGCCCTCAAGTTGTGGATGGTCATCCGGGCTTTTGGTGTCGAAGGGCTGCGGCAGCGGATCCGCCAGCACTGCCGAATGGCGGCAGAGTTTGCCAGTTGGATCGAACGACACGAGGACTATGAGCTCGCCGCTCCAGTGCCATTCAGTACGGTCTGTTTTCGCTGGTCGGTTGGCGGTGTGCCGGAGGAGCAGGACAAGATGAACAAAAAGCTGCTGACGGCGATCAACGCGGAGGGTCCCATCTTTCTCTCGCACGCGATGGTGGCAGACCGATTCACTCTGCGGCTGACCATCGGGAATCTCAAGACCACCTCCGACCATGTCGAGCAGGCCTGGCGTCTGATTCGTGCCAAAGCCGATGGCCTCGTGTCGGTAGAGAGGAGCTGATTCGATGCAGGCGTTGATCCTGGCCGGCGGTAGCGGCACCCGATTCTGGCCTCTGAGTCGCCAGCGGCGACCTAAACAGCTTCTGCCCATGGCCGGCGAGCAGAGCTTGATGCAGGTCACAGTCGCGCGATTGCGGCCCCTGGTCGAGCCCGAATCCGTCTGGGTCTGCACGACCAGCCGTCTGGCAGGCGCGGTGGCTCAGCAGCTACCCGATGTTCCTCCGTCACAGATTCTCGCTGAGCCCGAAGGCCGTAACACCGCACCGGCCATCGGCTGGGCGGTGTCCCAGATGCCGAGTGAGGTGCAAGAGGGGGTGGTGGCGGTGCTACCTGCCGATCACTTCATGGCCGACGAGCAGTCGTTCCGCTCGGTACTGGGGTCTGCCGCGCGCATCGCCGAGACCGAAGGGCGAATCATGACACTCGGGGTCAGCGCTACCCGGCCCGAGATCGGCTACGGCTATCTGGAGCTGGGAGAGATCCTGAACCAGGAGACCGGTTTGCGGAAGGTCGTGCGGTTCACCGAGAAACCGGATCAGGCCACAGCACAGCTCTTTTTCGACAGCGGCAACTATCTCTGGAATGCTGGTATTTTCGTCTTCCCTGGTCAGCTGTTGTTGCGGCGTCTGGCCGAGTATCAGCCCGAGATCGCCAGCGGGCTGGCCGCATTGCGAGCCGACCCGGAACGTCTCGCAAAGATCTATGGCAGCTTGCCATCGATCTCTATCGACCACGCGGTGATGGAGAAGCTAGGGGATCTGGGCACGCTGCCACTGGACTGCGGCTGGAGCGATCTGGGCTCCTGGGAGGCCCTGTGGGAGCTGCTCGATAAGGATGCTGTGGGCAATGTCATGCGGGGCTCTGGCGTGGTCATCGACTCCAAGGACAATCTGATCTACGCGGATTCCGGCACGGTCTCCCTGGTTGGTGTGGAGGGTCTCGTCGTGGTGAAGACAGCCGATGCGGTATTGGTGGTGCCCAAGGAGCGTTCCCAGGAGGTGAGGCGGATCATCGCGGAGCTGCGGCAGACGGATCGGACCGATCTTCTCTGAGTTCATGAGACAAGTGACAGTCAGCATCGGCGGTAGGGAGTATCGTCTGCCGGAGCTCACGGTGCCCATGGCACTCGACGGGATGCTGCCCGGAGACGCGGAATGGGAAATCGAGATTGGCTTCGGCAAGGGCCGGTACTTGATCCGGCGGGCCGAGGCCGAGCCGGAGCGTCGATTTCTGGGCATCGAGATGGCGAGCTCCTACTATCGCCTGGCGTGCAGGAGGATGGCACGTCGATCGGTGGACAACCTGATACTGATTCGCAGTGAGGCCCTGTTCGCCATCTCCGCCCTCTTGCCCGCTGGCTTCGCGTCGGCTGTGCACGTCTACTTTCCCGATCCCTGGCCCAAAGTCCGACACCAGAAGCGCCGTCTTTTCGATCCCGAGACGGTGGACCTGGTGCTGAGTCTGCTGCGCCCCGGTGGACAGCTCTTCTTCGCCACCGATTGCCTGGACTATGGACGCCTGGTCCGCGAGATCCTGGAGTCGCACCCGGCGACCCGAGTCACCGTGTTACCAGGTCTCTGGCCTGATGGGCCGCGTACCAACTACGAGGTGAAATACGAGCGTGCTCAGCGCCCGATCCTCCGCCTGCAAGTCTCCTGGCAGCCCCAGACTCCGTCGCCGGTGCTTCATCCCCAGGGTGAAGCGGGGGTCCTGGCAGCGACCAGTGTAAGGTCGGAAGAACTGGATCTTTCCGAATGAACCGCCTGACCGAGCTGCTGCCGTTCTTCAGACGGCACCGGGGACAGCTGACCACCGGGCTGGCAAGCAGCCTGGGAGAGGTGACCATGGGGCTGGCTGGCCCGATCATCATCGGCAGTGGCATCGATGCCTTGCGGCTGGGCTTCAGCAGTGCGGCTCTGCTCCGGTATGCGGGTCTTCTGTTGGGTGTCACCTGTGTCCAGGGGCTGTTCAGCTTTCTCAAGCGCCGCATCCTGGTGACGATGAGCCGCGATATCGAGTTCGAGATCAGAGACCGGTACTTCGCCCACCTCGAGCGCATGTCCCAGGCCTTCTACCAACGCCACCACACCGGCGACCTGATGGCCCGCGGAACCAACGACCTGCAGGCGGTGCGGATGCTCTGCGGTCCGGCCATCATGTACAGCACCACCACTTTGTTCACGGCATGCGGTGCTCTCTTCTTCATGATTCGTATCGATGGCGGGTTGACCCTGTTGGCGCTGGTCGCGATGCCGTTCGTGGCCGTCGCCACCAAGGTGTTCGGGCAACGGATTCACCGGCATTTCCAGAGGGTTCAGGAGCAGTTCGCAACGTTGTCGACACACGTGCAGGAGAACCTGGCTGGGGTGCGAGTCGTCCGTGCCTATGCCCAGGAGGAACCCACGCAGGCGCGCTTCGGTGGTCTGAATCACGAGTACGTCGAGCGCAATCGACAGTTGATCCGGTGGACGGCGGCCTTCCATCCTCTGCTCCAGGGGTTGATCGGTATCGGCTTCGTAGCGGTGCTCTGGCACGGCGGCAGTCTGGTGTCAGCCGGGACGATCACAGTCGGTCAGTTCGTCACCTTTACCTTCTTCCTGGCGCGGCTGGTATGGCCGATGATCGCGATCGGCTGGGTGATCAACCTGGCCCAACGGGGCAGTGCCTCCTGGAACCGGATCCTCGAGATGCTGGAGACCGACCCGGAGATCGCCGACCTGGAGGATTGCAGTCGGCAGAAGATTGTGGGTGGCATCTCGGTCGAGGACCTGGACTTCAGCTACGGTGATGGCCAGTCGTCGGCTCTCGAGCAGGTCAGCTTCCGGGTCGAAGCCGGTGAGACCGTGGCCATCGTGGGTCGCACGGGGGCAGGCAAGAGTACTCTGCTTTCTCTCCTCAGCCGTCTTTGGGACCCACCGTCGGGCACGGTCTTCGTCGACGGTACCGATATTCGGCAGCTGAGCCTTGGTGATCTACGGACAGCCGTGGCGGTCGTCCCCCAGGAGACTTTTCTCTTCTCCTCCACACTGGCCGAGAGCATCGCATTCGGGCGATCTGCTGCCGAGACCGAGGAGATCGAGCGCGCGGCAGCCATCGCCTGCCTCGATGAGGACCTGGCAGTATTGCCAAAGGGGCTCGAGACCCAGGTAGGGGAGAGGGGCGTTACGCTTTCGGGGGGTCAGAAACAACGGGTGGCTCTGGCGCGGGCCCTGCTGCGCCGACCGCAGATCCTCCTCTTGGATGACTGCTTGTCGGCTGTCGACACCCATACAGAAGAGCGCATTCTCGGCAACCTGGAGCAAGAGTTCAAGGGGCGGACCGTCTTCCTGGTCTCCCATCGAATATCCACCGTGCAGCGGGCCGATCTGATCCTGGTGCTGGACCACGGCCGGATCGTCGAGCGGGGGACTCATCTCGACCTGCTGTCACAAGAGGGCATCTACTGGGATCTCCATCTGCGCCAGCAGCTGGAGGAGGAGTTGGAGGCAGTATGAACATCTTGATCAGTGGCGGCAGCGGGCTGGTGGGAAGGGCACTGGTCGAAGAGCTGTCGTCGGCTGGCCATCGCTGCACGGTGCTGAGCCGGACCCCCGCGCGGGTTGCCGATATGGGCGAGGGCGTCGACGTGCACCCGTGGGACGCGTTCTCTTCGGACCCCCTGCTGGATCTGATCAGCCATTGCGACGCTGTCGTGCACTTGGCGGGGGAGAGCATCGGCGCGGGTCGGTGGACTGCCAAACGGAAGAAGCGAATCCTAGAGAGCCGGGTCTTGTCGACCCAGGCGATGACGGCGGCAGTGATGGCAGTGAGCTCTCTGCCCGAAGTCTTCCTACAGGCGTCTGCGGTGGGTTACTACGGTCCCCAAGGGGATGCAGAGATCGGCGAAGAGGCGTCGCCGGGAGACGATTTTCTGGCCAGTGTTTGTCGCGACTGGGAGGCGGCTTCGGAAGGGATCGCCGAGGCGGGGGTAAGGAGGGTACTCCTCAGGACCGGAATTGTCTTGAGCTTGTCGGGCGGTGCTCTCCCCAAGATGGCGCTGCCGTTCAGGTTCTTTGCAGGTGGACCGGCGGGGAACGGTCGCCATTGGCTGCCGTGGATTCACCTGAATGACGAGGTCGGGGCGATCCGGTTCCTTCTCGAGCACCCCACAGCCTCGGGCGCTTTCAACCTCACAGCGCCGAATCCAGTCACAAACCGGGATTTCAGCCGCCTCCTGGGACAGGTTCTCCATCGACCGAGCTTGTTGCCGGCGCCGGCCTTCGGGCTGCGTCTGCTGCTCGGCGAGATGGCCGACCTGCTCCTGACGGGCCAGCGCGCGGTACCCAAACGCCTCCTCGACCTGGGCTACCCCTTCCGCTTTCCCGATCTGGAGCCTGCCCTCCGCGACATCTTCTCCGCGTAGGGGCGGGCCTCTGTGCCCGCCCGCCGTGATCTGGGTATGACTGTTGATTCCGCCGGCCTATGTGCCGGCCGTTTGGTTTGTCAACGCCGACCGGTTGGATCTGAATGGACCGTTCCCAGGGGGTCCGCCTGTGAACACCTCGCGCCAAGTGGAATGTGACGGTCGGGCACTCGGTTCCGCTCGCCGTCGCGCCGGATGGCCCATGTCCTCTGACGATTGTGCTCCGCGCTAGGCGAGAGGCCACTGGCAGACCCCCTGGAACGGTCTGGGGCCCCCACCCACCCGCTGGAGATGACAACTCGACGAGGAAAGAGACAATTTCAGGGAGGGTGGGGGAAGCCTAGACCGTTTGGGTGCCCCGCAGAGGGGGCTCTTTGCTAGCACAGGGGCAACGTCCGTCGGAGTTCTCTAACTGTCCGGTGCGACGCAAAGCGCAGGGGAGCGCCATCTCGTCGTAGGGGCGGGCCCCTGCGCCCGCCCGTCGTCCTTCGTGCACAGCCGGACGTCAACGGGCCGGCACAGAGGCGCGGCCGCTACAACGGTCACTCTCAAGCCACGACGGCCGGCGCAGAGGCACGGCAGGCGGGAGGGGGCAAGCCCCTCCCCTACAAATCAGGGTGTGCACAGGCCTCGATGGCCGGCGCACAGGCCGGCCGCTTCAAAGGTGGTGCGCGAGGCGGGAGAGGGCGGTGCGCCAGCGGCGGCGGTAGGTTTCCCAGATGGTCAGGCAGTCGGAGAGGGGGAGATGGGCGAAGCCGGTTTGCAGAACAGATAGGTCGGTACCTGCGGGATTGGGCGTCAGCTCGAGGGTCAGGCGTGTGGCGTGCGTCCAACCGGCATCGAGCCTCTGGAAATCCAGGACCCACCTGCTGGGCGGTTCCCAGGCCATGGTCTGCGCTTGCTCCCGATAGACCTCACCGCCGGTGTCCTGCGACTCCAGCAGGAGGCTGGCCTTGGGACCCGGTGTGATCTCCGCTCTCTGGGCCAGCCAGCGCTCGAGGCGTCCTGGCTCGGTGAGCCATTTCCAGACCTCTTCCGGCGTCGCTGCCAGTTGCTGTCGACAGCGTAGCTGGACGCCCGGGATGTCGCCTTGCCGGATGTCTTCGACCATGGCGCTGACCGGACCTAGGCGTTGGAGTCGGAGGCATTGCTCCACAACTCCTCGAAGGCTGCGGAAACCCGCTCTTCGAGAGGCGGTGGTGTGTAGATCCGATAGCGATCGATGCGGGCCAGGTGGCGGATGAAGTGGCTGGCCTCCTGCATGGGCTCTAGATCGCCGTCGAACCGCTTCACCAGGACCCTGGCCTGTCCCAGCCGGTGAGGGTCTTTGCCAGATCGCGATACGAGAATCTGCTGGCTGCCGAACTGCTGACGCAATTCGGGGATGAGGCTCTCGAAGCGGGCCTTCTCCTCGGCGGTGAGGTGCTCGCGTGTCTCGAACGCCATCGGGTAGTACTGCCGGTCGATCACCGCCCGGGCGTGAGGGCTATCGGATCCCCGCATGGCGGTGACGATCGAGTAGTCGCTCTCAGCCAGGAAGGCCTCCGGGTCGGCGGGCCAGCGATGTCCCTGCTCGGTGAGCCACTCGTTGAAGTGCAGCTCCAGCGCTTTGCCTATGGGATTGAAATAGACCTGCGTGAACATGTAGTAGCGGGCCATGACCAGCGCCTCGAGGGCGTGGACACCCCCTTCGAAGACCCCCAGACCCCATGCCGCGGTCTCGGGATCCTCGAGCGGCAGGATCGTGTCCAGCAGACGGGCCAGGTCGTAGCTGCCGTATTGGACCCCGCAGAAGAGGCTGTCCCGGAGCAGGTAGTCCATCTTGTCGACATCCAGCTCTCCGGAGACGATCTGCGATAGGAGACGTTCGGTGGCACTTTGCGGTGCGGCGATGAGACGAATCACCGCCTCGGGCTCGAGACCATCTCCCCAGCGTTCGAAGATGGCTTCGATCTCTTCCATGCCGAGGAGCAGCCGGGTCATCTGTTCGTGGTTGATGCCGCCCTCGAAGAGCTCTTCGGCCGAATGGCTGAAGGGGGCATGACCGATGTCGTGCATGAGCGCTGCCGCCCGCACCAGGCGCCGGCTGAGACTGCTGCGGTCGGTGTCGAGGATGCCGTCACTGCGCAGCGCTACCGCATCGTAGACCCGGCCCGCCAATTCCATGGCTCCCAGGGCGTGTCCGAACCGACTGTGCTCGGCCCCCGGAAAGACCAGGTAGGCGAAACCCAGCTGGCGAATAGACCGCAACCGCTGTAACGGTCGGCTGTCGATCAGGGCCCTCTCGAGAGGATCCGCATAGATAAACCCGTGGATGGGGTCCCGAAAGGATGCGACTGGCTGCGGGGTGCCGCCAGACACCGGATCAGGCCTTTGCCGAGGCGGGCTGATCCACGCCTGTCTCGCCTTCCGATCGAGCGATGATGGCGGCGCCGGCGGAATCCGAGAAGATGTTGACCACCGTCCTGTACATGTCCAGTGGGCGATCGACGGCCAACATGGCACCGACGATGGCCTCGACCTCGGGCCCCCTCAGGTTCACCGCCTCGAGGACGATGAAGATGATCACCAGGCCGGCCGAGGGCACCGCTGCCGCACCGATGGAGGCGAGCAGCGCCGTCAACACAACCACGAGCTGGGCGCCGATGGAGAGGTCGACCCCGAGGACCTGGGCTATGAACAGGACTCCAGCGCACTCATAAAGCGCCGTGCCATCCATATTGACGGTAGCTCCCATCGGGAGCACGAAGGAGGAGATGCGATTCGAAACCCCGACCTTGTTCTCGACTGCGTCCAGCGTCACCGGCAGAGTCGCGCCGGAGGAACTGGTGGAGAAGGCCATGGCGATTGGATCGGTCATGTTGCGGAAGTGGATCCGCGGTCGGATCTTGCCCAGCAGCAGCAGAAGAAGGGGTAGTGTGACCAGCAGGTGGAAGGTCAGACCGAAGAAGATCGTCAACATGTAGAGTCCGAGGGCCTTGAAGGAGGCCAACCCGGAAATCCCCACGACCCGGGTGATGAGACCGAATACCCCGATGGGGGCAAAGCGGATGACACCCGAAGTCAGACGCATCATGGCCTTGAAGGCCGCTCCGAAGAACCCGACCAGGACACCCCGAGGCTGCTCCGGCAGGGCAGCGATGCTCATCCCGAGCAGGATCGAGAAAAAGATCACCGCCAGCATGTCCGGCTTGGCGGCGGCCGCCACCACATTCTCCGGCACAATGGTCATGAGGACGTCGACGGGCGAGCTCGGAGTGGAGAGCTCTGGAATGGAGGCCCGCTCGCTGCCGGCGATGTTCGCCCCTTCGCCGGGTCGGATTATGTTGACCATGACCAGGCCCGCCAGGATGGCCAGGGTGCTGGACAGGACGTAGTAGCCCATGGTCTTGCCGAACAGCCGTCCCAGGTCACGGCCGGCACCGACCGAGGCCACACCCGAGATGATCGACGTGAGGATCAACGGCACGATGACCATCTTCAAGAGCCGGATGAACAACGTGCCGAGCCAGCCGACCTTGGGGACCACGGCCTCACCACCGATCAAGCCCACGATCGTCCCCAAGGCCATGGCCATGAGGATCTGCCAGTGAAGGCGGCGAAACCAAGGGAGAGAGGATTCGTTGATCATGGGCTGTGACGTTACGGCATGAGCTTGCCCCTTCGCAAGCTCCAGGACTGCTTCTCGACTCCCTGGTCGTCGCCGAGGGCTGACAGCAGGTCGATGACCCTCGCCCCATCAGGAGGTATCGGGAGATGAGGCGCGATCTCCGACAGCGGCGCCAGGACGAAGGCCCGTTGGCGCAGAAGCGGATGGGGAATGATCAATTCCGGCCGACGAATTCTGCGATCACCATAGACCAGAATATCCACATCGAGTGGGCGTGGTCCGTAGCGAGGTCCGGGGCGGCGGCCTGCAAGCCACTCGAGCCCCTTGGCCAGACCCAGCAGGTCCTCGGCCGAGAGGGAGCAGGTGGCCACTACCGCGGCGTTGAGAAACGCGGGTTGGGAGGTCTCGTGAAGAGGTTGAGTGTGGAACGGGGAAGAGACCTGGATCTCTTCGAGGTGGGGTGTCAAGGATCTGACGGCGAGCTGGAGGTTGGCCTCACGATCGCCTGTGTTGCTGCCAAGGCCAAGGGCAACTACGAGCGGAGAGTCGTCACTTCTTTTTGTCCCCGTCGACAGCCTTCTTCTCGTCACTGGCGAGCTCTTTCGCTTTTTTCGCCTTTTTCTCTTTCTTCTCTTTTTTCTCTTTGGCTTCGGCCTTCGCTTTTACCTTCTTCTTCTTTTGCTGTTTCTCTTTGTTCTTATTGGCTTCGTCGGCTTCGGCGAGCTCCTTCTGATTGCCACCGCACTTGGGGCAGATCAGCTCGCTCTTGCCGAGATCGTAGAACTTGGTGCTGCAGGTGAGACATTCGTGCTTGTTGCCAAGTTCGGTCATTTTCGCTCGCTCCCAGACGCCAGATGTAAGGAGATGCGGGACGGTAGCACGTCGTCGCCGGGCATGCAAGATCCTCCGAGCGCCAGTTGCGACCTTATTGCCTCCGGCCCCAGACTGCGCACCCTGTGATCTTGCGTGTTCGGTACAGAACTCGATACGATCAAACGGCCTGCGCCCGACTAGTGCACGCGTAATTCTCGAATTTCAGACGATGTCTTTGTGTCGCGTTACCTTGTTGATCGCTTGCGTTTGGGTCTTTCTACCCAGCACCCCGGCCGTGGCGCAAGAAGGTCTGCCTGACCCTCGCATGGAGGGCCTCGGCCCCGCGCAGCGTCTCGAAGCGTTGCTGGACCGGGTGCGTATCGAGCAGGGCAAGGTCGAGAGTCTGCAGGCCGACTTCGTGCAGCTCAAGGAAAGCTCCATGCTGCTCGAGCCTTTGGAGTCCCGGGGAGAAATCGCCTTCTCGGCCCCCGACAAGGTGCGGTGGGAGTATGAGATTCCCAACCCCATCTCGATCCTGATCGTCGACGCAGAGATGACGACCTGGTACCGGGATATCGAGCAGGCCGAGAGGATCAGCGTCGGTCGCCAGTCGCAGCGGGTCATCCAGTATCTCGGCGTTGGCAGCTCCATGGACGATCTGCTGGATTACTTCATCCTGACCCTGACGGTGCCCTTGGACGAGTCGGACCCCTACGTGTTCGAGTTGGCTCCCCGATTCGACAAGGTGGCGAAGCGAGTCCAGGGGATGACCATTTGGGTCGATCCCGAGCTGTTCTTGCCCTTACGATTGCGCTACCTCGAATCCGATGGCGACGTAACCGACATTCGGTTCGACCGCTTGCGGGTCAATGAGGGGGTTCCCGACGAGCATTTCGAGTTGGAGATTCCCGCAACCGTCGAGATCCGTATCGTCGAAGCAGATCGAGCCGGCAGAGTTCAATAGTCTCGACCGGTGTCCCTGCGGGCACCCCAAGCTCATGAGCCTTTCTTTCACAGCTCAGGCCACCGATGGCCTGGCTCGTCGCGGTCGACTCTCCGTTCCCCACGGTCAGATCGAGACCCCAGCGTTCGTGCCGGTAGGCACTCTCGGGGCGGTGAAGGGCCTGCCCCCCACCGACTTGGCAGCCTGTGGCGCCTCGATCATGTTGGCGAATCTCTATCACCTATCCCTGCGGCCGGGGATCGACGTGATCGAGTCGCTGGGCGGGATTCACAGTTTTACTGGCTGGTCGGGTCCCATCCTCACCGATAGCGGTGGTTTCCAGGTCTTCAGCCTCGCCGCTCTGCGGGCCCTGGACGACGAGGGTGTCCGCTTTCGGAGTCATCTCGATGGTGACGAGCTGAGACTGACCCCCGAAGGAGTGGTGGAGTCTCAGCGTCGGTTGGGGGTCGATATCGCGATGGTATTGGATGAGTGTCCGCCCTGGCCCGTCAGCCGCGAGCAGGCAGAGGAGTCACTGCGGAGGACGAACCGCTGGGCCGAGCGTTCGCGAAAGGCCTGGTCCGGTGGACCGGGAGGCCTGTTCGGGATCGTTCAGGGGTCCGTCTTCCCGGACCTCCGTCGGCAGGCGGTGGAGGAGTTGGTAGCGCTGGATTTCGACGGCTATGCCATTGGTGGAGTCAGTGTCGGTGAGCCCAAGGACCTGCGTCGGGCAGTGGTTGAGTCCGCTACGCCCCTTTTGCCCGAGTCCAAGCCCCGCTATCTGATGGGTCTCGGGACCCCACGGGATGTCGTCCACGCGGTCCGTCATGGAATGGATCTCTTCGACTGCGTCTTGCCATCTCGCAATGCCCGTCACGGAGTTCTTTTCACTCGCGAAGGGACCCTGCGAATCAAGAATGCCAGATACCGAGCCGATTCCCGACCGGTCGATAAGGAGTGTGATTGTCCGACCTGTGGATCGGTCAGCCGGGCTTTTCTACACCATCTGATCCGTAGCGGCGAGATCACCGGCGCCGTTCTGGCAACCCGGCACAACATCCGCTTCTATCTTGACTTTGTATCCCATCTCAGGGAAGCTATCTCGTCCGGGTCGCTGGCGGAGATGGAGGCTGAAGCCGCCTCGAAGTATCCCGAAAACGGCCCGACGGAGGAGTTTTCACAGTCTCGCGGTCCCGCCGCTTCCATTCCCTGAACCGAGGAGATCCGAAGCGAGTTTCTGCGGTGATGGACGATACCCGCTCGCCGGTGGGGTGGAAGGCCGTTTGCGGAAGGAGTTAGACGAATGCAGTTGTATGGATCGATCGTTGCTTTTGCAGAGGGTGCCTCGGCACCGGCCTTCTTGCAGTTCGTGCCCATCATTCTGGTGTTTGCCATTTTCTACTTTCTGCTCATCGCCCCCATGCGCAAACGACAGAAGGCGCTCCAGAGTCTGGTCGAGAATCTGAAGAAGGGCGACCGGGTCGTCACCAACGGTGGGCTCTATGGCACGGTCGCTGGTGTCGAGGAGAAATCCGTGATTCTCAAAGTGGCTGAGAACGTAAAAGTCAAGATCGCCAAGTCGGCAGTTTCGGGTCTCGAAGGCCAGGAAGGGGAGAGTAAATGAGCCGTAGTCTGCTCGGGCGGGGCTTGCTGATCGCCGCGGTTGCGGCGGTGGCGTTGTTCTCCGCCTACCCTCTCGAAGAGAACCTCAGCCTGGGGCTCGATCTGCAGGGTGGAATCCATCTGGTCCTGCAGGTGGAAGTCGAGGACGCGGTTCGCTCCGAGACCGCCAAGGACATGGACCGGCTACTCCAGGAGTTGCGGGACGCAGGTGTGACCACGGTCAATGCCTCGATTGATTCCAGCACCGACTTCCAGCTCAGTGGGGTGCCCCGGGATCGTGATTCCGAGGCCAGCCGTATCGTCACGGAGTACCTGCCGGGGTGGAACTGGCAGCGCCGTGGCGACTCCATCGATTTCAGCATGGAGATGGCCAATGCTGCCGAGATCCGCAATCTTGCGGTCGTGCAGGCACTGGAGACCATCCGCAACCGGATCGACGAATTCGGAGTCGCCGAGCCGGTGATTCTGCGCCAAGGCCTCGATGGAGATCGGATCGTCGTCCAGTTGCCCGGTGTGGACGATCCCGAGCGGGTCAAGAAGCTGATCAAGAACACCGCTTTTTTGGAGTTTCGATTGGTCGCCTACCCGTTGGGTGGCGGTGGGGTCGGCTCGCGAGAGCAGATCATGGCCAACTATGGCAACCAGTTGCCGCCCAACGTCGAGATTCTCACAGGCAATATCCAGGATGACCGGGGTGCCGTCATCGGACAGCAGTTCTACGCCGTGGAGAACCGGCCTGTGATTACCGGTCGCGATCTACGGACCGCCAGGCCGGGGATCGGCGAGTTCAACCAGCCGGTAGTCAACTTCTATCTGACCCATGAAGGCGGCAAGCTGTTCGCCGAGTCTACCGGCAACAACGTCGGTAAGGGTCTGGCAGTGGTCCTGGACGGCAAGGTCGTCACCGCCCCCAACATCCGTTCGCGTATCTCCGATTCGGGGATTATCGAGGGCTCTTTTACGCGCCAGGAAGTAGAGGATCTGTCCACCGTCCTGCGTTCGGGTGCCTTGCCTGCCGGGATTACCTATCTCGAAGAACGGACCGTGGGTCCGGCTCTGGGCCAGGACTCCATCGATCAAGGACTGCGCGCAGGCGGCATCGGGCTGGTCCTGGTGGTGCTGATCATGCTGTTCGTCTACAAGGGAACCGGCATCAATGCCATCGTGGCCCTGGGGCTCAATATCGTCATCCTCTTCGGCGCTCTGGCGTATTTTGGGGCAACGCTCACCCTGCCAGGAATCGCCGGCATCATCCTGACGATCGGCATGGCGGTGGATGCCAACGTGCTCATCTTCGAGCGTATTCGTGAGGAGCTGCATCACGGCCGTACCGTCAAGTCGGCGGTGGAAGCCGGCTTTGGCAAGGCCCTATCGTCGGTCATGGACGCCAACATCACGACCCTGATCGCGGCACTCTTTCTGTTCCAGTTCGGCACCGGACCGATCCGGGGATTCGCGGTGACGCTTTCCATCGGTATTCTGGCTTCGCTCTTCAGCGCTATCTTCGTCAGTCGATGGATTTTCGATTTGATTCTTTCTCGGCGCCGTCGCGTCGAGCGTCTCTCAATCTAGGGAATTTCCTTCTCTGGCGATTGCCCCAGGAGTGCATGATGGAGTTTTTCCACGACACCAAGATCGATTTCATGAA
>Ga0255052_10001622_pt1 | contig 16816 bp, 21 predicted proteins | sample JV7_2_21_MG_FD_188632 | JGI IMG/M metagenome (GOLD analysis project Ga0255052, IMG submission 188632) | Seawater microbial communities from Jervis Inlet, British Columbia, Canada - JV7_2_21 | ecosystem: Environmental > Aquatic > Marine > Inlet | place: Canada: British Columbia | collected...
CGTCAAGCTTTCAGACTTGTGCCCGGCTACTGCCAGAGTGGCCGCAAAGATGATTAGCGAAGCCTTCGAGGAAAAAGAAGTTGCCCTGATTGAGGGGGGTGTCGATGTGGCGGCCGCTTTGCTTGAACTTCCATTCAATCATATTTTCTTTACCGGAAGTACGCGGGTCGGAAAGCTGGTCATGACGGCGGCGGCGAAAAATCTGGCCACCGTGACCCTGGAATTAGGAGGAAAGTCTCCGGTCATCGTCGATGAAAGTGCCGATGTGCAGAAAATCGCCAAAGATCTGGCGGCAGCCAAGCAATTCAACGGGGGGCAAGCGTGTATCAGCCCGGACTACGTATTTATCAAGGAGCAGCAGAAAGACGCCTTGACCGAGGAATTTCAAGCCCAGGTCAAGGAGAATCTGTATACGGAAGTCGGTCAAATTAAAAAGGAGAACATATCCCAGATCGTCAATCTGAAGAATTTTTGCCGGATCAAGAGACTTTTTGACGACGCCCTTGCCAAGGGAGCCCAAGTTGCCGTCGGCGGCATTCTGGAGGAAGCCGATCGCACGATCCATCCAACGTTGCTCACTGACGTAACACCTGACATGCTGATCATGCAGGAAGAAATCTTCGCGCCGATAGTGCCCGTAATGACGTATGAGGACCTCGATGAGGTCGTGGCATACATCGCGGAACGTGACAAACCGCTGGCGCTGTACATATATAGCGACGATCAAGACAACATTGACAAGGTGCTAAACGGAACCTCGTCGGGCGGGGTCACCATAAATGGATTTTTCTCCCATTATCTGGAAAACCGGTTACCGTTCGGCGGCGTCAACCAAAGCGGGATGGGCAATTATCATGGGGTCTTTGGGTTCAAAACTTTCTCTCATGAGCGCGCAGTCTACAGACACGAGACTAATGGGCCTTAGAAGTGAGGCTAAATCTGAGCATACTCAGTAAGCCTGTTGGACTCAGTTGGTTATCTTGGGGTGATCTAACTCGTTGAAACTGGTGGTCATCGGACCACGGAAATCAAGCGGTTAGTGATGTGATCATCTCAGCGACTCCGATTGGGAAGCTGATGTTCTACCATTGAACTACACCCGCAAGTCGGTAATCTGTGTTTTCGGTGAGTATGGGTAAGCGTACAGGCGATTCACCGAAAACCCAGGTCGAACCCACGAGTTCAAGTTCCCCGCACCAATAGATAGGTGCGGGGAATTCTGAGAGCCTGTCTGATATCGACTTCGTGCTTTAAGCGGAGGCTGGCCAGACGAAGTCGGGACGCAGGGCCTCGTGGACGGGACGACCGTCATCAGGGGCTGGCGCACCAGTGGATGGATCATAAAACGCATGGTACGTCGCAGGCAGGGCCTCTGAGTCATATCCCATAAGATTTGGCACGATCACACGGATTCGACTCTGTTTGTCGTCAAGCATGATGGGTGCGCCACAGTCCGAGCAGGTGCACAGCTCCAGCGGACCATCCGGATTACTAGCGTTGAATGGCTGACGATTCAAACCATCGAGGTTGTCTACTGCCAGGTCTCCGTGGTTAAAGAAGACGACATGAGTAGTATCTTGCCCGGTAACGCCTTTACACACGGAACAGTGGCAAGTGTGGTTGTCTATCGGTTCGTTATCTGAATGGGTGTGAACATGGTCGCACCCTCCGGCATACGTATTTGACATCGCTCAATACCTTTTCTTTTTAGGGTTAAATTCCGTCGATCACCAGGGCCGACGACTTGATGCGCTCAAGCTCGACGATGATAACCACTTTCTTCTTGGTCTCTGAATCATTGTTCAGATTCGAGTCCGGATGAGCTGCCAGACTTCCAGGCCAAAAACCCGACGTTACTGTCTCCTCGGACAAGTTCGCCTCCCGTCGGATCCGCTCTTCCGGACGATTCAGTTTAGTGCCGATGCGGGGCGTTCGCAAATGACCAGGGGCCTGTATGGGCCACCTTCGGCTGTTGCTGGCAGGAAACGAAGGCGCGCTTTGAAGAGTAATCATGAAACAGTGGGACCGAGCGCTTTTGTCCAGATCGAAGTAGAGCCGAGTACTATCGTAAAACTCCATAAAATCGGTGACTTACGATGGAGCGCTCGCGCTGCTCGCTTTCGGCGCTCTGGAGCACGCCCAAAATGTGGATTTTCCCGGCTGGCGGACGGCGACCCTCCGGGAAGCCGATATTCTGCAACTTCTTTGCTGAAACGGTCCGCGGACTGGCTGTTATCCTACCGTCCGAAAACCAGAATAAGGAACCGCGATGCCCGTACATACCGTTGCTCGTCTAACTGTTGCTCTGATCGTCTTGGGCTGCGCCTCGACTGCGTCCAACGCAGACACGGTGCTGATAACCGGCGCTAATAGTGGCATCGGCTTCGAGTTCGCGAGGCAGTACGCGGCAGACGGCTGGCATGTAATCGCCACGCATCGCCGCGAATCGACGCCCGAATCGCTGGGAAACCTCGCCGAACAATATGAGAGCCTTCAAATTGAGACCATCGATGTAAGCGACCCGGAGATGATCTCGGCCGCAGCGGCCAGACTCAAAGGAGTGCCGATCGACGTTCTTATCAATAATGCAGGTATCGTCGGCACATTCGGCGATCCACGACAAAAATTCGGCACCCTCGACTACGGACTCGCTCAGCAGTTCATCGCTGTGAATTCGACCGGGCCGCTGCGCATCAGTGAGGCGTTTTATGGGAATGTCCTTGCCGGTCAACAGAAAAAGATCATTGCCATATCTTCAATCGTCGGCTCGCTGAAAGTGAACTCGGGCCAAACGGTCAGGCCGCAAGGAATGACGACTCGATACTGGTATGTGATTAGTAAAGCCGCCCTGAATATGGGCTTTGTCGCTATGGCGAATGACGTGGCGCCGGATGGTGTATCCGTCGCGATATATCATCCTGGCCTGGTTCGGATAGAGAGAACGGCGAACTACCCCGTCCCCGAAAACATGAAATCGATGATTGTCGACGTCGATGACAGCGTCGCTGCTCTGCGGCAGAGGATCGATGAACTTTCTGCCGAAACGAGTGGTGGCTTTTACAGCTATGATGGCCAGGAGTTGCCCTGGTAGGGGGAGCTGAGAATATCTATCAGCCCGAAACGGGTTTCAGGGTGCCGTCGTGGCCGCGCATCAACTGTGACGATTCCAGATCAACGCGGTTGCGGCCTGCACGTTTCGATCGATAAAGCGCGCGGTCGGCGCGTACGACGGCATCGGTCAAACTGGCGTCATTCAATGAGAGTGTTGCGACGCCAAAGCTCGCAGTCATAGTCACCGTCTCGCCTTCAACGATCATCGGTGCCTCTTTCAGCAATTTGCAGAGTTCTTCCGCAATCCGTATGGACTCTTCCAGTTGCGTGCCGGGCAGTACGATTGCGAACTCCTCTCCGCCCATCCGCGCAAGGATGTCATCGGTCCGCCGTGTAATTTTGAGGATTTTCGCGAAATGGATGAGTGCACTATCTCCCACTGCATGCCCGAACTGATCGTTGATGGATTTGAAATGGTCAATATCGGTCATGATGACCGAGACCGGCCGGTCTGTTCTCCGCGCTGTCGCATACGCACGTGCCGACTGCTCGCCGAATCCGCGGCGGTTCAGAAGCCCTGTTAGCTGATCGCGGACCGCGATTTCCTTCATCTGTTCCGAGAGATCGGACGCCAGCATGAAAATGATAAACATGGCTACGCCAGTGTATCCCGCAGGTAATGACAGGAAATTGATATTCAGGTACAGGTTCTTGTAGAAGTCATTACCTGCTGCGCCCTGCAGCATCCCGGCATAGGCGGCAGCGAGCTGCGATAGCCCGAATAATGCAATCATGATTGCCGCTGCGCACTCCGCAGGACGCGGCTTGTCACGATGCCTCATGATCATGGCCGCGGACAGAAACAAGGTAACTGCGCCAGCCATCGGCAGGAGGGCCGTTCGAAGCCCGACATGCTGGTCGACCACTGTGAACCAGAAGATTCCGGCAAATAAAACAATGGCAAATGGCCACAGATTTTGCGGCAGTATCCGGCATTCTGTGCGCTGACAATGCCCTCGAAGACCGAGCGCAATAACCACGATCCCGAATCCGTTTACCGTGATCCAGTAGATCTCGAAACTCGGGAAAAACCCGCTGCCCAGATTTATCGACCACTGGCAGGCTGCAGCCAGAAAAGCCAGTGACCAGTTCAGCGCGTATGGCTTATGGCCCTGAGTCTTCCAGGCAAGAAAGAAGATTACGGATAGCATTGCACTGTTCAGCGCGAGGGCAACCAGAATGTATGCAATCGGTGAGGTCACGGCAGGCCGTCGTCCTTGGCGGAAACCAGTCATTCTGACGGCCGAATTGTCAGATAACTTTGACGTGGCGCACGAAATGGCCCCTCTGTATGGATTGGTTCGATTCTTCCAGCTACTCACATTCCACCGAATCTGATTCGCTACAATGCAGAAAGACAGGGAGGAAGCCTTGCCCGCCGAACAACAACAGAAAATACGCTCGATCCGGAGCTTTGTGCGGCGTGCCGGACGCCTGACACCCTCACAGGATCGCGCATTGCGGGAACTATGGCCCGACTTCGGCATTGAGTATTCGGAGGACCATTTGAACCTCGATTCGATCTTCGGTCGTGACGTACCCAGAGTCCTCGAAATCGGCTTCGGCAACGGTGAGTCACTGGTCGAACAGGCAGTTTCATGTCCCGCTATGGATTTTGTCGGCATCGAGGTTCATGAACCGGGCGTCGGGCATTGTCTGCTGCGGGTCGCGGAGAGAGGTGTCTCGAATCTCAGACTGATTCGTCACGACGCCGTTGAGGTACTCGAACACCAGATTCCGGATGCATCGTTTCATCGGGTCAATCTTTACTTTCCGGACCCGTGGCCCAAGAAACGCCATCACAAGCGGAGAATTCTGCAAGCAGATTTCCTGCGGCTTTTGTCCCGGAAGTTGGTCCCCGGTGGCAGCTTCCACATCGCGACAGACTGGGAGAACTATGCAGAACAAATCGCCCACGTCATCGACTCGCAGGATTGCTTCACCCTGTCTGAGAGGCGCGTGCACGGCGGGGATAATCCGCTCGATCGACCCGTAACCAAGTTCGAAAGACGCGGCCGCAGACTCGGGCACAAAGTCTGGGACTGGCGGCTTGTCCGAATATAGTCAGCAGGATCAATCAGCTGCCTGATGACGCTCAAATCGTCTGTAGGTATTCGCCGCAAGTTACCTTGCGCGTCAACATTGATAACCTATAGATTAGCTAACAGGGACACACAGACGGGATCGACTAACAGACGAAATCAGAGGCAAAAAAATGGCTGTCGCATATCCGGTAATCGGGCACTGGTACCGAACCAGTAACGGAATTCTTTTTGAAGTTGTTGCCGTGGATGAAGAGGATGCTACCGTCGAGCTGCAATTTTTCGACGGCACACTCGATGAAGTCGATCTGGAGACATGGCCGAGCTTGCTGATCGAAACAGTGGGCGCCCCTGAAGACTGGTCCGGTTCTGTCGATATGGATCCCGAGGACTTTGTCGGCGAAGACAATGGCGAATTGCCGTTGGGTTGGCACGACCCCCTTGAGATGCTCGATAAGCCAGAATAGCAGAGCTTCTATTTTCCAGCCGGTTCCCGCACGAAAATTTCGCCATCCCGAATCTCAATCGGCAGAGCATTTAGCCTCTTGCCGAGGCAGGGACCAGCGATACAAAGCCCCGACCCGATTTCATAAATGGCACCATGAGACGAGCAAATAATATTTGCACGATCTTTCGTCAGGAAATTATCCGGCATCCAGTTCAATGGGTGGCCTACGTGCATGCAGTAGTTCTGGTAGGCATACACTTCATTGCCCTGCCTGACGACAAAGCCCTTGAATGGCCAGTCTCCCTCGCCGATGTGAAACTCGCGACAACCGGGATCGTCGAGTTCTTCAAGCCGACCTATGGCAACTTCTTCAGTTAGTTCCATCTTCGACGAGTTTCGCGTGCCGCCTCGCGACGATCACTGCCAGCAGGATAGCGGGAATGCCCAGCGCCGCCGCGTACAGGAAAAAGCCCAGCCAGCCGATGGCCTCCTGCACGTTGCCCGAAAAGCCTGCCGTGAACTTGCCCAGTAAGGACATGAATGAACTCAGCAGTGCATACTGCGTCGCCGTAAATGACAGGTTCGTCAGGCTCGACAGATACGCGATTAATACGGTTCCCGACATGCCCTGTGCGAAGTTATCGGCACTGATTGTGACCGCGAGCATCCACGGTTCCGGACCGACCAGGACCATCGCCGCAAAAAACAGATTCGTACTCGCGATCAGTATCGTTGCGATGACCAGGCACCGTGCAACGCCATACTTCACCACTGCCCAGCCGCCCGCGCCGATGCCGAAGAGCGCTACCCAGAGACCATAGACCTTGGCGATGGCCGCAATCTGCAAATTCGAATAGCCGATCTCGTAATAGAACGGATTTGCAAGTATGCCCAGCACGTAGTCGCTGATCCGGTACAGCGAAATGAACGCAAGCATCACGATGGTGAAAGAGCCGAAGCGTTTGAAGAAATCTGCGAACGGATCGGCCACCGCATGCCTGAACCACTGCGCGCATTTCTCTATCACCGACTTGCCGGCGTATAGGGATTGTTTGATTTGTGCGGCCGGCTCCTTGCACCAGAGCGTCGTCACGATGCCGATGACCATGCAGGCAGCCATCGCCATGTAGGTTTCCGTCCAGGATGCGTATTCGGCAAGTGCCAGCGCGCCGGCCATGCTGACGAGCATCGCAACACGGTATCCATATTGATATGCAGCAGCGAGCACGCCCTGCATGCGACTCTCGGCCGACTCGATTCGGTAGGCATCGATGACGATATCCTGAGTTGCCGATGAAAAGGCAACCGCGAACGCGACGAGTGCGAAGGCTTCGATGTGGTGCCTCGGGTCGACGTTGGCCAGCACCAGCAAACTGACACCGATGGCCAGTTGTGAAATCAACATCCAGCCACGGCGGCGCCCGAAAATTCGGGTCAAAACGGGTAAGCGTATCGAGTCGACGAGCGGCGCCCAGATGAATTTCAAGCTGTAAGCGAATCCCAGCCATGCGAATGTGGATACCGTACTTAGTTCAACCTCTGCCTGTCGCAGCCAGAGAGACAAGGTGGAATAGACCAGGGGGAACGGCAGGCCCGATGAGAAGCCGAGGAAAAAGATGACAAGAACTTTTTGTTGCAGGTAATAACGCCAGCCCGGCTTCGATGTCGGCTCTATTGCCATTCGTAGTCCATCGTCAGGGGCGCATGGTCGGAGAATCTTTCCGCTTTATATATGTCGGTAGTGAGTACTCTGTCTTTCAGTCCGGGAGTGACAACCTGGTAGTCCAGGCGCCACCCGACGTTGTTGTCCCAGGCGCGGCCCCGATTCGACCACCAGGTGTATTGATCGGGCTCCGGGTTAATTTCCCGGAAAGCGTCGACGTAGTTTACGGGCCCGAAAACCTTATCCATCCACTCGCGTTCCTCGGGCAAAAAGCCCGAGTTTTTCCGGTTCGCTTTCCAGTTCCTGAGGTCGATTTCCTTATGAGCAATATTCCAGTCGCCGCAGAGAATGTATTCCGAGTCCAGCGCCTGCAGTTTTTCCAGATGCGGCTCGAACGCGTCGAGAAATCTGTATTTTGCCGCCTGGCGTTCTTCGCCTGACGAACCGGAGGGCAAATATACTGACACCACGCTTATTTTCCCGAGCCGCAGCTCCAGATAACGGCCCTCATCGTCGAATTCCTTTTCTCCGAATCCGCGAATGACTTCGGTCGGCTCGTGGCGAGAATATATCGCGACACCACTGTATCCCTTTTTGACCGCATCCTCATAAAAACAATGGTAGCCGGCGGGTTGAAAACAGTCGTCGGTCAATTGATGGACTTGTGCCTTGGTCTCCTGAATGCAAACGACGTCAGCCGATTGTTTGTCCATCCAGGCAAAAAACCCCTTTCTGGCTGCGGCGCGAATGCCGTTCGCATTCAAACTGATAACACGAAACACTTTCTCTCCTGTACTTGCACAAAACCGGACATCGGTATGGCATACTGCCGGGCCCCGACTTGGCGAACAATCATACAGAACCTGCGTCCTGGTCCAATAATATGCGTGCGTACAAAAGAGAATTTCTGGACCTGGCCCTCGAACTCGACGTACTTCGTTTTGGCGAATTCACGCTCAAGTCCGGACGCGTGAGCCCTTATTTTTTTGATGCCGGCTTGTTCAGCACCGGCTACGCCGCAGCAAAACTCGGCCGCTATTATGCGTCTGCGATCGCGGACTCGGAAATCGAATTCGACATGCTGTTCGGATCGGCTTACAAAGGGATTCCATTGGCGGTTCTGGCCGCGTCCGCTCTCGCCGAGCACCATGATCTGGATGTGCCCTACGCGTTCAATCGAAAGGAAGCGAAGGCCCATGGCGAGGGCGGGAGCATCATCGGTACGCCGCTGGCGGGGAGAGTCCTGATTGTCGACGATGTAATTACCGCCGGTACGGCTGCACGCGAGGCGCAGCAGATCGTGAACTCCGCCGGAGCCGATGCAGCCGGGCTCGTCATCTCACTGGATCGGCAAGAGGTCGGCAAGGAATCCCGATCCGCTGTGCAGGAAGTTGAGCAGACGCTCAGAATCCCCGTCGTGAGCATTATTCAGCTGGAGGACCTTATCGATATGCTCGAGGAGTCGGAAGAGTATGGTGAATACCTCGATGCATGCGTCGAGTACCGGAAGAAATATGGTATAGAAACATAAATCGTTGTTTTTAAACGTGTTTCTATCCAGTTTACAGAACCCTGAATGACAACTAAGCTCCAAATTCGCGAACTAGTCCCTCCTTGGGCGTTGCGTTTTGTGTGATATTTCGACTATGCGATTTCTTATCGTTACAACTGCATTATTTTTGCTGGCGCCCCTGGCTTCGATGGCCAATGAGCATCAGCGGCTGTACCGTTGGGTCGACGAGAACGGTGTGGTGCATTTTGGCGACCATGTACCCGCCGAATATGCCGATGCGGAAAAGCAGGTTCTCAACTCGCGCGGCGTTACCGTCGGTATAATAGGTGGCAAGAAAACCGCAGAAGAGATTGAGGAAGACAATCGCATCGCCGAACTCAGACGCCAGGAAGAATTGCAGCGTCGTGCGGACGAAGCACTGCTCGCTACCTATCTTTCCGTCGACGAAATCATCATGCACCGCGACCGGCGCATCGAATTGTTTCAGGCGCAGTCGAGGGTTACGGAACTCTATCTGCGCAACATGATGCGGCGCATGGCGACGTTAAGAGAAGAGGCCTCCAAATTTCGGCCTTATAGTGAAGATCAGGATGCGCAGATGATCGATCCGGAGCTGGCTGAAGACATTCTCGTCACCAAGGCAACGATCAAGCGCCATCAGGCCAATCTGGCACGCTTCCGCGAAGATGAACAGAGCATCGTGGCCCGTTTTGACGGCGATATCGACCGCTTCAAATCACTGACGGGAATGAATAACTAGGGATCTCAGCCGGTCCCTGAATGGCCGAATCCGCCATCGCCCCGATCGCTGTTCTGAAACTCCTCCACAACCTCGAAGCGAACCTGCTCGACAGGCACGAATACCATTTGCGCGATGCGCTCGCCCGGTTTGATCTCATAGGCCTGACTGCTCCTGTTCCAGCAGGAGATATACACCTGCCCCTGATAGTCGGAATCGATCAGGCCGGTCAGATTGCCGAGCACCAGGCCGTGCTTGTGGCCCAGGCCGGAGCGCGGCAGTAATACGGCCGCTAGGCCATTGTCCCCGATATGGATGGCAAGACCGGTGGGAATGAGCTCGGTCTCGCCGGGATGGACGATCGTCGGCTCGTCAATGCAGGCACGCATGTCGAGCCCTGCGGACCCTTCGGTCGCATAATTTGGCAGGGGCAGGGACTTCCCGATTCGGGAATCCAGAATCTTCAGTTCAATCGATCGCAATTGTCTACCTTACGGCGCGAGGGTACGGCTTGTCGGCGGTATTGGCGGCGTTTTCCGTATAGCGGTCGGCAATCAATTGTATCAACTGTGACGCGAGTTCTGATTTGGCAGTTCTCGGAAACGCCCGTTCCCCTCCGTGCCAGAAAACCTCGGCCGAATTGTCGTCGCGATCAAATCCACAACCGGCGCCGACTTTATTTGCAACAATCATGTCGAGTTTCTTGTTCTCGAGCTTGCCGAGGGCGTATTCACGTACCTGCTCGGTCTCGGCAGCAAAACCGACCGTGAATGGCCCGTTTGCGAGTTTTGCGACTGACGCGAGCGTATCAGGCGATTTCACCAGATCCAGTTTCATGGAAGGCTTCGTCTTTTTTATCTTGTTGCTTTCCTGGCTCTCGGGCCGATAGTCAGATACGGCAGCGGCACCGATGAATATATCAACGTCCTGAATATGCTCGTGGGTCGCCGCGAACATCTGCTCCGCCGTTTCGACGCAGACGCGTTCAACACCCGTCGGTTCGTCGAGACTGACGGGACCGCTGATCAGAATGACCCGCGCGCCCGCGTCCCTTGCAGATCGGGCAATGGCATAACCCATTTTTCCGGAGCTGCGATTCGTGATGTAGCGAACGGGATCGATGGCCTCACGGGTTGGTCCCGCTGTCACCATGACCGTCTTTCCCTGCAGTTCGCCGTTTGCGGGTTCCGGAATTAAGGCCGGCGTGTCCGGTCCGATTGCGGCGGCGATATCTTCGGGCTCCATCATTCGACCGACGCCGGTTTCGCCGCATGCCTGATCGCCATCCTCCGGTCCCAGCAATCGCACGCCGCGTTCCTCGAGCAGCTGACGATTTGCCTGGACCGCGGGATTGGCCCACATGACATGATTCATCGCGGGAGCGATAACGATTGGTGCTTTCGTCGCGAGGCACAGTGTGCTCAGCAGATCCGGTGCTGCGCCTGCCGCCAGGCGTGCCATGAACTCAGCCGTTGCCGGGGCGATCAGGACCAGATCGGCCCAGCGCGCAAGCTCGATGTGGCCCATGGCGGCTTCAGCCTCCTTGTCCCACAGGCTCTGACGCACCGGCATGCCCGATACAGCCTGCAAGGCAGTGTCCGTCACAAACTGCGCAGCGGACTTGCTCATTACGACCTGCACGCTGGCGCCGCTCTCACGTAAACGTCTGACAAGCTCCGGCGCCTTGTAGGCCGCGATGCCACCCGTTACGCCGAGAATGATGTTTTGTGTTGCCATGACCGCGAGCTTAGCCCTTCTGGAGGCCTTATTACCAGCGAATAGGCCCGGATAGCGGCCATTTGCAACTTACCAGGTGGTGGTTTGAACACCAAGCTAATGAAAATCAATCAAAGGACAGGGAGTGTCCATGAAGCAGTATGAGGGACAGCCAAATGCCAAGATAAGGTGTTTTATTGCACGTATCGCAGTGCTAGTAGAGTTGATTGTACCGATTCAATCGTAGGCCAGTAAGAATGGTATTTTCATACCCTCTGAGGACTCACTGACAAGACTGACGAAAGGTGCAGTTCTGTCCGGCTATTCCACTGCTACGATTTGTAGTATCCGATCGTCGCGAATCAGTCGCCTGAGACCAGCCTCAGTCGCCCTGACACTACAACCGGGACCATGGAAATAAGGACCTGTCTCTGGATACCAAGCCGCTTGGCGAGCGATCAATGGATCAAGTACCTCACCGAATCCCTCTCGGATAGCTGCATTCTGAGCCGCAATTGCCTCTTGATCAGCTTGCTCATCTAAGTACAGGTCAAACGCGTAGTTCAAAGTGAGCCAAAGAGTAATGTGGCCCTGCCGTGATGCAATTTGAACCATCTGGCGGGCTGCATCTTCGGAGGTTGGCGTTAGTTGGCCGTCTGTATCTCGATACACAATCAGTCCAGCTTCGTGCTGTGCAACGACTCCTCCGGCAGTGATCAATCCAATAATTACGACAAAGGCTGACAAATTCGTAATATTTCTCATATCAGTCTCCTTGCGCCATCAGAAACCGAATGGTCCACCGGGTGGGCCATCGCAATCTACTTCTGGAATGAATGCAATGCATTGTGATACTCCATATGCAGTTTGCAATATCGCTAGAGCGGCGGCAGAGAAGCCATCTTCAAGATCCAATCCGGGGCAAGTCAACAGTCCCTCGAATATATCTATCCACGGCCCACCGTTAATCGTAACGTCATAATCTGCGTTCGTAACACTGTAGCCTGGCAATGTTGCTGTGATAGTACCCATCGCTATCGAGCCATTACATCCGATGGGGTAATAGGTCAATTCGCAGGGTTGAGGGGGTGGTAATGCCGGAATACCATAAACGTTTTTGATCGCGAACTCATCGACTGAATCGATACTACTGAAGTACCTTCCTTCCTCACTGGGCGGCGCGCCAATATCGTGGCCAGGATCGATGTACATCACACTATCGGTTGTCCCAGTGTGATCGAATCCGAACGCATGACCAACTTCATGAATTGCGACTGAATAAAAGTGATGCTCATTCGTCTGCAATCCGCTTGAACTTTGGGAAAAATTCCAGGTTGGGATGTTTTTGAAGTTAAGTACTCTAATGTCCGGCTCCCACTTGCCTGTTGTTCCGGGTGGTGGAATCCCCGGCAACTGCGACACCCACCTCACTGTCACCTGAGCAGAACCGCTTGGTATCTCCACAAACTGTGCACCCACTGTTACCGCAGGTGTGGCCACGCTGCTCCACTCAGAAAATGCGTCACGAACCCGCTGTTTGGCATCGGCCGGCCAATTAACACCATCAAATCTATAAGTTGGCACCTGTCCGGCAAGCGGCGAATTCTTATTTATGTAACAATGCGCAAAGTCTAACGGCTGCAAGAATCCTTGCGAGTAAAATCTGTGACTTTGATTGTCCCAACACGCATGCACATCGAATGGGACTTCGTTGTCTAGTTGGCCAACACCGAACCAACGATTAAGAAAATGATTGTGCGCACTTTCGCCGTTCGAATTAGGGACTAACTCCCATTTGATGGTACTCTGATCATGAGCGTGCGCAGCGCTTACAGGGTGGGCTGATACATCCACGACCATGAACAAGGTCAAAATAATAAACAGGTACTGCTTTTCTTTGTAAACCATCTATCGACCTCCAGTGATCAGTACACTAATCGATGGTCTCAATTCCAGTTGATTCAGACCACCAATCTAATATTCTTTGCTTTGTTTTTTCGCGGGTTTGCGATTCTATTGGTGCGTCCTTTCCACGAAAAAATTCTCGGTTAGATTTCTGTTCCAAGTGCTTCACCAGTTGCAAAAATGTGAATTCGTCGATTTTGATATCTGTCGCGGACTGAACTAAATCCCCAATTTCGATAGGTACACCGCCTTTCGACATGCTCAGTCTGGTGATCGCCTTTATATTTGCATTTGAGCTATCAGTAAGTGGATTTATTTCCATCAAGGTCTCGCTGTCTGCAAATTCACCAAGTGTGTATATTGCGTGATACCGAATTTCTTCCGATTCGTTCTCGTCATTTGCTGCCTCAATCAAACCTAGCGCGGCATCTCCGTTCCGAATTCGGCCTAGGCTGATGACAGCCGCTTTTCGAGTCACAAACTCAGGATCCCGTCTTGCAATAATTCGTAGTGCTTGCGCCGACTCGTGCGTAGGAAAATAGCCGAGTGCAATCGATGCACCAGTCCGAACATTCAAGTCAGCATCGTCAGTCGCTTGGATCAGAATTGGTATCGCCGCCGCATCTTCCAGTTGCGCAAGCGCCAGCGCGCTCCAGTAACGTAGCTCACTGTCTTGGCCTTCCCGAAGGACTTCGGCGACGGCGGCTACCGAGAGGCCGATACCTGCCGTGTTCATTCGATCTAATGGAGTCGGATGCACGTCCCAAGTGCTGGCCGCAATCGCGGCTGTACAGAAAGACAGAGGAGCTAAAATCACAAGCGCGATAAAACGTTTAATTCGTATTTCCACGACGGCCCCCCAATTTAGAACTAAGTGGTATTCGCTACGCCTGCCATTCCATGAGCTGGAATATTGGTCAGCCGAAACTAGTACGGACCTGTTCGCAGGTCAAACCATGCGCTCCGGAAACTGGATCAAAGCAACAAGATTTTCGCATGTTATTTTTGCGCATCGTTCTCGAGCAGCGATGAAGCCAATTCGAGCTGCAGTCGGTAACTTATTGAACATCTGCCGTAGAGAAATCTTGGAATTGGTCTAGTTTGGAAGTTCAGCTCAACAGAGTTATTTTGATTGATTGGCCAGCCTCAATTATGTGTTGATATTACTTCGCCAAATAGACATTTTTTTCGTCATATTGAATCAGATATGGTCATGAATTTTTGTATTTGGCTATGACTGCCGAAGTGGTTTAGCGCAGATTTGCGCAATTTCGGTATTTCTCGAAGCGGTTGAGGACTGACTTACAAAATACAGCTGCGTATCACTTCCAAAAGCAGCCACACGAAGCCAGGGCGACATTTTCATCTGAATTGACAAATGCGAATCCGAACGATTTTGCTTTAACTCTGGGCCGGTCCTCAATACCAGGAAACGCAATTACATACCTAAACCCAGATTCCTTCGTGGCTGTCCAGTATGCCTTCCACTGCTCGGAATCTACCATTAATGCGTAGCTGTTCCACTCAGTTCCCACGCATCGTGAGTAATCAAGATTCGTCGGCCAAGACAATGGCTGGTCTTGAAGTACAAGTTTGACCAGTGAAATACGCTCACCATCCGAACGTCTGATTAGCTCTAGATAGGGAGTGTCATTAATCAAGTTTGAAGGTGCCCCAATGTATAGAGACAGTGTTTCGGGAACCGACTCGTACAAAGGTTGCTCTTGCGAATAATCACAGTGAGCATTCACGTCAATAAATACGCATCCGCCGGAACTCAATACTATGACGATTGCTGTTACGCAGATTTTCCACACGTGACACCTATCAGACTACCAAACCAGGTTTATACCCAAGTCTTCAAATCGCCTTTGTTGGAGCGCTAGATGAAGTTCCTCTGACAAAATCTCTGCCTCAGCAAAGACTTCGTCTCCCCCTCGTTTCCTGAACATATCAAGCAGGCTTGTAGATGTTAGACATTCGGGCAACATGAACCGGCAGACATTGTCCATTGATTCAGGTTTGTCGCAGCCGTCCCAGTACTTACACGTGAGTAAGAACCACGCCGTAGTGGTTTTTTTGGATTTGTCTTTCAGAATAGTGCGATGGTGGGCAGACTCCGCGATTGTTACAAATACCGTGTAATCGCCTGCAACCATGGCATCGATGAGGAATTGCGCTGGTGAGAATGGAAAGTCTTCTCTTGGTCGTGTGTTGTCAATACGGTAATACTGAAGTGCCATCCGAAACTTGGAATGGGCATCGCCTGCTAGAGCTGCTCTAAGACGCAACCCTTCCCATCCTGGGAACTCTGCAAAATGCTCGACAAGTGATTTGCATTTGTAGAAAACACCCTTCGCGAAGTAAATGTCGGTCGGCGCCCGTTTCCCTTGAAGGGACGCCTCCAAATCATCGACATTGTCGGCTGCACTGATCTCATCCTTAAACTGTGCGCAATTATTCAGTGCATTGTAGGTGACCGTCATTGCCAATAGATCACCTTGGCTGATCTGCGGCCAGTAATCGCGAACTAGTTCAAGGTAGTCGTTATAGTTGGCTAGCAAGTCGCCAAGAGCTTTGGTTCTCGATTCGTCATCAGCCCACGATACGGGTGATATAAGAACGGCCAGCAATAGGGTGATTGCGATTCCAGCTTTCATTTTGGTTTGCTTCTAGGGCTGTAAAAAAATACTCCACCCTCGCTCAGAATCCATTATCGCACCGATTTGTGAGCCCAACACGCCACCATAGCCACGCGGCTATTTGATCGTTGATTTCGCATCGAGGCTAAGCTTTCTCAACTGCATCGGCCAGTTCCTCATCAACCAGTAGGACCTCGATGTAGATTTCGCTGACCGTGTCACCAAATAGGTCCCCTTGGCCCTTTTTTGCAGCTTGTTATTCACATGGTCGAAAGCCAATCTGGCCAAAGGAATTCCGACGGACAGGGAGTGTCCATGAAGAAGAATGAGGGGCTGCCGCCATCGGCGGCACTTTCCGAAGCCCAGTTGCTGGCAATTTTATTCCGTGGCGGTGGCGCAATTTCGGGGCTGGATATCTCGACCCGCTTGCTCGCCCGGTTCGGCGGGCTGCGCGGCCTGCTGCATGCGCCGGAGGAGCAACTTGCGGCAGAGTACGGAATCGGCGCATCCCGGCTCGCCATCCTCAGGGCGCTTCCGGAACTGGCCAAACGATATTTCGAATCGTCACTGCCAACAGGCCAGCCGATCCGCAGCCCCGCCGATACGGAGGCTTTTCTGACTGCAAAGCTCAGACACCTGCCGCACGAACTGTTCTGCTGCCTGTATCTCGACAACAGGCATCGCATTATTCACTTCGAAGAGCTGTTTCGAGGGACCATCGATGGCACGAGCGTCTATCCCCGCGAAGTCGTCAAACAGTCGCTGTCAGTCAATGCGGCTGCAATCATCCTTGCCCACAACCATCCGTCCGGCGTCGCGGAGCCCAGCCAGGCGGATGAGAGAATTACACGGCGGATCAAGGCGGCCCTCGAACTCGTCGATATCAGGCTTCTGGATCACCTCATCATCGGCGACGGGACGAGCACTTCGCTGGCCAGTCGCGGCATCTTGTAATGCGGGTCCCCGGCTGGTATAAAGTCCCGCTCTCTGCCCCGCCTGGCGCGGGCAACATACATAAAATCAGAGACTTAAAGCAT
>Ga0255052_10001623_pt1 | contig 16813 bp, 15 predicted proteins | sample JV7_2_21_MG_FD_188632 | JGI IMG/M metagenome (GOLD analysis project Ga0255052, IMG submission 188632) | Seawater microbial communities from Jervis Inlet, British Columbia, Canada - JV7_2_21 | ecosystem: Environmental > Aquatic > Marine > Inlet | place: Canada: British Columbia | collected...
ATCGGTAGATAAACGACTGCATGCCGGTGTTCACGTCTGTCTCAAATCCAACAAACCCGGGTTCGGCATCCTCGATGACAGATGTGGGGTGCACGCGGGAGTGGCGCGGCGGCGGCAGTGGTCGAATCTGCGCGTCCGATGGCTGCGGATCTCTGACAGGTAAGCAAAGTGTGCCTTCACCCGTGAACAACGAAACAGTTGCCGCGCGAGGTGATGGCCACACCATGGGCCAAAAAGCCGTCGAAATGGCGATGCGAATTCGGCTACCAGGTGCGAATGTATGAGCAATGTGATTTAGCTCAACACGAACGCTATAGCGTTGACCGAGTACCAGCGCTTCAGGAAATTCGTGGCTGCTGCGGTGGGCCAAGTTCAGGATACCGTAGCTAATCTGTAGCGACTCGCCACTCGGTAACACTTCGTTGAGCCGAACGCAGACAAACGCGTTTTCCTGATCGGACGCCACATCCAGGTTAACAACAGGAGCGCCCAGTATGGCGCAGGGTTCTTGCAAGACCGCACCATCAAAACAGGCGGATGTTGCATCATCAAGGCGCTGATCTGTTGGATCTTCCGGAGCGCCTTCACCGTTACTCCCAAAAAAGGGAGTGCATTGACCGGTAGTTTGCGGAGAGCAGATTGTTCGAAAGCTCTCGGCTTGTGCTTCATGATCGAGAGTATCGTTATTCAGGTACAAGGTGTTGTCATTGACGTTTGATGACGGCCATCCGGATTCAGTTGCCCAATAACCGGGTCGTTCCAAATAACAGTTCGTCGGTGGAACACTATCCTGCACCCAAACCCGATAGGCGGGTTCGTCCATCAATCCGCCATCCTCGCCCTTCAACCAATGGTCCCACCAACGCAGGGCCTCATCCATGAAGCCCATCTTCGGGCCGGGCACGGCCTGATGCATGTACTGATGACCCCACGGGCCGATCAGTCCTTTGCGGGGGACATCCAGCCCGGCCAATAAGCGTGGGACGACGTTCGAGTACAAGTCGGCCCACCCGCCGATAGCGTAGACCGGAACTTCGATGTCGGAATAGCTTTCACAGACGGAACCGTGCTTCCAGAATTCGTCCCGGCGTTGATGTTCAACCCAGGGAATTATCCAGGGCTCCATGGCATCCAGGCGTTGCTGCCACATGTCGCGCCAGCCGTCGCCAACCAGTGCAGGGTCGGGTGGGCGGGCCAAGCAAGGAAACATCACGAATGCCCACTCCGGGTTTTGGGTGGCCATGCATCCGCCAACATAATGCAAGTCGCCGTGGTAGCGATCCTCGGTGGAGAAAACGGTGATTATGCACTTGAGGGCAGGAGGACAACGGGCGGCCACCTGCAATGCGTTGAATCCACCCCACGATTTTCCCATCATTCCTACATTGCCATCACACCATGGTTGTGCAGCGATCCAGGCAATCACTTCCAGCGCATCATCCTGTTCAAGTTTCAGATACTCATCGAGCAGCACGCCCTCGGATTCACCACTACCTCGCATGTCAACACGCACAGCCGCATAACCGTGGCCGGCAAAGTACGGGTGAATTGCTTCATCTCGGGCTGCTGTTCCATCCCGGGTGCAGTAGGGAATATATTCAAGAATGGCAGGAACAGGTTTCTCTTCAGCACCCTCCGGCAGCCAGTAGCGGCACGACAGATTCACGCCATCACTGAGCGGAATGCGTTTAAATTCTATTTCTTTAATTGAATGCGGAAAAGAATCAACGATTTCAACTGCCATATTGCTCCTCGTCCCTGCTATATTTTTGTGGATACTACACGACTTAGGGCAGCCCTAATCCCCGTCCTACACTTCAGGAGATTTCTATGGTGCAGGTTTCTATAAGCTGGCGAGCGATCACCCCAGTCCGCCTGGGCCTTTATGGTTTCCGCGAAGTATTCTTGCTTGCAACTGTCCTCTTTTTGGCGGCGTGTGACGCCAAACAGCCAACGGACGTTGCAGCGTTTGATGACGTCATCGAAGATTTTTCGATGGTCTTCTTCACGCACGTACCAGAATCGTCGACGTATTACGGCGCGCCCGATCAGTTGGCGCCCGGATCGCACGGTCGCCTCAATAGTCGATCCGCGGAGGGTGACCAGGCACGCATTGATGCGTTGGAGCACCATTTGGAGAGGCTCAGGTCGACCGACCCGACTGGACTGGACGCGGATCGAACCCGATTGCGTTCCTCACTCATTGTTCTTTTGGATGCCGCACTGGAACCATCGAGAGTGGTTAATTACGGCACCAGTTTCAATGCGTATGCGCTTTGGTATCTGCCGTACGCGATTTCTCATGATGCCGGCCCGACTGTCGAGATTCCGATGCTGATGGAGGCCCAACAGACCGTCAGAAATGAGCGCGAAGCAAGAGACTACATACAACGCCTTGAACTCTTTGCCGACAACCTGGATGAAGCGCTCGACAGATTGCGTGCTCAGGTCGCAGTCGGCGCGGGTCCGCCCGATTTTCTCATCGAGAAGTCGCAACAAGTGGCCGATGCTTTTGTAGGTGCTGAGCCTGAGCAAAACATTCTGTACACGAGTTTTGTCGGTAAGGCGTCCGAGGCAGGCATCGAAGACGCCGATGGACTCGGCTCGCAGGTGTTGGAGATTATCGAAAGCGGAGTCATACCCGCGTATCAAAGAGTGAGCGACTACTTGGGGGAGATCAAATCCTCTGCACCGCATGACGCCGGTATTTGGCGCTTGCCAAACGGGGCGGAATTGTACCGGGCGATGATTTATCACATGACGGACTCCAGATTGGAGCCTGCAGATCTCCATCAGATCGGTCTCGACGAGGTCGCACGAATTACTGCCGAAATGGACGGCCTGTTACAAGCTGAGGGATTTGTTGAGGGCACAGTAGGGGAGCGGATGGTGCAAATTGCTGCCGATACGCGCTTTATCTATCCCAATGACGACATGGGCAAAGCAGCACTTCTCGCCGCTATAAAAGAGCAAATAACGAACGCGAACGCGGTTCTTCCGCGATGGTTTGGTGTGCTGCCAAAAATCGAAGTGGAGGTCCGTGTGATTCCTGAGTTCAGTCAGGATACCGCTCCGTCTGGGCTGTATTACTCTCCGGCGCCCGATGGTTCACGGCCCGGAATCTATTTCATTAATCTGCGCGATACAGCGCTTCACCCGAAATTCGCAGTCGCTACGCTAACCTATCACGAGGCAATTCCTGGCCATCACATGCAAGGTGCAACCGCGCTGGAAAGAGACGAATCGATTCTCACAAGTGCAATTTATTCTAATGCCATTGGCGAGGGGTGGGGACTCTATGCTGAAGCACTGGCTAAGGAAATGGGTTTGTACGCGAATGATCCATTCGGTGATCTTGGACGATTGCAGGCTGAGCTATACAGAGCGATGCGATTGGTGGTCGATACGGGTATGCATGCAATGAAGTGGAGCCGGGAGGATGCAATCGACTATATGATCGCAACAACCGGTGTCGGGATGGCAGAAGCAGTTCAGGAGATCGAGCGCTATGCTGCTACGCCAGCTCAGGCGCTCGGCTACAAGATCGGCATGATGAGTATTCAGCAACTACGCCAGGAAGCAGAAGTTGCCTTTGGGGATTCTTTCGACATCCGCGAATTTCACGATCGAGCATTGGTGGCAGCTTCTTCTGCCTTGCCGGTTATGGAGCAGGAAATCCGCGACTGGATTGATCAGTCTCGATAGGGGTGCAGTCCGCCCGGCCCCTGGCTTCCGCAAAACCCCCACGCTGTTACCAATTTTGGAATTCGTCCAAAGCCTTCGCTTGCTCAAAAGATGGTCAAAACGTGTGCTGCGTCCCGGATTATGTCTGGTGGGCTGTTCTATGCTGTGGCCATATTCGGCAGCAGTGGGTGATTCCATGCGTAGCGCTTTAATCGTGTCACTAATAGCCCTGGTATGGGGCGTATCTTTCGCGTCCGACCCGGTGCAGCAGACCACGCATTCCTCGTCGGCCTCTCAGGACGGGTTACAGATCGAAATCCAGTCGCCGTCCGCAGACTTCAGCGCCGTCGAGGGCGAAACGGCTGTGGAAGTGGAGGGCATTGCGTCGGCTATCGGTGGTGTACGTTACCTCGACATGATCTTTGTTATGGATACATCGACGAGTCTTCGCAGCAGCGATCCGAACGATTTTCGGTCGCAGGGCGCAATCGGCCTGGTCCGCAACCTTTCGCCGAGAAGCGATATCAAGATCGGTGTGGTTAGCTTTGACAGCAAGGGTCAGCTCGCCCAGCCCCTGACGTCGGATCGTGACAATGCCATTCAGGCGTTGCGCGATCTGCCGCGGTCCGGCAGCACGAATCTCGCCGCGGGTATTTTGACGGCATTGAATGAACTCACGGTAAACGGGCGCCCGGATTCTTCACGCGTGATCATGCTGTTTACCGATGGCATGTCCAGCGAACAGAAAGCGTATGACGCTGCCGTAAAAGCGCACGGGAAAGGCGTTACGGTTCAGTCACTGCTGCTTGGGTCCAGCACAAAGGGCACATCGATCCTCGACACCGTTGCCTGGGCGACAGGTGGTAGCTTCCTGCAGGTCAAGAATCCGAGCCTGCTTCCCCAGGCTTTCCTCGATCTTCGCACGACGGGCGTTGAAAGCGTTACGTTGAGTGTCAATGGTTCGGAACCTGTCGCTGCGAAGCTCGCGGGTGGCACGTTCAGCGGAAATGTGCCGCTCAAAGTGGGCGAAAATCGCATCGTCGCATTAGCAACAAGCCTGGAAGGTCAGACACAGGAATCGTTCATCACGGTAGACGTGCGCGATGCCAGTTGTGCAGCTCTGGAAGTCATCGCAATGAAGGAGGGACGGCCTGTTATGTCGCTCAACGACCGGGCGGTTGAAATCGTCGTCGATGCGTCGAGGAGCATGTGGGGGCGCATGCACGGTGAGCCCAAGATGGTGGTCGCCAAGGAAATTCTGCAGGACGTGTCTCACTGGTTCCCGCAGGACCTGGATTTGGCACTTCGCGCATACGGAAGCACCAGCCCGAGCGTCAACAACAACTGCGCCGATTCAGCGCTGCTGGTACCGTTCGGGGAGCAAAACCGCGAGTCCATCCGCTCGGCGATCGAAGGCCTGCGGCCGATGGGGCAAACACCCATTGCTTACGCACTGAACCAGGCGAGCAAGGACTTCGGTACGCTGCAAGACGATCGAGCGCTGGTGCTGGTCACCGACGGCATCGAAAGCTGCGGCGGGAATCCCGTGCAGGCAGCTCGTGATCTACGCGAGCAGGGCATCATGGTGCACCTGATCGGTTTCGGCATGGGCAATGCCGCCGATGAAGATGCGGCAAGTCTCCACGCCGTCGCCAAAGCATCGGGTGGCCGCTACGTGACAGCGGGAAGTGCCGAAGAGCTCAAGGAAGCATTGGTGCAGACGGTGGCTACCTCGTTCAGTGTATTTAAAGGTAGTACGGAAGTTGCACACGGTTCACTGGGTTCAAAGGAGCGTTATTATCTGCCCGAGGGTGATTATCGTGTCGAACTCCACAGTTCGCCGCCAAGGGACATGCCGATCAATTTGTCGCCGAGAGACAGCGTGACGCTTACTCTCGAGAAGCAAGGTGGGGTCGTGTCTCATTCCGAGCACCGCGGCCAGCTTCCGCATACGTCCTGCGAAGACGTCGTGGCAGCTATTGAACGTTTGGAGGCAAGCCAGCAACCGCCGGAGTCTCTCCAGACCGCAATTCACTAACCACACCGATTCTTGTTTGCGTTTGAATCTGGTCGGGGTGAGAAGATGGAACCGCCAAAGTGAAATGGCATAATCAATAATTCGATAATACTAGAATAATCGTTGACAATGTTTCACACTGAGTGTATTTTCCGCCTATGAAACTTGAAGAGGCGGCAAAGCAGCTCGAGGCGCTGGGTAATCCAACCCGGCTGGCCATTTACCGCGTCCTGATCCAGGTCGGTGACAAAGGTAGCCCCGTCGGTGATATTCGAAAGAAACTCGACATACCGGCCTCAACGCTTTCACACCACATCGCCAAGCTGGTGAACGCGGGACTCATCACGCAGGAGCGGGACAGCCGCAGTCTGTACTGCAAAGCAGACTTCTCGAACATGGAGGCCTTGATGACATTCCTGGTTCGTAATTGCTGTACTGAGGAATCCTGCATTCAGGTGGCTGGATAGCTGGCTTTTTTTAATCGGTTAATTCGATAATTCTGGTATATATGAATACAACAAACAAATTCCTGTTCGTCATGGACCCGTTCGAAACGCTGAATCTTGAGACAGAAACGTCCCTCGTTCTGATGCAGGAGTTGATCGAGCGGGGGCAGGACGTTTACTGGTTACAGCAGGAAGACATCGCCCTCGTGCAAGACCAGCCGATGGGCCTGGTGTCACCGGTCACAGGAGCAGATCCTCTGGAGTTTGCGGAGCCGGGCTGGTCGAATCTGAACTCGTTTGATGCAGTCCTGGTGCGTAAAGACCCGCCCTTTGATACAGAATACCTCCAGCTGACGCTGATTCTTGATCATCTCGATCCTGGCATCGCACAGTTCAATAACGTGAAAGCACTCAGGGATTTCAACGAGAAGATGCTGCCACTGCGCTGGCCGGAGTTCACGCCGCCCACGCTGATCACAATGAATGCAGATCAACTTGAGCGATTCGCCATTGAGCACCGGAGCCTTGTATTGAAACCACTAAACGACTGTTCCGGGCGTGGCATTTCAAAAATAGACTGGGATGAGCGCGGAGATTTTCGCGCACAGATCGGCGACGCGTTGATTGATGCTGACGGGAAGGCCCGCTTCCTGGTGGCCCAGAAATACCTGCCGGCAGTGAGTGCGGGCGACAAGAGAGTCTATCTCGTTAATGGTGAGGCGGTTGGCATGGTCAACCGGATCCCACAGCCTGGAAGCTATCTCGCCAATATCCATCAGGGGGCACAGTGTGAGCCCGCGCAACTTAGTGCCAGGGAAAGCCATATCATCAATACAATTGCACCGTTCCTGCTTGACCACGGAATCTTCCTGGCCGGTGCCGATTTTATCGATGGCTATCTGACAGAGCTCAATATCACAAGCCCTTCGGCAATTCGGCAGATCAACGAAGTGAGCGGCGAACAGGTGCAGCACAGAATTGTCGATGCGATGCTGGCAAGAATGAAGCGGAAACCAGGCTGTGATCGAAAGGCCTCATGCACGGTCGACGATCATGGCTTGCAGAAGATTTCCTGCTGTGCCGGTTGGCGGGATATTGCCGCATAGCCCGGAGTGTAACGAGCACTCAATAGGTGACCCTGACAAGATGCGTTTTCGCAAGGGCAGAGTCGCTGCCTAATCGGTTGACGATGCCGATTGGGTGATACCATCTCCACGCACTCACTCCGGACCCTCAGAAAATGCTCGAAAAACTCGGCGCAATTCACCCCCTCCTGCCGCCCGGCGTAGGCCTGCTGGTACTGCTTACGAGTGCGGTCATCATCGATTTGATCGTGAAGCAGGTATTAGTCCGCACCGCGCGTGCGTTCGCGAAACGATCGAGCATTACCTGGGACGACGCCCTGGTCACGCACAACGTCTTCGGCCGTCTCGTGCAAATCGTGCCGGCGCTGATCGTATTTGTCGGTATGCCATTTGTCCCCGGTCTGCCGGAAGGCGTTGTGCAGCTCATACGCAACGCCGCGATGGGCTACGTCGTATTGATGTCGACGATGGCGCTGACTGCGATGCTCAGTGCCGCAAACACGATTTACTCGGCTTCGCCGGTCGCAAAGGAACGGCCGCTAAAGGGATTTGTGCAACTCGTGCAGATTGTCGTCTGGATATTCGGCGGCGTGCTAACCGTAGCGACAGTACTGGACCGCTCACCGCTGTTGCTACTCAGCGGCTTCGGCGCGTTGACCGCTATCTTGCTGCTGGTGTTCAAGGACACGATCCTGTCACTGGTTGCCAGCGTACAACTCACCGCGCAGGATATGGTCCGGGTGGGCGATTGGATTGAGATGCCGCAGTTTGGTGCGGATGGCGATGTAGTTGATGTGCAGCTTCACACCGTCAAAGTTCAGAACTGGGACAAGACGATCACCACGATTCCGACGCACCGGTTAATCACGGACTCGTTCAAAAACTGGCGCGGTATGTCGCAGTCAGGCGCTCGGCGAATCAAGCGCGCCATTTTCATCGACGTGTCGTCGATTCGCTTCCAGACGCAAGATGAAGTTGATCATTTCACACGCTTCGCACTGCTGAAGGACTACATCAAGAACAAGGAACAGGAGCTGGCCGACTACAACGAGGGACTCGCGACTGAGGTGGACGCTGAAGTGAATAGACGGCGACTGACGAATGCCGGCACTTTTCGCGCATACGCATACAACTACCTTAAGAATCACCCGAAGATCCACAAAGGCATGACGCTGATTGTTCGTCAGCTTGGCCCCGGGCCCGAGGGACTGCCGTTGGAGATTTACTGTTTCACCAACACGACCGCATGGGGTGCCTACGAAGACATCCAGTCGGACATCTTCGATCACCTGCTGGCAATCGTGCCGGAATTCGGGTAATGCCTGTACCAGAAACCGGCGGGTTCAGATTTGGCGAACCTCAAATAAATTTGAGTGTCTACCACGGACGGGCGTCGAATTGTCCGCGCTGAGTGGTATGAATGCGCAGCGACCGGCCGGTGAGTTTTTCAAGATCAGCAATAAACGCCGGGTCTTCAATATCATCATAGGTCACGCCGTGTATCCGGTCGCCCATCAATCCTGTGAAGGCCGTGTACGTGTGCGGAATTTCTTCACCGCACATTCCTTTAACCGGATAACGCCAGATGCTATCGATTTTACCTATTTGCATTTGAGCGACATACTTGGCGCCACTTGTCGGAAGTTCACGCGGCCTCAGTCACCGCCTCAACCTGTGCGGACCTTCGTCTGTGCATGTAGACGAAGATGCCACCGTAAATAACCATCGCGACCAGCGCCATACTGCCGCTGACCAGGAACATCGTGCTGTAACCCAGTCCGGCGCCAATGATCGACGCGGCGATATTTGGGCCGATGAATTGACCGAATCCCTGCACACTGGGTAGCAAGGCAACCAGCGATCCACTTCGGTCCATGTACCCCATCATTGAGGACTGGAAGACATCGACGAATGTCCACAAGGCCAGGAAGGCAAACACGCTGATTAGAAGATTAATCTTGTTTATTCCAGCAGCGAGCATACCAACGAGCACCGCCATCGAAATCAAGGCGACGAACAGCGGTCTGAACAGGCCGAAGCGAGCGCAGAGTAATGCCAGCAAGCAGCCGGCAAGCGCCCAGAATGACGCCCAGGTTAATACCGGTGAAACGAATTCCGGCGCCATGCCCGCGTCCAGTGCGGCCAGTTCGATATAGGTGAAATAACCGCCGATATTGATGTAGGTAAAGCAGACTGCGGTGAGACAGAAGATCGGTAGAATCACAGGTACTTGCCAATCTTCCGAATGGTCTTCAATTTCGTGCTGTTCCTGTTGTTCCGCTTCATTGAGCGGTTTGCTGGGCAACCAGCGCAGAAACAATGCGCACACCGCCGTCGAGCCGATGAAAAACCAATAAATACCTTTCAAGGACAGTTGCGGAAACAGATGCAGTTCGCCCGCCGCGGAGAATGAGAAACCGAGCAACAAGAGGTTGAATGCCCTGACCGGATTGGTTGTTCCGCCCAACGTAGCCACGGCGGTACCGGTGATTATGCCGCTACCTATTCCGGTCGCGAGACGAAGCCACATCATCGACTCGTAATCGGTTATGGACATGCACAACGCATTGACACCAATGGTCAACACGATGCCAACCATGACCAAATGCCGTCGGTTGAAGCGAGCGACCGACAATGCCGAAATGATGGCCCCAATCGAGAAGCCAAGCATGTCGTTGCCCCAGACGCGTCCGACTTGCTCTTCGGTAAAACTCAGCGAGTGCACCAGAGCAGTACTCAGGACCGGAACAGTCACCATGACAGAGTATCCAACCAGGGCCATGAACACGGCGAACAAAATCGTACGCCAGTCGTCGAACGGGATTGGTACGCTGCCGCTTGGAGTTTTTTCGTCGGTCATAACTGTCCTTCGGTGAAATCGAATTTGGGACCCTACTGGCAAGTGCAGGGATTTTCTTCTGATACTACACGCAGACAAAACAATGGGGCGGTTGGCTGGCAGATCGATATCCGCCCCTCATCCGAGACGGCAAGAACCAGGCTGGACATTCGATCGACACTGCGTTATGGTCATCCTCGTAATGAGTAATACGTAATATTATTACGTCATGGAGAATGCAATGTCTGAGAAACGCCGAAAAGGTAATAAAAACAGTCTGATCGATTCAATCGTTGAGACTATTGAGTCTTTCGGTGTCGAGATCGCAGACGAGGTCGAAGCGAGCCTCAGAGACATGAAAGACGATTGGAAAATCGTCACGATCACGCCCGACCTTGGGGAGAGCGTGCGCGAAATGGGTGAATCCCCGCGCGACCACACGGTGATGGTGCGGGTTGACGAGAGCACCTCCAAACGGCTGGATGCCTGGGTCGAGATTGGAGCGGTAAAGAGTCGATCGGAAGCGGCAGCTCTGTTCATCCGTGAGGGCCTCCAGGTTCGTGCGGACGAGTTGGCGGAGCTCGAAGAAGCGCTGCAAAAAGTAGAAGAGGCCAAACAAGGATTGCGGGACAAGGCGCGAACCGTATTTGGCGAACGGTCGTCCGACGAGCCCGACGAAATTTGATGGCACTCGTCGGAGAGGAGGAGAGCGCTAGTTAACCTTGTCTAAGAACTTTGACAAATTATCTTCTGCTGTATCAACTGCAAATAATTGCCGCACATTGTGCACGTACACGAAGCCTTCCCTTTGATGTTCTACGGCACGCAAATATAAAGTGTTCTCACGGTAGAGCGTAGTACGACTTGGATCGACCGCGACGATGAGCTGGTCGCCCGGGATGAATGTCTCATTGTGGAATCCAAGCGCGGTGAGTTCCCGCTTGTTATCCATCTCGAGCGTCCATGTCTGCCCGATCGCTATACCGTCAATCACCTGGTCTCCCGGAATACCAGTGATCTCGACGAGCATATGTGGATGTGGGTTGATTAACCGGAATTTCCTCACTTCCACTTCAACAATGAAGCGTTGCTGATCATCGTAAATATCCTTGACCCAGTGGTGGCCCTGGGCGGTCGCGCACCAAAGCAAGATGACAGCGTACGTGATTATTCGATGCATTGACTCATCATTGGTCTCCCATGCCCATACCCGGGCCCATGCCCATGCCTGCGCCCGGGGGAGGGGGAGGCGCATTCGGATTGCTTGCGTACGGCCTTTCAGCCGTCGTTTCCTCAGGACCCGTCCATTTCGCTCGCAGTTCCCAGAGTTGGCGTTCGTTAATCTCGCTATCGCAGGCCTCGAAAGTGACGTCTCGCATGATATGCAATGGTCTGCCGCCACCGCCAGGCACGACCACGGTCCCCATCGTCACGCAAAGCTCAGGCATCATCATGGGAATAATCTGCCCGACTTCATTTAACACGATGTCCTGAGTTTTTCGGCCATCACAGGTTTCCATCGAGATAAACGAGCCTTCTTGCGGCTCATACAGGGTCATACATTGGTCATTGAATTCAACCATTCTGAATTCATTCTGTGTCTCGATGTTTTCCATAACGAAGGCTTGATCGGGCGTTGGGCCGTTACCGTTGTAGGTGTAGCAGGTATGTCCATGCAGGCCACCGATAGGCTCGCCATTATTTTGCCCACCCCGTAGATCCAGGCACCAGCCTCTGTCTTCTTCGATGGGCGCGATCAGTTTTACCTCAACAGGCGTTTCCGCAAACGCAGTAATCGCGAGAAAAATGAACATATTGGCAGCAAGGACTTTTAGGTGTTTCATTTTGGTTTGGCCCTTTCTTAAAGCTCGGAGATGTAGGCAACCACGTCGGCGATGGCCTGATCGTCAGTGAGCACCTTTGCGATGGCTGCCATCTGTTGCCCCCTCGTGTCTTCGGGGTGCGCGCCCCGTATGCCATCTCTGAAATACATTAGCTGTCGGATCATATAGGGCTCGTGCAGATACGTGAGATTGGCCGCACCCAGTCCCTCGTTGCCCGTTCCATCTGCACCATGACATGCGACGCAAACCGTCGAAAACGTTTTTCCACCTGCCTCGGCATTGCCTGAGATTAATGGGTCAAGTCCTGCGTAGGGTGACACCCAGAGATACGGTCTCTCGCCTACCGCATTAGGGGCAAGCGGTTTCCCAGGCTCCAATGCCGAAATATAGTCGGCGAGACTTGTAATGGTGTAGTCGTTTCTCAGCATACCCTTGGTGAAATGCATCACCTGGCCAGGTATATCTTCGGCCATGTAACCGCGGATACCGTTCTTGAAATTGTGCAGTTGCAGTTCGAGGTACCAGGCCTCCAGGCCGGCCAGTGCGGGGCCGTCTCGGCGAATATTTCCCTGTGCGCTATCACCGTGACAGAAGGTGCATACGACAAACAGTTCTTCGCCTGTGACAGTTTCATTGGGCGTTTCTAATGTCGTTTGAGTAAGAGCGTTACCACCAAAACATAGAAGAAATATTGCAGGTACTGATCGTAACGGATGCATGTCTAACCTCAATTCTCCCTAATATGGCTAGCTTAACACTGTCGTCTTAATGAATTGGTCGGGGTGGGAAGATGGGCCGAACGAAAGGTTCTCCTCTCGTTTGTGCCGATGCGGGGTACGCGACACTGACAAGAAGTACTAATGCTGCTCCAAGCATCGATGGGAAATTCGAAAAAGTCGATTTTTCGAGTCCGCGAAGGAGGATCAGGTAATCAAATCGGCTACATCGCGCTTGAAGTATTCTTCAGTCATCAATTCAAGTCGTTCTTTGGACTTGTGGCCATCCATGCCGGCATAAGTGTCATACAAGTTTCGCGCGATAGCGCGGAAAGTATCGAGCAGCGATGGGTCGAAGTGAGTGCCTCGCCCGCCATCCAGAAGCTGCATCGTTTGGTCAAATGACAGCGGTTCCTTGTACGGGCGCCGTGATGTCAGGGCATCAAATACATCGGTGATCGCAAAGATCCGCGCGGTCAAGGGTATCGCCTCACCTTTGAGACCCGCCGGGTATCCTGCACCGTCGAATTTTTCATGGTGACTACCGACCACTGCCTGCGCATCTTTTAGCCAACTAGCGCGGTCGGTAAGTTCCATCCCGTGATCAACATGAGTCTTCATCACGGCGAATTCATCTTCTGTAAGCTTACCGGGCTTCAAAAGAATGTTGTCACGAATACCGAGTTTGCCGACGTCATGTAACAGCGCGCCCTTTATCAAGCTTCGGATTTGATCGCGAGGTAAATTGATGGCCTCTGCGAGGCACACTGAATAGACAGACACCCTGTAGTTATGTGTGTCGGTGTCGCTGTCCCGCTTAGCGATCGCGCCACCGAGGACCTGCAGGGTCTCGAGGTTCGAATCGAGAAGTCTCACGGTCTGACGAGACAGTCGATCGAGGAGTCGACCGATAATTGGATAAATTGTCAGCGCAGTGGCAACGACCAGTCCTGCGACGTAAAACATGGCCAGCAGGATGTTGCCGCGAATAACTTCTATCGCTTCCGCGGAAATCGCGAATACGCCAACGACCTGCGCTGCGACCTCATTGTCGGAATTGTGCAATGGCACGGCAACCCCAACTAAGGGCAGTTTTTCGAGTTTGGTTGTAACAACGTGATAATCACCGGCGTTGAGCTTCGGAATGGTTGCACCGTCAACGGCCTGTCGAACGGCAGGTATCGCCGGGAAGCTTTCATCTGCGAAGTCCAGCAGCAGCCGGTCGTCATTGCCGTAAATACGCACCAGCACAAAACGACCGTCTCGGAGAGCCGGCCGGCCGGTTTCCTCGACAAACGCATCGAGTCTTTTCTCCAGAACGGCAGGGAACAACTCGCCTGTCGAGTCTAGCAAGTCGCGGATGGTCAGGCCGAACTGACTGACCCGCAAGCGTGTCAGCTCGACGACTTCCCTCTTAATACGCTGCTGGTTGTTGTTGAAGGTTAGCGCGGCAAACAACAAACTCAGAACGATCGTTGCCGCCGTCAGCCGAAGCAAGAGCATCCGGTGGATGGAAGCGGTGAACGAGTCAGCACTCATGATAATAGGGCCTAACGCAATGACGAAGCCATCATTCCAGACCAATATGCCGATCGCAACCAAGACAGAGCGGGTTAGTGCCGGGAATTTCCGCGTTATGACATGGAGGGGATGGCCCAGTCGCTTCGCGTTCCTCGGTGCGAACTTCTGATTCAGTTCGCATACCCTCCCAATTTTATTAAAAAAATTCTCTCACTTGGAGTGAGAGAGAAATTTTTCTCGAAATTTAGTCGAGGTGCTCTTATCGACAGAAATTCTCTTACTCGGTGGTTGGAAGTAGCAGCGCTGAATAAAATCCCCCACCGGCGAAACGGGTGCCATGAACTCGAATGAGTACCTCATTAACACCATCGGACGGCATGATGGGTATCCTGGCGCCGGGATGCTGTGGCTCGGTTAGGTGGTCACTCCAAATGTAATCATCAGGTGCAACAGTACCGCGATAGTCTCCGTTAACCCAGATATCGAGACGATTGGCACTACTAAACGCGAGCCAGCCTGGGCGCGGGGCGTCCCCCACGTCAAACCGGGAACGCAGGTACACGATATCTTTGTCTCCCGAGTAAGTTTGTGTCAACGATCCAGTTATTATCGCGCCTCTTGGATCGGTATCGACACTTTGCCATTGGTCCTCAGGTAACTGAGGCAGTATCGCAAGATCTGACGCAACAACGTCGGTAGGTTCGCTGCTCTGCCAGGCATACAAATCGCTCGTATTGCTCACCGATTGGAAGACTTCGATTTCCTCCGACACTCTTGGTGTAGCTGGAATTTGAGTTACTCGGATATCGTCAACCCATACTGGCTCGCCAAAACCCGGACGTGCCTCAAGTCCCAATGATCCAAATCGATGAGGAAAATGATCGAAAGAGACTAGCGGACTAGACATATCGTCGATAAACAGTTGTGCGTGCCGTCCCCGAACATCCAGCCTGAATTGATGCCACTTCCCAACTTTAATTTTTCGATCGCCAGATAGATAAACTTTCATCTCCTCATACAGTCGCCATGAGGGATTGCCATCATAGTGTGGGCTTACGCGCACGTAGCTTCCATTTGATTTTACGTAGACAACACCGAAGTCTGATCTCGAATCAGTATTCTGGTGGTTGTATATAAATCCAAGGTAACCATCACCGTCAGTCGGAAAAAGAAACCGGCCTTCCATGCGAACGTTTTCAAATTTCGATGACTCATCCAGCAAGACATGCGAAAAGCCGTTCTTTTTCCAGGAAAATCGCTCTCCCGTCGATCGAAGTTCCAATACATTGTTTTCTTTTCCGGATTCCTGTTCGATGCTGACGGTATCCTCGCGTAACAATTGCCACGTCCCAAGTCCGGCTTCAAAATCGTCCACTGCCAGAACTTCCTGGGATCTTGCATCGGATGAATGGATTGCCATCAAAATCATGAGGGTTACGTTAAAGCTTTGTAACTGCCGCTTTGCAAAACGAGAACTCAATAGCATTTGCCAACCTTTTGTATTTATTCTGGATTCGATCTTAGAGGAATGTCTATCCGCTTGGTTCCCGCCTTAGGCGTCTGTCGGCGCTGCGCGCTCCTCGGTGCGAACTTTTTGTTCAGTTCCACATCCCGAACTGCGACCTGGGCGAACGATCAGGGAGAATTACGGGGCCCGCTCACCCGGGGGCAGTAGCGCGTTCCGTCGTTGCAAAATGTAATGTATTTCATAGAGTTAGGGCGATATTCATCACTTGCAATTCATTTCCTATAGTATATACTTTTGTATAAACATCCGGGATACACGGCTATGCTGGCACTAAAAGTACATAAAGTAGGCAATTCGTTAAATTTGCGTCTCCCGAAAGACGCCGTCAGTACGCTGCGTGTCAGCGAAGGCGATGTCGTTTATTTGACCGAAACCGCTGGCGGCGGTTACCGAATCACGCCATTCGATCCGGAGTTCGAGCGTCAGATGGAACTGGCCGAAGAAGGCATGAAAAAGCACAGGAACGCATTACGCGAATTGGCTAAGTAATGGACCCGGCCTGGCTGGGTAAGGCCGTCGTGCTGGCGGTGCATGGGCGGCTGCTCGCCGAGCACGGCGGAGCCCCGGGAATTCGAGACACAGCGTCGCTCGATTCTGCATTGGCGCGACCGCAGCATCTTCTCGCTTATGGTGATGCTGATATCTACGATCTGGCCGCGGCATACACGTCGGGAATTGTTCGCAATCATCCGTTCGTCGACGGCAACAAACGCACGGGGTTTATGGCCGGATATGTCTTTCTGGCAAGCAATGAACTGCAATTGACAGCTACGGAGGTTGACGTTGTTCAGGTCGTAACGCTGCTCGCCGCGAGCGAAATCGATGAATCCGAGTTCGCCGCTTGGCTCAGAGAAAATTGCGAATCCGCCTGAAGCAGTGATGAACTGGTCGGGGTGAGAAGATGGAACGGCAGCTGCGCTGCCTCGCCTTCGGCGTCTGTCGACCGGCTGCGCCGGTCTCGGTGCGAACTTTAGATTCAGTTCCACATCCCGACCTGCATCCAGAAACAAAAAAATCGGCTCCCCCTGCGGGTGAGGAAGCCGATTTTTCTAATTCTGAATTGGTCGGGGTGAGAAGATTCGAACTTCCGGCCCCTGCCTCCCGAAGGCAATTCAACACTCGTTTGTTATCAA
>Ga0255052_10001624_pt1 | contig 16810 bp, 15 predicted proteins | sample JV7_2_21_MG_FD_188632 | JGI IMG/M metagenome (GOLD analysis project Ga0255052, IMG submission 188632) | Seawater microbial communities from Jervis Inlet, British Columbia, Canada - JV7_2_21 | ecosystem: Environmental > Aquatic > Marine > Inlet | place: Canada: British Columbia | collected...
AACCGAGCAAGCAGACTTTTTCCAATGGCGCTTCATTGCCGATTTTGGCGACCGCGATTTCCGGGAGTACTGTGTACTCACTAAATGTTGATGTTCCCATATAGTGATAAATAGGCTTGCCATTCAAGGAAAAGCGCGTTGTACCGTCGGGCATGAGGCCCTGACCCTGCGTCGCGCGAATCGCCTGGCACAAATTGGTCTTTCCCGACGTGCAGAAATCGCATTCGCCGCATTCAGGCGTGTACAGCGGGATCACGTGGTCGCCTGCGGCGACGGACGTGACACCAGCGCCAATCTCTTCGACGATCGATCCGCCCTCGTGCCCGAGCACGGCAGGAAAAATGCCTTCCGGGTCTTCGCCGGACAGCGTAAATGCATCTGTATGACAAACACCTGTCGCGACATTTCTGAGCAGGACCTCACCGGCCTTGGGTCCTTCCAGGTCGAGCATTTCAATTTCGAGAGGTTTGCCTGCTTCCCAGGCAACGGCAGCACGTGTCTTCATTCGTTTGTTACCCCGTTCGCTTTGCGTTCGTTTGGCGTCGCATATTGGCACGATTGCCGGATTTGCGACAGTGGCCACAGCTGCGGCTCCTAAGCCACGTTCACCTTACGTTCATAAAACGATTAAAAACAACAACTTGCTTTCATTCTCGGTTCATGTTCCGGATCGTATTCTGGAGCCGCACTAGGACAAACCGGAGATGGATATGAACAAGATAGTAACTGTAGCGTTAATAGCCGGTGGCCTGCTGCTTTTGGATTCTCCCGAGGCCGCAGCCCACAAAGAGGTACGCAATTCGTACCAGCCGTCTGCTCATTATCGAGTTGAGACGCGGCGTGCCAAGCACATGCCGTTTTGGCTAAAACGAAACCGGTCGTTTCGTAAATGGTACAAACATACGCGACTGCGGAGAAACAGGCACCTGGCGTGGCACCAGCTCTTTGATATCTATCGCTGGGAACGCGTCCGACTGAACAAGCACCGCCGCGGCGATCGTCGTTATTTCGATAACAATTACAGCGACAATCTCTATCGTGACTTTGATCGCCGGGAGCGGCGCGGTCACAGACACTAGCAACCGTAACTAGTCACAATCGGCAACAAGCCGGTCCGAAAGTCTTCGGGCCGGCTTTAACTGTGAACGACTCTGCTGTAAAACGGTTGCTTTGCGGCCATTGAAAATCTGCTTCAAACGATGACTCTCGACAAACTGCGCAAAAATCTATCGGCCGTCGATCGGCGCCTGGTGGAGCTCATCGCTGAACGACAGCAGATCGTAGGCGAAATCGGCAAAAGCAAACTCACGACCGGGGCGGGTACCCGCGACTATGCGCGGGAGAAGGATGTGCTCGACACGGCTCGCGAGCAGGCGGCGGATCTGGGCGTCGATCCCGACCTCGTCGAAGGATTGTTGCACCAGCTGATTCGTACCTCCCTCGAAAGCCAGGAGCGCGATCGAGTCGTGGCGGAAGGAAAAGGCGACGGTCGGCGTGCTTTAATTATCGGTGGCGCTGGCAAGATGGGCCGGTGGTTTGTCGATTTTTTCGCGTCCCAGGGTTTCGCGACGACCGTTGCCGACACAAGCGTCGATGACGGGCCGGGGCGCTATAAAAACTGGACAGACGCGGGTCTGGAGTTCGACTTTATTGTCGTTGCGGCTCCGCTCGCCGTGTCGGGCCGAATTCTCCTGCAGCTCGCGGTACTGAAGCCGAAGGGCTTGGTATTCGATATCGGATCGCTAAAGTCACCGTTGATGGATGGTCTCCGTGAGCTGCACGCGTCCGGTTGTCGGGTCACGTCGCTGCATCCCATGTTCGGTCCCGATACGCGCCTGCTTTCGGGTCGACATCTTATTTTCTGTGACGTCGGCGATGGCGACGCGACGGCAGCCGCAAAGGAGTTGTTTTCCGCGACGATGGTCGAACAGCTCGACATGGGGCTGGACGACCACGATAGGCTGATTGCGTACGTGCTGGGTTTGTCGCACGCACTCAATATCGCGTTTTTCACGGCGCTGGCCGAGAGCGGCGAGGCAGCGCCGAAGCTCGCGCAAATGTCGTCAACGACGTTTGATTCGCAGTTGCTGGTGTCGGCCGCGGTGGCAGAAGACAACCCCCACCTGTATTTCGAAATTCAAAACCTCAACAAGTTCGGACTCAGACCACTTGACGCGCTGTGTGACGCAGCGGCGAGAATTCGCGAAACGGTGGCCGGTGGCGACGAGCAAGCGTTTGTCGACCTCATGGAAAATGGTCGCGACTATTTTGCGTTGCGAGGCTGAACGTATGCCGTCCGTCGACGAATTAACACAAGAGCTTGAGGCGACCCGGCGTAAGCTCGAGCTGACGACATCCGAGGTCGTACGTAACGAAGAAAAAATGCGCCGCACGCACAAGCGTGAGCTACGGCTATTGCAGGCGGAGAGTCTTGACACCTTGATCGTCGCGTTGATCGATGGCCTTCGTGTCAGCTACGCCGTTGAGTATGTGAGCCTGGTGTTGTGCGATCCCGATCACGACATCCGTCATCTGTTGTTGGCCAATGGTACGCCGGCCGAAGACTTCGAAAATCTGCTGATGGTCGAGGCAATAACGGGACTGGCGCCACAATACATAGCGTTGCCGCGACCGTGGCTCGGTGCTTTTACGCCTTGCGATCATCAGCTCATCTGCCCCGGTGCAGCAGGGGCGAAGAGTGTTGCGATTATCCCGCTCACCCATAGGAGCAAGCTGCTCGGCAGTATTAATCTGTGCAGTGCCGACGCGGAGCGTTTTACCGGCGCGCATGCAAGTGACTTCCTTGCGCATCTCGGTATCATCGCGTCGTTTTGCGTCGAGAATGCAGTGAACCGGGCGCGATTGTTACGCAGCGGCTTCACTGACGTGCTTACCGGTTGGCACAACCGACGTTACCTGACTGTTCGCCTGAGCGAAGAGCTTGCGCGGGCGCGTCGCGACGGCGCGAGACTCGTCTGTCTGATGCTCGACATCGATCACTTCAAGCGCGTTAACGATAACTGGGGGCATGCCGCAGGCGACACAGTGCTGCGCGAGATCGCACAGCGAGTCGAATCGCAGGTGCGTGCCAGTGACGTCGCGGCGCGCTACGGCGGAGAAGAATTCGTCGTGCTGTTGCCGGGCACCGACGTTGCGTCCGCGCGGCTACTCGCGGAGCGAATCAGGAACGCGGTGTCGTCATCTCCGATCGAACTCCCAAATGGCGAGAGCGTGACGATTACGGCATCGATCGGTATCTCTGAGGTGCAACCCGCACCTGAGGCCGACGACCTCAAGACCGTCGGCGATTCTCTAATTGCGCGCGCCGACGTCGCACTCTACGCGGCCAAGTCGGCCGGCAGGGACCAGGTGGTTGTCGAGGCCGCATGAAGCGGGCCGTCATTATTGCCGTGCTGATGATTGTGGCCTGTGAATCAGGCCCGCGCCCCGAGCCGGTCGTCGTTTACGCACATGGTAGCGCGGCGTCTGGTCTTGAGCAGCGGTTCGCCGGTTTCACGGATGACACCGGAATTCCCGTGACGGTCCGGTATGGCGATAGTGTCGCGCTTACGAATAACGTGATCGGCAACCAGGGTTCGCCGCCCGCCGATGTGCTGCTGACTTCCGGCGTTGCCGACATTTGGCGCGCAGCCGATCAGGGGGCGCTGCGCCCTATTCGGGTGGCAGCGATGGAAATCGTTCCGCCGTTCGCAAAAGACCCGGACGGCTTCTGGGTAGCGTTCGACGTTTACCTGGCAGCGATCGGGCAGGCAAAGCGCATTACGGTGGGGCGGGTGACCGACTACGCCAGCCTGGCGCACCCGCAATTGAAGGGCGAGCTTTGCCTGTCGTCTTCAACGCTGCCGATAAATCGAGCCGTCATTGCCTTGCTTGTCGCCGACAAGGGAGAAAAAGAAGCAGAACGCATCGTGCGCGGTTGGGTAAGGAACCTGGCATTGCCACCTTTCAAAACAGAAGCCAGGTTGATAGCGGCGTTGCAATCGGACACCTGTGGTTACGGCGTCTTCTCGGATACCTATTCAAGTGACGGTATCAAGCGCATCAGCCCTGCTCCTCTCTATTACAACATCGAAGGTATTGGCGTTGCCCGTCATGCGCGCTACCCGGAGTCGGCCCAGAAATTGGTCGCCTGGCTAATCAAGCAGGAGAAAAGGGCGATGCACGATCACGCCGGCCGAAATATCGGCGAGGCTGGCTGGCGCGACGAAGATGCCACATTGCTCGCGGAACGCGCGGCCTACCGGTAGCGTTCCTGCCGAACCCTGCTCATTAGAATCAGAAATAGCGGTACTCCAATTGCTGCGGTTAGCGCGCCAACCGGCAACTGTCTCGGTGCCATTATTGTGCGCGCCATCGTATCGGCAACCACTAGTAAGGCGCCGCCCCCCAGCGCCGAGGCAGGCAACACGACGCGGTGGTCACTGCCGGCGACCAGGCGTACCAGATGCGGAACTACGAGGCCAATAAAACCGATTACGCCGACCGTCGTCACTGACACGGCTGTCGCCAGTGCGGATGCGGCAAATATCAGGTAGCGAAAACCACGCACCGGCAATCCTACAATCGCTGCCTGCAACTCGCCGCGAGACAGGACGTTCAAGTGTCGAGCACTAAGTGTGCCAGCGACTACGAGCGCAGCGAGCAACCAGAGACAGCGAGCCGGTTCGAACGCGAAACTAAGATCACCCATGAGCCAGAACAACATTCCGCGCAGATTCTGATCGGGACTTAAGGCCAGTAGCAGCGTTGTGGCGGCGCTGAAACCCGCGGCGAGCACGACGCCCGTCAGAAGCAGACGCGTCGGCGTCCAGCTGCCCGTACCGTGCGCGATGGAGAAAACCAGCAGCGTTGCTGCCATCGCTCCGCCGAAAGCGGCAAGGTCCACAACCGCGCTTCCCATGCCGAGCACCATTGCGAGCAATGCCGCCACCGCGGCGCCTCCGGAGCTGCCCAGGATATAGGGTTCCGCCAGCGGGTTGCGCAGCAGCACCTGCATCAGTACGCCCGCCACCGCCAGCAGACCGCCAACCGCAAACGCCGTTAGCGCCCGCGGCAATCGCAATTCGGTCACCAGTGCCTGAATCTCGGCAGGCGCATCGCCGCGCAGCGCGCTCAGCATTTCCGCAATACTGACATCGGCGCTTCCGGACGCCAGCGCGATGAAAAACGCGAAGGCGACCAGTAACAGCAATCCAACAAACAGGACCACGCGGCGACCTGCGAACACTGAAAATCTCCTGGGGCGAAAAGCGAAGGATAGTGTAAAGTAAACAGCAGTTAGAGTTTTAGTACGGTTGCTATGGGCAACGATTGGATTGACGCCGAAGGGTTTCGCGCTAACGTCGGCATCATCCTTGCGAACACTGACAACAAGCTGATGCTTGGCGGTCGTTTAGGCGCCAAGGGCTGGCAGTTTCCGCAAGGTGGCATGCTGAAAGGCGAAGACCCCACAGATGCGATGTTTCGTGAGCTGCACGAAGAGGTCGGCCTTGAAATGGGCGATGTCGAGGTGCTGGGTGTGACCAATGACTGGCTGCGCTACCGCTTGCCGGACAAGTTCATTCGGCGCAACAGCAAACCACTGTGCATCGGGCAAAAGCAACGTTGGTTCATTTTGCGATTGCATTCGGACGCCGAGAGAGTTCGATTCGATTGTTCCGACACGCCTGAATTCGATCGAATTCGCTGGGTCCACTTCTGGCGGCCAGTTAACGAGGTCATTTACTTCAAGCGGCGCGTTTATGCGCGTGCTTTGCACGAACTCGGACCCACTGTGTACCCGCAAGGCCTGCCAGAGCGCCCACGATGGTGGCCGAAACGCTGGCGTTCCGCGTTCGACAAGGATATCGCGCGCTCTGCAGAGTCTGCCGACGAGCCTCCGAATCCGTGACCTGGCGCACTTCTGTTTAGTCGGGTCACCGCGTAACATAACGTCTTTCCAGCCGTAGGCCGGGTAACCGATCTCAGTGGCAACGCAGTCTCATATACAAATGCATAGCACGAGCAGAACCTGGCTGGTTCGCGGCCTGATCGTTGGCCTGATTGCGATCGTTACATACCTGATTTTCGAATTCGGGCGCATCAATGGCGGCTATGACATTGTTGAAGCTGCGACTGATCGCCAGGCCCATGAAGAACGCATCACAGCGCTTGACGACGAAATCACCGCGCTGAAGCAGGAAGTCGCGCTGCTCGAGACGCATCGAGAGATTGATCGCGAAGCCTACAAGGAAGTCGAAGGCAGTCTTACAGCATTGCAGTTCAAGATTCAGGAGCAACGCGACGCGATCGCGTTCTATCGCGGCATCGTCTCACCCGCGGATGGCAAGCCGGGACTTCGCGTGCAGGATTTCAAGCTTACGCGCGGCAAGGCGGAAAGAGAGTTCAATCTGCGCTTGGTGCTCGTGCAGGCAAAGCAGCACAACCGCAAAGTGTCCGGTGACGTGAACTTGAGCGTGCAAGGTAGCCAGGACGGGGTCGAGACCAGCTACACGTTCACGCAGCTGATTCCGGCCGAAGCGGACAAGTCCTGGGCGTTCTCATTCCGGTATTTTCAGGATTTCGATCGCCAACTTGTTCTGCCGGATGGCTTCACACCGCAGCGTATTCGTGTTGAAGTGCTGTCGAAGACCCGTTCGATCGCGAGTATTGAAGAAATTTTCGCCTGGGCGACGAGCCAGGGCTAGTAGTGAGCGGCCGCTGACAGCGGCCACTTGGAGAACCCAATGTTCGGTAAGAAGCGACACAGGCACACCGTTGTTGAATCGCTGGTCGGCGCCAACAGCAAATTGAACGGCGACCTGCATTTTGAGGGCGGATGCCACATTGACGGCATGGTCAACGGCAATGTCACGGCCGATCCGGACACCGAGTCGGCGCTGAGCATCAGCGACGTTGGCAATGTCGATGGCGGCGTGACAGTGCCTTATGTTGTATTGAACGGTATCGTGCGCGGGGACGTTTTCGCCAGCCGGCGTGTGGAACTTGGGCCGACCGCGCGTGTCATTGGCAATGTGTATTACAATCTCATAGAAATGGCCATTGGCGCGGAAATCAACGGCAAGCTCGTCCACCAACCGGACGGACAAGTGCCGTTACTGGAGCAGACCACCCGGATCGACAAGTCGGCGGCGGCTGCGAACGAGTCATAGGCCAGGCCGAATACCAGGAAGAAGCAGTTATGCAAAGCGCGGGAACCATTGCACCGCCACCACCGCCCAGCGTCATTTTTACGGATGCGGCGGCGCACAAGGTGGGTGAACTCATTGCCGAGGAAGACAACCCAAACCTCAAGTTGCGCGTATTTATCTCGGGCGGCGGATGCTCCGGATTCCAGTACGGCTTCACTTTTGACGAGGATGTCGAGGACGGCGATAGCCAGGTTGAGAACCAGGTCGTGATGCTGTTGATTGATCCGATGAGCGTTCAATACCTCATGGGCGCGGAAATCGACTACAAGGAAGATCTGCAAGGTGCGCAGTTCATCATCCGGAATCCAAATGCACAAACAACCTGCGGCTGCGGATCGTCTTTCACCGTCTGAGGCCGACCAGCCGGAAATCATCGCCGCCGTTGATCTCGGCTCCAACAGTTTTCACATGATCGTTGGCGAGTTGCGCCACGGCCAGCTCGCCATCCTCGATCGTATTCGCGAAACCGTAAGGCTCGCCGAAGGCCTGTCGCCGAACGGCGATCTCTTGGATGACGCACGTGAACGCGCGATCAAATGTTTATCGCGTTTTGGCGAACGCCTGCGCGATATGCATGCCGGCAGCGTGCGTGCGGCTGGTACCAGCACCATTCGCCGCGCGCGTGAAGACTCCACATTCATGCGAGAGGCTGAGGACGCCCTCGGCCATCCGATAGAAATAGTCTCCGGTATCGAGGAGGCACGTCTCATCTACAATGGCGTAACGCACAGTCTGCCACCGACGGATGGATTGCGACTGGTCATGGATATCGGCGGTGGCAGTACCGAACTGATCCTCGGGCAGGCCGCACATCCGAAGGCCATTGAAAGTTTGCACATGGGTTGTGTTTCATTAACCGAACGATTCTTCCCGGACGGCACCTTGAGCAAGCGTTCGTTCGCAAAAGCGCGCATGGCCGCTCGCTTGGAATTGCGTCCGGTCAAAGCGTTTTTTCGCGACGCCGGCGACATCGAAGCGATTGGTACGTCGGGAACAATACGTGCCACCGAAGCCGTCGCTCGGGAGCTGGGCTTTATCGAGTCGGGCCTGACACCCGCAATCGTTGATCAGCTTATTGATGAGGTCCTAGAATTCTCGACGATCGGCGAACTGTCTTTAAGTGGTTTGTCAGATAGGCGAGCGCAGGTCTGGCCGGGGGGATTATCTATCCTTGCCGAGCTGCTAAGCGTTTTGAGAATCGAGCACCTGCAAGTATCGGACGGCGCACTGCGCGAGGGTCTGCTTTACGATCTCCTGGGTCGCCTGCAGCACGAAGATGCGCGGGAACGCACAGTCCAGGCAATGTTGTCGCGCTACCAGGTAGATTCCGACCAGGCGTCGCGCGTCGCCCGCACCGCCGCAGACCTGCTGACGCGATGCCAAGTTACGTGGAGTCTCGAAGATGATATTGCCGGCAAAGTTCTTGATTGGGCGTCGCGCCTCCATGAGATTGGGCTGGACATCTCGCATGATGGTTATCAGCGCCACGGCGCTTATATCGCCGAGCACGCCGATATGCCCGGGTTTCCTCGCGCAGAACAGCGTTTTCTTGCGTTACTAATCGGGGGGCAGCGGCATCGCATTGATGCGTCTCGTCTCGGTTCGCTGCCGGAGCCATGGCGTGAATCAGGATTGCGATTGCTGATGATATTGCGACTTGCCGTGTTGCTGAATCGCAGCCGCAATAATGACGCCGTTCCCGAATTGCAACTACAAGTGTCGGAAAACTCGTTACAGCTACACTTTGACCGGGAGTGGCTGGAAGTGAATCCATTGACGATTGCGGATTTGCAGCGCGAGCAGGTGTTCGTCGCAGAGCTTGGATATAGTCTGACGTTCGACAAACTTTGACCCACGATCGCCTGCGCGAAAGCTACAAGGGAGTCGCGAGGTGTTCCAGAAAGGTTTCCTGCGCAGAAATTCGCTCGGTTTTGCCTGGGGTCAGGCGTTTATAGCTGCCGTCGCCGTTGAGCGCCCACGCTTCACAATTGTCGGCGAGGAAGAGTTCGAGGTGCCGACGGAGCTTTTCTCTCATCGCTTTCTGGCGGATTTCGAAGCAGGATTCATTGCGGCGGAACATGTTTCTGTCCATCCAATCCGCACTGCTGCAGTAATATTCCTCGTCACCATCGTTGAGAAAGTAGTAGACGCGCGAGTGCTCGAGGAAGCGACCGACGATTGAGCGCACACGAATGTTCTCCGACAATCCCTTCACGCCTGGGCGCAAGGAACAAATACCGCGAACGATAAGGTCGATCTTCACGCCAGCCTGGGATGCTGCATACAGTGCATCAATCAACTGGGGTTCGTTGAGCGAATTGATCTTGGCGACGATGCGAGCGTTCTTGCCAGCTTTGGCATGTTCTATTTCGCGATCAATCTTGTCGATCAAAGCGTCGAAGAGACTGAACGGCGACGCGAGCATGCGTGTCATATTGCTTGCTTCAGTTAGACTCGTTAGTTGCAGGAACAACTTGTGCACATCTTCGCCGAGACGTTGGCTGCTGCTCAGGTAGCCATAGTCGGTGTAAACCGAGGTCGTGGCGTGATGGTAGTTGCCGGTTCCCAAATGCACGTATCGAACCAGTTTCCCGGCTTCGCGTCGCACGATCAGCATCATTTTCGCATGCGTCTTGAATCCAACCAGACCGTAAACTACGTGCGCGCCCGCCTCCTGCAGACGGTTCGCAAGCGCAATGTTGGCAGCCTCGTCGAATCGTGCCATAAGCTCGATGACGACGGTTACCTCCTTGCCTGATCGTGCCGCAGAAACCAGGTGATCGACTATAGGCGAGTCTGGTCCGGTTCTATATAGCGTCTGTTTAATTGCGAGTACATCCGGGTCCGCTGCCGCGGAAGACAGGAACTCGATAACTGGCGCGAAGGACTGGTAAGGATGGTGCAGAAGCACGTTCTTGTTGGACAAGACAGAGAACATGTCCTCATCATTGCGCAACTCATCGGGGAGGCCCTGTGTAAATGGCTCGTAGAGGAGCCGGGGCCGGTCGTCCAGATCGCAGACGGTCGCGAGTCGATTGAGATTGACAGGGCCCTCGACGAGGTACATGTCGCGTTCTTCCAGGTGGAAGTGATCCAGCAGGAATTCCTGCAGGTCCAGCGGACAGCCGGCGCCTATCTCGATGCGTACGGCGGCGCCATAACGACTGGCTTCGAGCTGACCCTCCAGCGCGCGGACGAGGTCGCTGACCTCCTCGTCATCGACGTAAAGGTTGCTGTTGCGAGTGATCCTGAACTGGTAGCAATCGTCAACGTCGAGTCCAGGGAACAGGCGGTCGACGTGCACACGGATAATCGAGGACAGGAACACGAAATTGTGCTCGTCGGGTTTACTCAGGTGGTCGGGGAGCCGAATGATCCGCGGCAGCGATCGCGGCGCCTGCACCATGCCACGGTGTCGACGCCGCCCGAACGCATCTTTGCCGCGCAGTGGCACAATGAAATTGAGACTCTTGTTCAGGATTTGCGGAAACGGCCGCGAAGGATCGAACGTGAGCGGCGTCAAGACCGGGACGACCTGTTCATCGAAATACTCACTCAGCCACGCTTGTTGCTCTTCGTTCCACTTTTCGCTTTGGACGAAGCGCACGCCCGCTTTGGTCAGTTGCGGAAACATGACCTTATTAAGTAATTCGTATTGTTGGCCGATCAGGTCGGCGACTTTCGGACAAAGTTCGTCGAATACCTGCTGCGCCGGAATTTTATCAGGGCCCTGCGCCGGTGCGCCAATTTCCATGCGTTGTTTGAGCGCAGCGACGCGGATTTCGAAGAATTCGTCGAGATTCGTGCAGCTGATACAAAGAAAACGCAAGCGCTCAAGTAGTGGCACGTCGGAATCTTGCGCTTGTGCGAGCACGCGTTTGTTGAACTCAAGCAGGCTGAGTTCGCGGTTGATGTAGAGCTTGTCCATGTCAGGGAGAGTGTATCGCGCCCAACACCACTTTGAGTCTTGCACCGGTCACACTTGGAAGATTGCCACTCTGATGTTTGCTTGTGCGCATCGCGAGCCACGCGAACGCCGCGGCTTCGACCCAATCCGGATCCAGCCCCACATCTTGGGTACTTGATACATTGGTTTCCGAGAGGTTACGACGAATGCGCTGCATGAGATCCCCGTTGTGTACGCCGCCGCCACAGATATACACAGCACTTGTAACGGGAGCATATTTTTGGATCGCCGCCGCAATTGTGACGGCGCTTAGTTCGCACAGGGTCGCTTGCACGTCGACCGGTTCATAATTTTCTGCGCCATATGCGTTGAGCCATTCCAGGTTGAAGTACTCGAATCCCGTGCTTTTCGGCGGTGCGGTGCCGAAGTAATCATCGGCCGCCATCTTGTCCAGCAGAGGTCCAATAATCGCGCCACTCGCGGACCATTGCCCGTTATCGTCATACGGCAGGCTGCGCTGTGCGTTGATCCACGCATCGAGCAGAGTGTTGCCCGGCCCGGTGTCGAAACCGATAATTGCCTCATTGCGTGCCGGAAGTGCCGTGATATTAGCGATACCGCCAATATTTAGTACCACCGCTGGCGCAGCATGCGTGCGAAAAAGCCATGCATGAAAAGGAGGTACCAACGGAGCACCCTGGCCGCCGGCTGCAATATCGGCGCGTCTGAAGTCGGCGACGGTCGTGATACCGGTGCCAGCAGCAATTGTCGCGGCGTCGCCTATCTGCAGGGAAAACGGGTATTTACCGGTGGGTTGATGGCGCAAGGTCTGGCCGTGACTGCCGATTACGGCGACATCGCTCTTCCTTATTTCGCTCTTCTCAATAATTGCCAGGGCCGCGTCGCGAAAACACTCTCCGGTCCAGCGGTCGAGCATGCCGAGTTGCTCAAGGCCGCAAAACTCGGGTTTCTGCACTGTATTCCGTAGCAAACGGCGGAGTTCATCGGGATAGGCGTGCGCGTGCGTGGCGTGCAGCTGAAGGGACTCGTTCTCAAAACTCGCGAGCACGGCGTCTATACCGTCCATGCTGGTGCCGGAAATCAAACCGATGTAGGAATGCGTCATCGCAATTACTGATTGCTGTAGCCGATCGACGCGACCTTGGTGCTCTTGAACTGCTCGAGTTCCCGAATGATGGGCTTCGATTCGGCCAGGAAATCTTCTCTGTACTCTTCGGCGATCGGTTCCGCGTCGGGCAAGGCAATCGTCCGCGGATTGCGATGCACACCGTTCAGGCGGTATTCGTAGTGCAAGTGATTCGCTGTCGCCAGACCGGTTGCGCCGACGTAACCGATGGTTTGTCCCTGACGAACCCGCGAGCCAATACGTGCTTTGGCCGCGTACCCGGACATGTGTGCGTAGAGGGTCGTGATGTTACCGCCGTGCTGCAGTATTACGGCTTTGCCATAGCCCGATTTGGTGCCACGAAAAATCACCTTGCCGTCGCCGGCAGCCTTGATGGGGGTGCCGCGTGGTGCCGCGTAATCGACACCTCGATGGGCCCGAATGGTGTTCAGGATCGGGTGACGACGCTTCGGATTGAAGTTCGAACTGATGCGAGTGAAGTCGACCGGGTTTCGAATAAACGCTTTGCGGACACTATCGCCTTCGGGCGTAAAGTAATCCGTATGGTCGTTTTTGTCCTTGAAACGAATTGCCTGAATAGATCGTCCATCGTTATTGAATTCTGCAGCGATGATCTCGCCATCTATAACGAATTCACCGTCCTGCCAGATTTCTTCGTACTGTACGTAGTAGTTGTCGCCGCTACGAATATCAAGAACAAAATCGACATCCCAGGCGAAGATGCCAGCGACATTCATGATGATCTTGTCGGACAAGCCGGCTTCCGCGCCGCTCTCAAACAGTGAGCTGTTGATTACGCCGTAGGCATGTCGTTTGCGGGTTTCGATGGGTCGCTCGATAACCTCGGCGACAAAGTTTGAATCTTGTTTTTCGATCTTTAGTGCGCTTGTCATATCGAGCTCCGAGTACAGGCTCAGGAGCTGACCTTCATCGTGGGTTACTTCGAAAACGTCTCCCGGCTTGATTCGGCGGAATCGTCGCTTCGCCTCGTCGAGTTGGGCGATTGCCATCAGGTGACCAAGATTCAGTTTGTTCTTGCGAAATAATTTTTCCATGGTGTCGCCGCGACCGACCGTTAATACAAGCGTATCGTATTGAGGTTCGGGCTCGGTAGCGACGATTGGTGGGAGGCTGGACGACACAATCTCTTCCGCATCAGTGCTTGGGGTCACTGGCGGTTCCGTAGTCGCCGTCATAACCGGCGTGTCGGAGGCGGGTGGTTTGGGGTCGCTGCTACCAAGACCGGTAATCAGCGCGACGCCGACTAAGGGGATACCCAATCCAACCGCAAACCATTGTATGGCTTTGGATTTTGAGGGTCCCTGCGCAGTGGAAGGCTTGTAATCGTGTAGAAGTGGACTGACCGGACGATTCAAGTCTGCGTCCCTCCAAACCTGGAAGGCGCTACTCTACCGTGCACGATTTTCCAGGTCAAAGAAAAGGTTTATAAGTCATGGTGTTAACCATTGCCGGGATGCTACAGTCTCGCCAATGAGCGGCATCACGCAACAAATCGCTGAACTGACGCGCGGAGCCGACGAGGTACTGCCGAAAAATGGCCTCGAGCCAAAACTAAAGCTCGGCAGACCCTTAATCGTCAAAGCCGGTTTCGACCCAACGGCGCCCGATCTGCATATCGGGCATACGGTCCTGATCAACAAGATGCGCCAGTTTCAACAACTGGGTCACGATGTGGTGTTTCTGATCGGTGACTTCACGGGCATGATCGGCGATCCATCGGGCAAGAATTCAACCCGGCCGCCGCTTTCGCCCAATGAAATCAAGGCCAATGCCGATACCTATGAGACGCAGATCTTCAAGATTCTTGATCGAGACAAGACTCGTGTTGAGTTCAATTCAAGCTGGATGGGCAGCATGGATGCGGCAGGGCTCGTCACGCTCGCGTCGCACCAGACCGTGGCGCGCATGCTGGAGCGCGATGATTTCAAGAAACGCTACAAGGGCGGTGTGCCTATTTCGATTCATGAGTTCCTGTATCCGATCGTACAGGGCTACGACTCAGTGCAACTCAAGGCGGACGTCGAACTCGGCGGGACAGATCAGAAGTTCAACCTGTTAATGGGTCGGGAACTGCAGACGGATTACGGGCAGGAACCGCAAATCGTCATGACGACGCCGTTGCTCGAAGGCCTGGATGGCGTGCAGAAGATGTCGAAATCGCTCGACAACTACGTCGGTATCACGGATTCGCCCGACGAGATGTTCGGCAAAATCATGTCGATATCGGATGACTTGATGTGGCGGTATTTCGAGGTCTTGAGTTTTCGCACGCTCGACGATATCGCTTCCCTGCGCCGTTCCGTCGAAGACGGCATGAACCCGCGCGACGCAAAATTTGAACTTGGGCAGGAAATAGTTGCCAGATTTCATGATGGCGGCGCCGCCGAAAGTGCCAAGAAGGCGTTTATTTCCCGGTTCCAGCAGGGGGCGATGCCGGACGAGATCGTGGAGATGACGCTGGATAGTCACGACGGATATCTCGGCATCGCACACTTGTTAAAAGGCGCTGGTCTTGTAAGTAGCACGTCCGAGGCGTTTCGAATGATCGATCAGGGTGCGGTCAAGATCGACGGGCAGCGTGTTGCGGATCGCTCGTTGCAATTGGGTGCGGGCAGCAGCAACGTCTACCAGGTCGGTAAACGCAGGTTTGCCCGCGTCAGTCTTACCTGACGACATCGAGGCGCGTGCCGCTGGTCGGCATCGTAGAGCAATGACGGGGTTGGAGATTTATTCATGAAGTCGGTTCAGCAGTATGCGGCGGCGTTCTTGCTCGCCTTGTTTCTCGGGCCCTCACCGGCATTGGCCGATGCCGAGTCCGACGAGCTGCGTGCGCAATTCGACAATGTCATAGACGGCCTCAATAACAATTCCTTCGAGCGGTTTCACCGGGCCATCGTCAAAAAGGACATGACGTCGCGCATTTATAGCGGCCGTCTCATCGAAACGGACGTGAAGAAGGCGTTCGCGGGCGATTTTACTGGCTCGGTTGGGCAGATGTTTTCCTCCTCTTTTCCAAAGTCGAAAAAAGAAATCCTGGGCACCATAATCGATTTCGATTTCAAGGGTGGCGAAGGACGTGCCGTCGTACGTTACGCTTTGTCGGGATACCGGTATTCGTATCATGTCTATGAATTGCGGGGAGATTCGAAAGGGCGTTTGGTCATCGTTGACTGGGTAGATTACTACCAGGGAAACCAGTTCTCCGACGAGGCCGGCGATGCGCTGGTCATGGCCATGCCGAGCAAGCAAGCTGCGCGCAGCTTGCTGGACAACAAGGCAATGGGCGAGGTGGAGGTTTTCCAGATTGCCGAGTTGTTCAAGGCTGTGCGCGATAATAAACCCGAACGCTTCTTCCAGATTTACGACGGCTTGAGCGATGCGGTCGTAGCAGAAACCGTGATTATGAAACTCAACTTGCAGCTGGCACTGCTGGCGCGCGATGGCGAGCGTATTGAGGGGGCTGTTCAATCGTTGGAAAAAAGACTCCCTGACGACGCATTGTTCAGCCTGCGACTAATCGAGTTTTACATCCCAACGAGGCAGTACGACAAAGCGATCGCGGCGCTGGCAAGGCTGCAGGATGATATTGGCATTCGTGACGCTGCATCAGAGTCCCTGAAGGCATCGGCAGCGCTGGCAATGGGAAACACGGCGGACGCCGAAAAGTATGCGTTGCAGGCAACGGTCGTCGAGCCATCGCTGGAGCTGGGTTGGTGGTCGCTGCTTCGCGCTCGTACACGTGGGCAAGACTATAGCGGTGCGATGGAGGTGCTCGCTCGTCTCGAGGACAATTTTGGGCATACGCTGGGCCCCGAAAAGCTCAAACGCGACCGGTTTCTCAAGGTGCTGGCCGACAAGCCCGAGTATCTGGACTGGCGTGCCTCCCGGGAGTAGGCCGGCCACGCCCGGACGGCGGCGCTGAGCTTGTATGAGTCTGCGGGTTTCGAGTACGCGAGCCGCGCGAGCCCCTCAGATTACCGGCGCACCCACGTTTACACGTTGTATCGGCGAGATCGTGCCTTGGTATCCTGATGGACGGTTTTTACCGCGAAAAATAGCTCTTTTGCTGCGCCTCCCCGGCTCTTTGGAAGCCGCGCCAGACAAGGATTTCAGCCTTTTTTGCAAAACAGGCAAAAAGGTGTTGACGGGCTTGGATTCGCGGCTATAATGCCCCGCTCGCTGAGGACACGGTGTGCCTTAGTGACCCCCAAAGAAAGACTGCAGGCGCCTGAGGGCTTTTGGTTGGCCCCCTACCGCCTGTATACTTGTGGGTCTGCCTCGTGAAAACGTGGCTCGTTCTTTAACAATGAAATCAGATAATTTGTGTGGGTGCTTGCGTTGGAGTTTGCGAAGGCAAAATCAACGTAAGAACCAAGTCAGTTTTAAGTAATTGAGAATTGGTGATTACGTCTTTAGTAGAAGCTACAAGCTTTAAACTGAAGAGTTTGATCCTGGCTCAGATTGAACGCTGGCGGCATGCCTAACACATGCAAGTCGAACGGAAACGATGGAAGCTTGCTTCCA
>Ga0255052_10001625_pt1 | contig 16808 bp, 13 predicted proteins | sample JV7_2_21_MG_FD_188632 | JGI IMG/M metagenome (GOLD analysis project Ga0255052, IMG submission 188632) | Seawater microbial communities from Jervis Inlet, British Columbia, Canada - JV7_2_21 | ecosystem: Environmental > Aquatic > Marine > Inlet | place: Canada: British Columbia | collected...
GCCTCGGTAGCCTCGGCAGTGATCGCGAACTTCAGACCGAAGCGAGAAGAATGACTTCCCTGCTTGAAATGGCTTCCGACGAAGCGGCGCTGCAGGGTCGCGATTTCGGACTGGAGCTCACGCAAAGTTCTTATCGATTCGTCGAATTCGATCCATTGACGGAGCAGTGGTTCGAGGTTATCGGTGACGATCTCATGAGACTGCGCCAGCTGGGACAAGACACTGAATTCGATTTGTTTCTTGAAGACAAGCGCGTCCTGCTTGACGTCGACCCCGCCAACATCGCGGAAGACAATGACGAGGAGGACGACGACAAAAATCTCGACGACGACTATCTTCCGCACGTCCTGATTTTGTCGAGTGGCGACATTTCGCCATTCGAACTCGAAATCATTCGAATGAGCGACCGGGCGAGCATCCAGTTAAGTGCAACACCCGCGGGCGAACTCAAGGTAGGCACGAGTGAGGACGAATAAGGGCTTTACCCTGATCGAGGTCATGGTCGCAATGGCCATTGCCGCACTCGGTCTTGCCGCCGTGGCGGCCAGTGTCAGTCAGATGATCGACGCAGGCGCCGCCATGCAACAGCGAACTTATGCAAGCTGGATCGCACAAAACCAGATAGCCGAGATGAGGCTCGCAAATGTGGTGCCCGAGATCAGCGAAACCTCCGGCGACACGATATTCGCGAGTCGCGAATGGATCTGGCGGGCAACGATTTCGGAAACCGGCGTCGAAAACCTGTTTCGGGTCGATGTGCAGGTGGGGCTTGCGGATGGTGACGAAAACGTCCGTACAGTCACCGGATTTATCGGCGAGCCCGTCGCGCCGGGCCAGAGTAACCTCGTCTGGATCAGAAATTCCCTCGCCGTCGGTGAACTGGAATGACGGTCACTCGCCGGCATCAGAAAGCGTTCACGCTGATCGAGGTCATGGTCGCTCTTGCCATATTCGGTATCCTGTCTGCGATGGCATATTCCGCGCTCAGCCAGACCCTGCTGGGCGCCGAAATGCTGAGCGAACGCATGGATCGCCTGCAGGCAATACAGCGCACGATGCGGCATCTGAGTCAGGATTTTATCCAGCTTGCGCCCCGCCCGGTCCGACTCGAGCTCGGAGATTCGTTTGGCCCTGCACTGCAATCAGACCTGAGTTCCGAGTTTGCGGTGGAACTGACGCATGGCGGTTGGAACAATCCAATCGCACTACCGCGTGGCACCTTGCAACGCGCAGCTTACCGGCTCGAGGAAGATGAGCTCGTGCGCTACTACTGGACGGTTCTCGATCGCACCTTTAGCAATGAACCGGTCGCCGTGACCATTCTGGACGGTGTGGAAAGTATACTTTTTCGCTATTTGCTCGAGAGCGGAGATACGATCGAGCAGTGGCCCCCACCGACCGCGCCCGGACTGCTTGGCCTGCGCCAGCGGCCAAGGGCCGTCGAGATCATATTGACCCTTCAGGACGAGGGTTAGATTCGCAGAATCGTGGAGATTGCGCCATGATGAAGCGCCTTAAGGATAGCGGCGTTGCGCTGATCACCGCCATGTTGATAACGGCACTCGCCAGCCTGGTCGCTGCAAACCTTGCCTGGGATAACGCGCTCGATGTCAGGCGTACGATGGTTTTGCTGAACAATGAACAAGCTATCCAGGTCGCGCTTGGCGCAGAGAGCTGGGTGGTCGGTATCCTGCATCAGGACATGCAGGACAGTGAAACCGATCACCTGGGAGAAATCTGGGCGCTCGATATTCCCGGGTTTCCGATCGAGGGCGGCGACGTAACCGGCGTCATCGAGGATCTGCAGGGCCGCTTCAACGTCAATAATCTGATTGATGACAACGGTCAGATCGAACAGGAGTCTCTGGAGCGTTTTCGTCGCCTGCTCGAGGCACTGGGTCTGGATCCCCGGTTTGCCGGCATTGCCGCCGACTGGCTTGACAGCAATGCCGAGGCGTCCTTTCCCGACGGCGCCGAAGACGCAATTTATACCGGCATACTGCCGCCGTATCGCAGCGCCAATCAAAGCCTCACGAGTGCCAGTGAACTGGCTGCGCTGGAAGGAATGGAGCGGGATATCTTCAACATCCTTCGCCCGCATATCACCGCGCTGCCCGGTCGGACTCATATCAACGTGAATACGGCAACCGCGGCCGTCCTTCAGTCCCTTGATGAAAATATGTCCACGGCAGATGTGGAGGGGCTGATCACAGAACGCGAATCTGCAGGTTTTGGCGATATTCAGACGGCGTTCCAGTCTTTGGTGACCCCGGATGTGCTAAATACACTCGAGGACAAGACGAGTTATTTTCAATTGAAGGTCGTGGTGCGGATTGATACGGTTCGGGTCACCTTGTATAGCGTGTTACAGCGCGGAGCCCAGGGCAGTGTTACTCCGATTCTGCGAAGTTTTGGAACGACCTAGTTGGACCATTGGTATGGCGGAATTTCTGGTAATTCGAATCGGCGATCAGCCCGGACAGGCGGCTGACTGGATTGCCGTCGACGGCACCGGCGCAAGAATTACGCAACCGCTATCGGGGCCGCTCATGGAGGCCCTCAACGATGTCGGCGACCGAAGTGTCATCGTTCTGGTACCAAGCGCCGAGGTTCTCACGACCAGCGTCGACATTCCGATCAAAGGCGGTGCGCGTCTCCAGGCAGCATTGCCCTTCGCGCTCGAAGAACATCTTGCAGAAGACATCGACAAACTTCATTTTGCAGCCGGCACGCGCCGGAGCAGCGGCAATATTCCGGTCGCCGTCATCAATCGCAATAGACTCAGCGAATGGATAGACATGCTGAGCGACGCCGGCATTCAACCGTCGGCAATGATTCCCGACAACTATGGCCTGGCCCGCATACCCGGAACGATAAGCCTGCTGGTGGCGGAAGACCAGGTCATGATCAATGACGGCGCGGATATCGAATTCGTCATGCAGGGCGTCAATCCCGGCGACGCGCTCGCCGCAATCGGAGCGTTGGATGCCAGCGACGATGAGGGCGAAGCGGAAGATCGGCCGCTGATGCCAAGACATGTCCTCGTTTACTGCGAACCGGAATATGAAGAACGCTATCAGCATGAATGGCTGGCACTCCGTCACGAAATGGAGAGTCTCGATGTGAATCTGCTGCCCGATGGCGTGATGCCGAGGCTGGCCGTTACCGTCGCAACCGGCGCCGGTGTCAATCTGTTGCAGGGAGAGTTCGGTGCTAGGAGGGAGTACTCTGGACTCTTCAAGCCATGGCGATATGCAGCCATCCTGTTACTGGCATTAGGATTCGTCGGCTTTGCTGCCAAAGCGACCGACTACTATGTGCTCAAGCGGCAGGAAGCGGACCTGAAGCAGCAATTCGAAGCTGAGTACCGGCAGATCGCGCCCGGTGCCGCTGCCGTCGTCGATCCTGCCCGTCTGATCGCCACGCTCAAAACCAGAGCGGGCAGTGCGGGATCGCCTTCCGTCTTTCTGCAGACGCTCGAGCAGCTCAGTCGTGCCCTGCAACAGAGTAAAGATGCGCGAATCGAAGCCATCAGCTACCGCGCTGGTGTCGTCGACGTGCGGCTGAGTGCGCCCAACGTGTCGACGCTCGACAGTATTCAGCGAGTCGTCGGCGAGAGCGGCCAGTTCGAGGCGGCCATACAATCGACCGATCAGGACGGCGAGCGGGTCAGCAGCCGAATTCAGATCAAGGTGCGGGGCGCATGAGAGACTGGTACGAATCTCTGCAGGCACGTGAACGTCTGTTCGTCGTAACGGCCGCAGTATTTCTTGCTTTTGCCGTGCTGTATCTCGGCATCTGGATGCCCCTGGATCGCGGGCAAAAGACACTGTCTCTGAGCGTCGAAACCTGGAAGACCGCGCTCGCAGAACTGCGACCTTTGAGAATCCAGTTGCAGGGCCCTGCATCCGGCCAGACGCAGGGCGCCGGACGAAACCAGTCGCTTGTTGTCATCATTGACAACACGCTCCGGGAGCGAGGCTTGTACAGCGCCTTGCAGAGGAGCCAGCCAACGACCGGCAATGGCATTCGCGTCGAATTCGAAAATGTTGCCTTCGATGATCTCGTGTTGTGGCTTGGGGACCTGAGCACTCAGTACGGGCTTCAGGTCCAGTCGGGGAGTTTTTCAAATCCGCGGGACAGCGAAGGACGCGTCAATTCGACGGTGACACTGGAACGATCCTGATAATGAGAAACTTCAGGCGCCTGATTCTTGCCGGAATCGTCACCTTCGTCCTCGGGCTGATCATTACGTTTCCTGCCAGGGTTGCCTACCAGTGGTTTGCGCCTGCGGATTTGAAGCTCAGCGGCATCAGTGGATCGATATGGCGCGGCACCGCCACACAGGGCTCCGTCGGCGGCATCTACCTGGCTGATCTCAGCTGGAGTTTCCGGCCCCTCGGCCTGTTGAGCGGCAGACTCGAATACGCCGCTCGCAGCAATCTTGCGCCCGGCTTTGTAGACGCGAATATCGGTGTCGGCGTCGGCGGCAGTCTCGCAATTACCGATGTCAGCGGCTCCCTGACTCTGGACATGCTCGCAGAGGTACTTCCGCTGAACGGCATCACAGGCGATGTCAGCCTGCAATTCGAGCAACTTGTAGTCGAGAATGGATTGCCGGTCGAAGTCAGAGGCACACTCAAGATTGCAAATCTCGTCTCGCGCTACCTCTCGCCATCGCCACTTGGTGACTACCAGGCGAGATTCGAAACGGAGGCTGACGGGATTCTGGGATCTGTCGACGCGATCAGTGGCGTTCTCGATCTGATTGGAACAATCAAACTGGGCCGCGACCGTAACTACGAGTTCGCCGGCAAGATCGCGGCAAAATCAAATGCACCGATCAATATCTCGCAGCAACTCCAGCTTCTGGGATCACCGGATGCCGACGGCCTGCGGGACTTTCGTATCGAGGGACAACTTTAGACTTCCCGAAATTCCTGCAACAGCGGAAAATACAGTGCCGTACGCACCGGCGCATCGGTCAGTTCACCGTAGAACATGGCATATTTTTCGAGCTGTGGCCGATACCGCTCCGACTCCTGACCGAGAAATCCTTCGAGATCGCCGCCTTCGTGCGTGCTGGTCTTGTAATCGATGATCCAGTGCACACCGTCATCATCGATCCTGATCCGATCTATGACGACGGATTCGACATTACCGTTCCAAATACCAGTAAGCGCTAACTCTGCGTGCCCTTCACCGTTCAAAGCCCACCTGCCTTTCGGATCAGCAAAAATACCGCGAAGTGCGTTCTCAACCCGATCGCATATTTCACCGACTTCTTTCGCGGGAACGCCGAGTCTCTCGGACCATTGCTGGTTGACTGCGCGTAATTCGGATAGCGTGTTTGCACTTAGTTGTACAGCGCCATCCGCCACCTTTTGTAACCAACGATGCACGATTGTCCCTGCATGTCGCGCGCTGCTGCCCACCCAATAGTATTCCACCACGGTTTCTGCAGACTTATCCGTATTACGATCTGTCGTGACTAATGCGGGCAACGCCGGAGCATCCGGCAGCTTCCACTGGCGCGCAAAGCGTCGCAGCGTTGGATCGACCAGACTGTTGTCGTCGTCCGATTTGCCGGACAATTCTGCGGCGCTAAAGGCATTTTCGAAGGTTGACTCCAACGATGGCCAGATTCGGTTCAACAAACTTCCTGCCTTCGGCGGACGAAAACTCTGAGCGTCGCTAGCAAGCGGAACATGGCCAAGCAAATGCAGGGATTTTTTGGCCCTCGTGCATGCAACGTAAAGCAGCCTGTCCTGCTCGAGCCTGTCCTTGTCGCGTTCGGAATTTTCGATAAATCGATGCAGTGGATCGCGCTCGAGTTCGGATCGGGGACCGACCGGGCTGATGACCATGTCACTACTGCCGCGACGGCCCGGAAAATTCAACCAGCTAAGGACTGATTTTTCGCTTTTGCCAGCCACCCGGCCGAGGCCATATAACAGGACGTGATCGAATTGCAGTCCCTTGGCCCGATGCATTGTCATGACCTGCAAGCGGCAGTCGCTGCTTGCGGCACTAGACACACGTTCATCGTCGAGCAAGCTCTCCAGTTTGCCAACATCTGCAAGCGTCCCTGCCGACTCGAGCTTATCGATGACAGCCAGGAACCGATAAATGTTTTCGAGTTCCCCCAGGCCACGCAGGAACACCGGCCCGCCAAGTGCAAACCAGGTCACCTCGACACGTTCTCTCAGAGAGTCGCCGGCGATCGTGCGCAGCTGTTTTTGCATCGTATGAACGAATGCCTGCACCTGTTTCGCCGCGTCCGCACTTAGCCCGGCAATACACTCTTCGGTTTGCAAAAGGTCCCAGACGATACTGTGCGAATCGTTTTTTACGATTCGATGCAGATCCTCCCAGGTCAGCCCGACCCAGGGACCGCGTAATAATGCCAGCCACGCAATCCGGTCGCCGAGGTGACACATTGCCCGCGTCAGGGCGAGAATATCGATGATTTCAGGCAGGTCGGTCAGCCTGTCGATCTCCACGGCCTGATAAGCGATGTCCGTTGTTCGCAACGCGGCAAGTAGCGAGGGTAGCGCTGTCCGACTGCGAACGAGCACGGCGGTCGTTTCATCGCCGCCGGCGCCCAGACACGCCTTCAGGATTTCGACACCCTGCTCTGCTTCGACAGCCGAATCGCTACCGAACAGCGGGTATATCCTGCACTCGCCTTTGCCCGCAAATTCTGGCACGGAGACGGCCTCGGCGTACGCGATTGCCGCGGTAGACACATCGTCTTCGGCGGGAAACGTCTCTTTGAAGGTATCGTTGAACCAATGCACAAGATTCTCGCCGGAGCGAAAGTTTCGGCGCAGGAGCAACGGTTGCAGAGTGAGGCCGCCAATTCCCTGGTCTCTTGCAAGCAGAAACTGACCGACTTCGGCATTTCGAAACCGGTATATCGACTGCATCGGATCGCCGACACAAAAAAGAGTGCGGCCGTCGTCATCTGTCCAGCCGGCGACGAGTTTCTCCAGAAAACAGTACTGGGATATCGACGTATCCTGCATTTCGTCGATCAACAGATGACTGATCTGGTAGTCGAGCAGCAGCGCCATATCGCCGGGATCATCGCTACCACCCAATGCGAGACTTGCCGCCTGCGCGACTTCTATGTGGTCGACGACGCCGCGCTCTCCGAAGATTCGGCGAAGCTCAGCCACTGCAAGCGGCAGCAGGTTCAACAGGGCAAGCAAGACATCCCATTGCTCGTCACTGTAGCGATGCGGCGGCAGTTCACGAACGCTGTGCAGAGTCTGACGCAACTCGTCCTGGTCGCACAGTTCCCCGAGCAGCGCAAGCATCTCTTTTTTCTCGCCGTTGTCCGAAGACGGGAAGCCATCCCGCTTGGTCACGGTCTTGCGCCATGTGCCCGATTTCGTGAGTAAGAGTTCTGCAACGCCGCACCAGTCAGACGTCGCGTCCGCATCTGTTGCCGGTAGCTCGGCCTGCCCAGCGAGTGCGGCGACCGGATGATCCGCATCGCTTTGGCGCATGTTCTCTGCCGCGTAATCGGCCAGGCTCAGCAACGCCCCTGTCAGCCCGTCGGGCATCAGCTTCCGGACGAGGCTCAGTCGCTCAACGATGATTTCGTGAATACATTTTTCCAGCTTGTCGCGCACGGCTTCAATGTCTTCGCTTCCGGAACTACCTCCTCCGACAATCCCTAACCACTGGTCCCGCGTTTCGAGCATGCGCGCGACATATTCGATATAGACGCCCGTGTTGTTGTCGAGATGCACGAGCGTCAGCTCAACGGAGTCTCGCATGCGATCGGATGTCGCCAGCCAATCGAGTGTTGCTGCTGCGGCGGTTCGGTAGATCGCCTTCATTTCCGCATCCGCGAGCGTCTGCGGCGTCCCGCCAAGTGTCGAACTCAGGGGCATGGCCCTCGCGATACCTGCGCTGAGTGCGTCCAGAGTCTGGATGCGCATGCGTCTTGGAAAATCGCCCAGATTCCATTCGAGTTCGGCATCGCGATCGAGAACGGCATTCGCTGCGTCAAACGTGATGCGCTCGTGTGCCTTGGCAGGCTTCGCGCCGGCTTTTGCATTGCTCAGGGCATCGAGAACGCGAATACGCATTTCTGCTGCCGCTTTTCGCGTAAAAGTTATTGCAATGACTTCTTCCGGATTGTTGACGATGGCAAGGAGTTTCAGATAGCGCTGAATCAAGAGCTCGGTCTTTCCCGAACCCGCGGGCGCCTGGACGATCGTTGAGCGCGTAACATCCAGCGCACTCAGGCGCGCGCTCCGGTCGGCCGCGATGAGTTGATCATCGTTCAATACGTAAACGCTCCTCGAAACGGCTAAGAATGTTAAGCGGTCGGGTCTTGTCGCGTGGCAGGTTCAGATTGATACGCGCATCGCCCTTTGCAATCTGTTGCATCGCCATCGCAACACGTTCTTGCCAGGCGTTCAGCCGCACTATCCACTGATCGGCACGCTTCGCATCCCACTCGCCGCTTGCAGCTGCGCCGCTGTAACTGATAGATCGGCTATCGATATTAATCAGTATCAGGCCGCCGATCGTCTTCTCGAGGGCGCATGTATAAACGACGAGCTGAAGATCGTGCGGGTCGCCGTTACGATTCAGAAAAACACTGGGCTGGCCGGTCTTGTAGTCGGCGATCAGAAAAGATCCGTCGGACAATCGATCGATACGGTCGATTCTTATTTTCAACCGTACGCTGGACTGCTCGAATTCAATTTCCTGCTCGACCTCATCGATAAAGAATGTCGAGCGTTTAAGTTCTTCTTCGATAAACGTGTCGACAAGCGCATAAAGTCGCACGCGCTCGATCGCCAGTATCCGGCCAAGCACCGGGTCCGCGTGCCACAGAAATTCCCTGAGCGAGGAATCAACGGCCTTGGAAATTCGTTCCTTCCTGATCGGAGCGGTCCACTGCCGAATCTCATCCTGCGATGGCCTCTCCAGAAAGAGAGTGTGCAGTACCTTGTGAATCAGGCTGCCCCGCTGTGACGGAGACAATCCGGTCGCTACCGTCTCCAACTCCTTTACGCGAAGCCGGCCATGCGCAAACGCCGAGAATGGTTCCGTCGCCTGACGCTGCACCGTATAAGCTCCGCCTGAAACATCCTCATCCGGCTGTACCGCAGGGACCGGATCCGTGGGCGGACTTTCGGTGTCACGAGCGCCCAGAAGATCGGCCGCATGCCAACCCGGATCAGCTGACGTTTCCCCGATCACAGGCTGAAGAAGGCCAATCAGAGGAGTGGCGGAGATTTCGAATTCCTCGCTGGCCTGTGGCCAGCTCAATCTGACCCGTGGGGCGCTTTTCACCAGCCGGTCCAGGACTCGTCGCGAGTACGCCAGCGTGTCCTCAGGCGTCGCGTCAGGCATCGCGTGCTGCCGCTGCAGTTGCCTGGACACCAGCGTCAAGGGATGAGATGCCGGCGGCCAGCTGTCTGCGTCCAGTCCGGACACCCACAGGCTGTCGAAACTCATGCCTGCGGCTTCGAGGGACCCAAGGAGCTGTACGACGCCGGCCCGTGACTCCGGCTGGTAGATAGAGTCACTGGCAAGGGCGCTCAGCCGTCTGCTCGCCTCGGCATAGGTCATTCTCGGGATGACGATATCGAGCCTCGCAAGGTCATTGAGCAACTCCCGCCAGCGATTGAGCAACTGAAACTCGTCGCTGGACAATGATCTCGAAGCCGGCCACCGAAGCTCCCTTAGTAAGCTGTCAATCTTGTCCGCCCAGGCGGCCGGGCTGGCCTTGACGCCCGCGCCGGCCTCGAACGAACTGAGTGCTTCAATCCCCTCAAGCCACTTTACGGCGTCAGCGTCCTCTGCCCGTTGTTTCAGCAGACGATGCAGGGCAGATGGCGTCCACGTCTGGTCCGGCAGCCGGCGCAGGTACAGCTCGAGTTTGCACCGACCCGACGTTTCCTCGGTGCATATGAATTGCGAGCGCAGCAATATGCTGATTTCGGCAAATGGCAGTCCGCGATAAACCCACTGCAGCAAGAGCAATGCCACCGTGACTGCCGGATACTCGGATAGTCGCCGGCCATAGGATGTATTGACGGCATTTCGTAAAGCTTCGCCCCCGTATTGCCAACCGGGAGCGATGCCCTCCCTGATCAGTCTTTCAATGCTCGTCGCGTTTCTGTCCAGCGAGGAGGAGACAATACCGATCGTTGCACCGGGATTCCTTGCCAGTTCTCTACGTGCCCATGCGCCTGCCGCACGGAGCTCTGCGTCGGTGTCTGCGTATGCGCATGATTTGAGCTCACCGCAAGAATCGCCAAGCGTCGCGGCCGACACGCCACAGCCCCGCTTCGTCATTATCGAGACAAGCTGTTCAACCGCCGGGGTCAGACGGTCAAAGCCGGCATAAACGAGCTGCCGGGGTACGGCAACGGCGCTGGATTCGAAAAGACCAGTCACGAGCCCTGTCAGTAGCGCACTGTCTATCCAGCCCTCTTTTGCAAGAGCCCCCCGGTACTTCCGCGCTGCCGACGCGAAAAGCTGCTCGTCCTGACTGCGCGCCGCGGACGATAATTCTTGCAGCGGCACCCGCCAGTCATGCAGGCGCCGCCAGGCTTGCCTGGCTTGTCTGACCAGGGCGGCGATATTGAGCAGCTGATCGCCGGCCTGTCCCCGCAAACATCGCTCCCAGACGATACTGCTGGCGTGCTTGCTCAGGACGACAGGCAGCGCTGCGGCGGTGGTATTGACGATCGATGCGAGCCAGTCGTCCAGGTAGCTGATATCGGGTGACAGCCAGGCTCTGCGGCCCTTCGCCAACTGTTGCTTGCCGTATTCTGACGTCAGAACGCGCGCGAGCCGCCGACTCGCGGTGATTATGGTGCTGTTGTCAGACGCTGCCTCGGATAAGCACTGATACATCTAGATGTGCTGTTCGAGCAATGAGTCGATTCTCGTGAACACCTCATGAATGGTATCGGGGTCCGGCAATGTGGTAATGCGGAAGTGATTCGCATACGGCGTGTTAAAGCTGGTGCCCGGCGCTACGAGAACGTGCTTGTGCTCCAGCAGTTGCAATGCAAATTCCTGATCATCGATTTTTGCTGCCACCTGATCACTCAATTTTATGAACGAGTACATCGCCCCCATTGGTTTCTGCATGCTGAGATAATTACTTTCAGCAACGCAATCGATCACCGCCTGACGTGACTGATACAGTCGTCCACCAGGCTCGACCAGATCACGAATACTTTGAAAGCCGCCCAGCGCCGTTTGTACTGCCCACTGACCCGGCACGTTACTACATAGTCTCAATGCCGCCAGGAGTTCCATCCCGTGCATGAATTCTTCTGCACGATCCAGTTCGCCGCTGAATACACACCACCCCACGCGGTAACCACATGCGCGATACACCTTTGAAAGACCGGAATACGTCAGACAGACGGTGTTTCTTACAAGCGTCGCGAGCGGCACGAATTCCGCCGACTCATAGGTCATTTGATCGTAGATCTCGTCGACGAGTATCACCAGCCTGTGGCGTTCCGCCAGCGCCACCAACTCATTGAGTACGCTGCGATCATAGACAGCGCCGCTGGGATTGTTCGGATTAATAATAACCAGTGCTTTCGTTGTCGGACTCAGCATTGCCTCGATGGCAGCGATATCCGGAACGAACTGCTGCTCCGGCGGACAGGGATAATGCCTGACAACACCGCCATTCAGTGACACGGCCGCAGACCACAGCGGATAGTCGGGGCTCGGAACCAACACTTCGTCGCCGCGATTGAGGAGTGCCCGCAGTGACAGGTCGATGAGCTCGCTGACCCCATTACCGATGAACACTTCTTCGGCCGTCACGCCGGCGATGCCGCGATCCTGCTGTTGCATGACGACAGCCTCGCGCGCCGGGAATATGCCTTTCTGGTGACTGTAGGGTTCGGACTGGCCCAGGTTTTCGATCATGGCAAGACGCATCGTTTCCGGCGTTCTGAATCCGAAAAGGCCGGGATTGCCGATGTTCAGTGAGACGATCTCGTATCCGAGTCGCTCCAGCTCGTGTGCCCGATGGGAAAGCTGGCCACGGATTTCGTACCTGACATCCGCCAAGGCAGCGCTCGTACTGATGACGTCAACCACGCCTTTTATCTGATCCGCTCGTTTCGCCATTCGCTTTCACCTGGGCAAATTTATATCGCATCGGAATCATACAGATTCGCTATGTCCTCGTCGGAATATCCGAGAATCTCTTTGAGCACCTCTGTCGTATGTTGGCCCAGAATCGGCGGCGCGGAATTGTATTCGACCGGCGTATCGGAAAATCGTACAGGATTTGCGACTGTCGGCACATCGCCCGCGGTGGCGTGCTTCAAAAACTTGAGGATTTCCCTCTCGCCGATGATCGGCTCTGCAAACACATCAGCCAGATCATTGATTGGCCCGGCGGGAATGTTCTTCGACGCGAACCGACCCAACCATTCCTTGCTGGTCCCTTTGCTTATTCTCTCGCCGAACCATGAGATCAGCTCGCCACGATTCTCGACCCGTGCCCGGTTTGACGAGAATTTTGGATCCTCTGCGATCTCCGGGCAAGCCAGCAGAGCACAGCAGTCCGAAAATTGCCTGTCATTACCGACCGCCAGCATCAGGTAGCCATCGGCGGTCTGAAATGCCTGGTATGGAACGATGTTCGGGTGCGCCGTTCCCCTGCGAACGGGTGCCTGGCCTGTCAACAGGTAGTTCATGTTCTGGTTGGCAAGCCAGGCAACCTGGCTGTCGAACAGCGGCACGTCGATGTGCTGGCCCTCGCCGCTTTTCTCCCTTGCCGCCAGCGCCGCCAGGATCGCGGTCGTTGCGTACATTCCCGCCATGATATCGGCGATGGCAACGCCCACCTTGGTCGGCCGACCACCGTCGGCATCGCTTTCGCCGGTGATGCTCATCAGCCCGCCAGCAGCCTGAATCATCGCGTCATAGCCTGGCTCGCCGGACCTGGAGCCCGTCTGACCGTATGCCGAAATCGAACAATAAATCAGTCGCGGATTCAGCGCGCGTAAAGACGCTGCGTCGAGCCCATGACGTTTCAGTGCGCCAACCTTGAAATTCTCCAGAAGAATATCGCTCCCGGCGACGAGCTTTCGAATCAACTCCCGGCCCGACGGATGTGCCAGATCAACTGTTATGGATCGTTTATTGCGATTGCAGGCCTGAAAATACGCTGCTTCATTCGTCTCGTTGCCGTCGGAATCGCGCAACCAGGGTGGCCCCCAGGCCCTGGTGTCGTCACCTGCCTGCGGACGTTCGACTTTAACCACCTCTGCGCCGTAATCTGCGAGTAGCTGGCCGGCCCACGGACCCGCGAGCACACGGCTCATATCGATGACTCTCAATCCTTGCAGGGGTCCGGGCATGCGCGGACTCTACAACGGATACCGGGCAATAAAAACCCGGCCAACCCAAAGGGTTGGCCGGGCGGGTCCGCACGGAGATTGCGGATTGCGCGACTGAATCGAACGATCAGATGTCGTATCGACTCAATCTAGCTCTTCAACCTCGGCACCTTCTAATGGCTCTGGCGCCGGGGCCTGTTCTTCGGCCGGATCTTTTTTTCCGAACCGAACAAGTAACCAGTCTGCTTCTTCCGGGCTTACGCGTCGAATTGAAGCAATCCTCGCCGTATCCCGACCTGCTGTGTCAAAAACGAGCGCATCGCCGCCGTATGGACAAAGCTGATCATCCCGGGACACCGTTCCAAGCTGGAACGAGGACCCGAGCCCCCAGGCCGGACTGAACAATCTGACAAAGTAAGGGCGTTTTGCCGATGCCCAGATCAGGAGGTTCTTATCGTCCAGGGCCGTATAGTCTCGGATAGTCCGGATCGAGATGCAATCCGAGCCCCGATAATCGAGGTCGAATTCGGGGTCCAACTCATCGGCAGGGGACTGAAAACTTAGTAATAAAATACTTGAGATATACACAAGAAGTATATGTTTTAAAAGATTTTTTTTGGCTATTTTTATGTTCAAATCTAGGGCCGTGAGCGGGTGGAAATAACTGCCGTTCTGAATATTTCGACTGGCTGATTTCGCATTAAGTTCATCGTATATCCGCAGCGATCGGACGTCCGGGATCCCGAATCCACTCACTCCATGAGCCGACATAGAGTCGCGGTTGCGGGTAGCCGGCCACGCGGGCGGACAGGGCCAGGTGGCAGGCGGTCACACCCGAGCCACACATGGCGACCCAGGCCTGCCGGGTGTTGCCACCCAGTATTCCTTCCCAGCCGTCCCGTAGCTCGGACGCGCTCTTCCAGCCGCCTTCTGTGTTAATTGCCGCCGAAAACGGGTGATTCAGGGCACCCGGGACATGGCCAGCCACTGAATCGATCGGCTCGCGCATTCCTGCAAATCGAGCCGGGTCGCGGGCATCGACGATCCTCACTGCATCGCCGGATTGCATGGAAGCCACGAGCTCGCTGGTCGAAACAGTGAGTGCCTCATCAGGTGACGGCTGAAAAGTTCGGCTTGTGATTATTTCTTCCTTGTCCGAAAGCGGGTATCCGGCGTGCTGCCAGGCGGCGTAGCCGCCGTCCAGCACGGCGACCGAATCATGCCCGAGCCATTTCAGCATCCACCACAATCGGGCGGCGATCGCGCCGCTGCCATGATCGTAGACCACGACCTGCGTCTCGTTGCCGATGCCCCAGGCGCCGAGGGTCTTTGCAAAATCCTGCGGCGGCGGCAGCGGATGCCGGCCCGTGGATTCTGTAACGGGACCGGCCAGGTCTTTGTCGAGATCCGCATACCGGGCACCGGGAATGTGCCCTTGCTGATATTCGTCACGGCCCTTGGCCGGCTGCATCAGGTCAAACCGGCAATCCACCACTGTGACGGAATGCCGATCCAGTCCTTGCTTCAGATCGTCAACGCCGATCAGGAATTCGTAATTTGCCATTTCAGGTTGATTTCCTGTCAATACCTTATTCACGCCTTGTACAGCGGTTTGACCTCGGGGACAATATGCCGCCCTGCGACCGGGGATACCGGGAGATACTTTTGTGGAAAGAATACTTGTCGGCCTGAAGCGCGTTGTCGACTACAACGTGCGAGTCCGTGTCCGTTCTGACGGCTCCGGCGTAGAAACCGATGGCGTAAAGATGAGCATCAATCCGTTCGACGAAATTGCGCTCGAGGAAGCATTGCGTATTAAAGAGCGCGGCGAGGCCAACGAGGTTGTGGTCGTATCGATCGGCGGAACAGAGTGCGAACAGCAATTGCGCACAGGGCTTGCGATGGGTGCCGACCGGGCTATCCTCGTCACAAGTCAGGAACCGGCGAATCCGCTGACTGCCGCAAAGATTTTTCTGGAACTCGCCACGCGCGAATCCTCGGAACTCGTCATTCTTGGCAAACAGGCGATCGATGACGACAACAGTCAGACCGGCCAGATGCTGGCGGCACTGTGGGGACGCCCGCAAGCAAGCTTTGCATCGAAAATCGAATTGGACGGATCGACGGCAAAGGTGACGCGTGAAGTCGATGTCGGACTGGAAACTCTGGACATCGACCTGCCGGCCGTTGTGACGGTCGATCTTCGTCTTAACGAACCGCGATACGTAAAGCTGCCTGACATCATGAAAGCGAAGAAGAAGCCTCTGGATCATGTCGCTCTCGATGAGCTTGGCGTCGAACCGGCTGCATCGATGACAGGGGTCGCATTCGAGGACCCCGAGCAACGTCAGAAAGGCATCATCGTCGAAGACGTCGCGGCTCTGGTTGCCGCGTTGAAAGAAAAAGGACTGGTGTAATGTCGAAAATACTCGTAGTCGCCGAGCACGATGGCTCGTCCCTCAATCCCAGCACGGCAAAGTGCCTGTCCTGTGCCGCTGAAATACCTGACGCCGAAATACATGTCGCAGTATTTGCAGATGGCGGCAGCGATGTTGCAGCTGCGGCAGCGGAGTTGCAGTCTGTTGATAAAGTCCTGCTCATCAACAATGCCGCGAACCACTATCCGCTGGCGGCAGTGATAGCGCCGCAGCTCGTTGCGATCGCCGACGATTACTCACACTTGCTTGGCCCCTCGACGACCTTCGGCAAAGACCTGATGCCCAGAGTGGCCGCACTGCTGGGCGTCAATCAGATCAGCGACGTAATGAGCGTATTGGGAAGCCACAAATTCAGGCGACCGATCTATGCGGGCAACGCGATTGTTACGATCGAGGCACCGGCCGATCGCCCGCTGGTCGCCACCGTCAGAATCGCTTCATTCAAGAGTGTCGGCGCAGGCAACTCCGCGCCCGTGGAACAGTCCTCGCCTAATGCCGAGATTCCCGATCACACGCGCTTTGTCGATCTGCAGGCCGGCAAATCGGATCGGCCGGATTTGCAGTCGGCGTCGAAAGTGGTCTCCGGAGGGCGCGCGCTCGCCAGCAGCGAAAATTTCGAGATCATTTTCAAATTGGCGGATACACTCGGCGCCGGTGTCGGTGCATCGCGTGCAGCGGTCGACGCAGGATATGTTCCCAACGAAATGCAGGTTGGACAGACGGGCAAGATCATTGCACCGGAACTCTATATCGCAATCGGTATTTCGGGCGCCATTCAGCATCTGACCGGCATCAAGGATGCCGGCACCATCGTTGCCATCAACAAAGATGAAGACGCGCCGATCTTCGAAGTAGCCGATATCGGCCTGGTCGCAGATCTGTTCGAGGTCGTTCCTGAACTTCAGGCCGCCCTCAGTTCCTGATCAAAGATTCGCGAGGATTGATTCTGCGGAACTGACGTCAAGCTTGCCCGGCTCTTCCACGGCAACGTGAGTTGCAACCCCGTCGTCGA
>Ga0255052_10001626_pt1 | contig 16786 bp, 14 predicted proteins | sample JV7_2_21_MG_FD_188632 | JGI IMG/M metagenome (GOLD analysis project Ga0255052, IMG submission 188632) | Seawater microbial communities from Jervis Inlet, British Columbia, Canada - JV7_2_21 | ecosystem: Environmental > Aquatic > Marine > Inlet | place: Canada: British Columbia | collected...
TCGGTAAACGAAGTGATTTTCACGGACTCGGCGACTTCGGATAATCGCGTCGGAATAAATCCCCGATCCGATGCACCTGCCATCTTCGTGGCCGATCTTAGCTGCGATAGTTGGTACCTCAGTTCTGAGGTTGTGCCATGTGCTATCGGTGACAGTGGTGCCAGACACACAGCAGTCTTGCTGGGCGACAGTATCGGTGCGCAATGGGCTTCGTTATTACCAGAGATCTACAAAGTTCCCGACTGGCAAATATTGGTTCTGACCAAGTCTGCCTGTGCGATAGCAGACGTAGAGTACTACTACAATCCCGTAGGCGGGCTATATGACGTTTGTACGGCGTGGCGCAATGCGAGTATTGAGCATCTTGCAAAGCTCCGGCCAGATATTGTCTTTATCGGAAGTTCATCCAATCATGGTTTTTCAGAATCGCAGTGGGTTGGAGGCACAGAGCGCATAATAGCGAAATTGGCTTCAGCGGCGCGGCAGGTCGTCATTATTCCGGGTACACCGGCGCTTAGTTTCGATGGGCCGAGTTGTCTCAACGAGCCTTACCGATTTACTTCTCGCCTGCGCGATAGTAACTACATATGTGAAGAAGCGTTGGTGAAGACGACCAGCGATGACGTCGCCGGGTACCTAGAGCGGGCCGCGAGCGTAATCTCCAATGCTCATGTATTAAACCTCAATGACCTTGTGTGCCCTGGGTGGCGTTGCGCAGCGCGCAGCAAGCACCGTCTTACCGTCTTCCGCGACGATCAGCACCTGACGGCTTCGTTCGTGGTCGCCCAGACGCCTGCGGTTTTGACTCGCTTAAACTCACTTGGTCTCGGGCCATCGTTTCTCGAAGAGGCCGTCGGATTTGCGTCCAGGGATTGACTCGGCACGATACGCACTTATTCATGTTGAGCGTTTTCTGTGCGGCGGCGAGCCGCTCCAAGGTATAACTCAACGGTATCGCGCCTCAGATAGCGGGAAGTATGCGCGTGCAGTCTTCAAAATCGATATCTCCCTTGCTGTCCGGTCGTCTCATCGTCTGTCTCTTCCGCTATCAACCCGGCCCTAAAGCGGAGGGGCATGGTAGTGCCGACAAACAAGACAACGCGAATCTCAATGTGAAGCGAAATCGAGAGCAGAACGACAGGAATCGATTCTAATATGGGGCGATGAGCCAGGTTTTCGACGAAAGCGCTAGTGCGATTTTTGCTAGACTCGTCCGCCCTATGGACGTCACGCCGATATTAGAATCCCTCAACAACGCCCAGCGGCAGGCGGTCACCTCGCCCATGGAGCCGCTGCTCGTTATTGCCGGTGCCGGGAGCGGCAAGACGCGGGTCCTGACTCACCGGGCAGCGTGGCTCATCGACGTAGAAGGCGTCTCGCCCCAGGGTTTACTCGCCGTTACCTTTACCAACAAGGCCGCCGCAGAGATGCGCGGCCGCATCGAGTCATTGTTGAAGTTGCCCGTCAACCATCTCTGGATAGGCACATTTCACGGGCTTGCGCACAGATTATTGCGCCGCCACTGGCAGGAAGCCGGCCTGCCGCAGAATTTCCAGATCATCGACTCCGACGACCAGTTGCGCCTGATCAAGCGGCTTCTGAAAAACCTCGAACTCGATGACAGCCGATGGGTCCCCCGGGAGATCCAGTATTTTATCAACGCTCAGAAAGACGAGGGGCTGCGCGCCAGGCATCTCGACGACGATGGCGATCCGAATCGACGACAATTCATTTCTCTTTATCAGAGCTATCAGGAAGTTTGCGATCGCGGCGGGCTCGTCGATTTTGCAGAACTGCTGCTGCGCGCCCACGAGCTCTGGCGGGACAACCCGGATGTTCTCGCACACTATCAAAGACGATTTCAACATTTGCTCGTCGACGAGTTTCAAGACACAAATGCGATTCAGTATGCCTGGCTGCGAATGCTGGCAGGCAAGGAGGGCGTTCCATTCGTTGTCGGTGATGACGATCAGTCGATTTATCGCTGGCGCGGCGCTCGCGTAGAGCACATCTATCGCTTTCAAAAAGATTTTCCCGGCGCGTCGGTCGTCAAGCTCGAGCAGAACTACCGTTCAACGGCGACGATACTGAACGCAGCCAATGCCGTCATCGCGAATAACGAATCCCGAATGGGCAAGAACCTCTGGACGGAAGGCGCCGACGGCGAAGCGATCAGGGTCTATTCTGCCTACAACGAACGTGACGAGGCTGACTTCGTAATCGGCCGTCTTCGCGACTGGAGCGATCAGGGAAACCCGCGAGCGGATGCCGCTGTCCTCTATCGTTCGAATGCACAATCGCGGGTGCTCGAAGAGGCTTTGATCAATGCCGGCCTGCCGTACAGGGTGTACGGGGGCTTGAGGTTTTTCGAGCGCGCCGAGATCAAGGACGCGCTCGCCTATCTGCGCCTGATATCGAATCGCGATGATGACTCTTCGTTCGAGCGGGTTGTCAATCGCCCGACTCGCGGTATCGGCGCTCGCAGCGTCGAGGAAATGCGTTCGTATGCGCGAGCCAACAGCTGTTCGATGTGGCGTGCTGCAGGTGCAATAGCGAGCGATGGGCTCCAGGGCCGCATGGCTTCCTCGGTCGCTGCCTTCATCCACCTGATAGAGAAAATGACAAAGGAAACAGGCGGGCTCGATCTTGCAGAGCAGGTTGATCATGTCATTCATGCAAGCGGGCTCATCGAGTTTTTCAGAAAGGAAAAGGGCGAACGGGGGGAAACGCGCGTTGAGAACCTGGAAGAACTGGTCAGCGCCGCACGGAGTTTTGAGCCTGATCCGGCGGAGGAAATGTCCAGGCTCGACGCCTTTTTGTCACACGCGGCGCTTGAGGCCGGTGAAGGCCAGGCCGACGCCTGGGAAGATTGCGTTCAACTGATGACCATGCATTCTGCAAAGGGCCTGGAATTTCCGCTCGTGTTTCTTTGCGGCATGGAAGACGGGTTGTTTCCGCATCAGCGCTCCGTAGCAGACCCGAACGGCCTCGAGGAAGAGCGTCGCTTGTGCTATGTGGGCATCACCCGCGCCAAGGAGTCCCTCTATATTACTTATGCAGAGCAACGCCGATTACACGGCATGGACAGCTACTCACAGCCGTCGCGCTTCATCGCCGAAATTCCCGACGAGTTTATTGAAGAGGTGCGGCCCAGTGTGCAGGTTTCACGGCCCATGATGGGAGCATCCCGTAATTCTGGCCGGAGCTCGACTCGTCCCGGCGCCGAACTCGGTATTCGCCTCGGTCAACGCGTACATCATGGCAAATTTGGTGACGGCGTCATACTGAACTGCGAAGGGCAGGGCGCGCATGCACGGGTTGAGGTCAACTTTGAGACCGCCGGTACGAAGTGGCTCGTACTCAGCTATGCGAATCTTGATCTCATGTGAAATAAGGCGCAGCATTCTTTTACGATATGCGGGCTAAAGCGCGTCAAGCACAATGAAAATACTAATTCTGGGCGCCGGCCAGGTCGGTTCATCGGCGGCATATCACCTGTCTCGTGAAGAAGCCAACGAGGTAACCGTCGTGGATACCCGTCCTGAAGTTCTGCGCGAATTGCAGGATCGGCTGGATATCCGAACGGTTGTCGGACACGCGGCTTACCCCGAGGTCCTCGACCGCGCAGGCGCTAACGACGTCGATATCATCGTCGCGCTCACGGATATGGATGAGACCAACATGGTGGCCTGTCAGGTCGCCTATACGCTTTATCACACGCCGACGAAAATCGCGCGCATTCGCTCCGCCGAATACATGAGCGCAAAAAAGCTGTTTACTCAGGAAGCTATTCCGATCGATGTCCGCATCAGTCCGGAGCAGCTCGTCTGCGAATATGTCGAGCAACTCATCCTTTATCCCGGCGCCTTGCAGGTGCTCGAGTTCGCCAATGGTCGCGTTCGTCTGGTCGGCGCCCGCGCGGACCGGGACGGGCTTCTCGTCGGCCAGCGGATCGCCACACTGAAGGAACATATCCCGAACACGGAAGGTCGCATCGCCGCAATTTATCGTGATGGCCGGGCTCTGCAACCCGATGGCGACACGATCATTCAGGAAGGCGACGAAGTTTTCTTTATTGCCGCCCGCCAGGACATTCGCGTGTTCATGAGTGAAATGCGCAAACTCGAGGATCCGGTGCGTCGTGTCGTCATTGCTGGCGGCGGTAATATCGGCGTGCGCCTGGCTCTGGCGCTCGAGCAAACCAATCAGGTCAAAATCATTGAGCGCAACCCGAAACGGGCGCGCTATATTTCCGAACAGGTTGCCAAGGCAATCGTCCTCGTCGGCGACGCCGCCGACGAAGAATTATTGCTCGAGGAAAACGTCGATAACGTCGATGTATTCTGCGCGCTTACGAATGCCGAAGAAGCCAACATTCTTTCGGCCATGCTGGCAAAAAAGCTCGGTGCGCACAAAGTCATGGCGTTGATCAACAGACCATCATACGCCGAGCTCGTCGAGTCCGGCAGTATCGATATCGCCATTTCGCCGCAGCAGGTAACCATCGGCTCGTTGCTCGCGCATGTGCGGCGTGGCGATGTCCTCAAGGTTCATTCTCTTCGGCGCGGCGCCGCGGAAGCGATGGAGGCCGTCGCACATGGCAAGGAAGAAGACTCAAAAGTCGTCGGCAGAAAAATCGAGGACATCAAACTGCCGCCGGGCACTAACATAGTTGCACTGGTTCGCGGTGACCAGGTCGTCATCGCCCACCATGACACCGTTATCGAGACCGATGATCACGTCATTTTATTCATGACCGACAGGAGAAAGATTGAAAGCCTGGAGCAGCTGTTTCAGGTAGACGTGTCTTTCGTCTGACAGGAATTTGAACAAATGAACTGGACGGTCGTGCAACGCATTCTCGGGCTGCTCCTGATGATGTTCAGCCTCACGATGCTGCCACCGATCGGGGTCAGCCTGTGGTTTCAGGACCATTCCTGGATGCCCTTCGTCGAGGGATTCGGGCTTACCCTTCTCGCCGGATTCGTAATCTGGTTGCCTGTACGGAAGTACCACCAGGATTTGAGACTCAGAGACGGCTTTCTGGTTGTTGCCTCTTTCTGGACGGTGCTGGGTACATTCGGGGCAGCCCCTTTCCTCTTTGCTGATTCACCGACGATGTCCCCCACGGACGCGATCTTCGAATCCATGTCCGGGCTTACGACAACCGGGGCAACGGTGCTGACGGGTCTCGACTATCTGCCGAAATCCATTCTTTATTACCGCAACCAGCTGCAATGGCTGGGCGGTATGGGAATCATCGTATTGGCCGTCGCTGTGTTGCCCATGCTCGGCGTGGGCGGGATGCAGTTGTATCGCGCAGAGACCCCCGGTCCCGTCAAGGATACCAAGCTGACACCGCGTATTACGGAGACGGCCAAAGCGCTTTGGTATGTTTACCTCGCCTTCACGATCTCCTGCATGATCTGTTACATGCTGGTCGGGATGGACTGGTTCGATGCGCTCTGCCACGCTTTTTCTACTGTGGCGATCGGTGGCTTCTCAACACATGACTTAAGCATCGGTCATTTCGACAGCCCTGCGATCGACCTGGTCGCCGTTTTCTTTATGTTTGCGGCGGGAATTAATTTTTCCCTGCATTTCTTCGCCTGGCGACACATTCAGATAAAGCACTACGGATCCGATCCGGAATTTCGTGCATATGTCGTCGTGCTTCTGACCGTTTCCGTTGTGGTCATCTCATCGCTCTATTGGTATGGAACGTACGCAAATGCCGGCGACAGCTTCATCAACGGTCTGTTTCAGGCCGTGTCGATTGCAACGACGACCGGTTTCACTACTGCGAACTACGCGGCCTGGCCCGGCGCTCTGCCGGTACTGCTCATCATGGCCAGCTTCATTGGCGGTTCTGCGGGGTCGACGGCTGGTGGTATCAAAGTCATTCGCTGGTTGCTGATCTATAAACAGGGTGTCCGAGAGATCGTGCGGCTCGTGCATCCCAGCGCCGAGATTCCGGTCAAGCTTGGTAATACCGCCGTTGGATTTCGCGTCGTCGATGCAGTGTGGGGTTTCTTTTCGATCTACATTGTCGTATTCGGCATCATGCTTCTTCTGATGATGGCGATGGGGCTGGATCAGGTGACAGCCTTCTCCGCAGTCGCCGCGACGCTGAATAACCTCGGCCCCGGCCTTGGCGATGTCGCTGCCGGTTTCATGACGCTCGGTGACAAGGCTAAATGGCTCGCCATTCTGGGAATGCTGTTAGGCCGGCTGGAGATATTCACGCTGCTCGTTCTCATTACGCCGACTTTCTGGCGACGCTGAAGCGGAGCGGGGCCCTGAGCAAATTCCTCGATGCCATAAGCGTTGCGACCGGTCGTGCCATTTCCTGGCTGACCCTTTTTATGGTTCTCGTGACTTTCATCATCGTTGTCATGCGCTATGTTTTCGGTACCGGTTTCATCTGGCTGCAGGAATCTCTGACCTGGATGCACGCGGTCGTGTTCATGCTGGGCGCCGCCTACACGCTGCAACAGGAAGAACATGTCAGGGTGGATATCTTTTATCGCAAGATGACCGACAGGCAGCGCGCCTGGACCAACCTCCTCGGAGTGCTCGTGTTTATCTTTCCTATGTGCGCTTTTTTCGTCTATGCATCGATTGACTACGTTGCCGCCGCCTGGTCGATCCGCGAAGTGTCACGCAACTCCGGCGGCCTTCCCTATCCCTTCGTTCCGCTCCTGAAGTCTGTGCTCGTGATCATGCCCGTCATGGTCGCCCTTCAGGGACTATCGATGTTGCTTAATGCAACACGGACAATCAGAGTGCGTTGACGATGGAGTGGGTCGCCCTCTTACTGTTTCTCGCCGTCATCGTCCTTCTGCTTGCCGGTTTTCCGGTGGCATTCTCTCTGGGTGGCACAGCGCTTCTTTTCGCTTTTTTCGGTGTCATCGGCGGCGGCTTCGAGTCAGCTTTCCTGTCCGGCTTGCCGAGTCGGATATTCGGTATCATGAGCAACGAGACGCTGATTGCGGTTCCGCTGTTCGTCTTTATGGGCGTGACGCTGGAGCGAGCGCGCATCGCGGAAGACCTGCTCGAAACACTGAGCTCGCTATTCGGGTCGCTGAGAGGCGGGCTGGGAATTTCTGTAACGCTCGTCGGCATGTTGCTTGCTGCAAGTACCGGGATCGTAGGCGCCACCGTCGTGACGATGGGCCTGCTCTCCTTGCCGACCATGCTGAAGCGCGGCTATTCCGCCGAGATTGCGACCGGAACGATTTGCGCCTCCGGTACCCTTGGTCAGATCATTCCGCCGTCTATCATTCTGGTCATGCTCGGCGATGTCATGTCATCTGCGTATCAGCAGGCGCAACTGGCGCAGGGCATCTTTTCTCCGAAGACTGTTTCCGTAGGCGACCTGTTTGCAGGCGCGCTGCTGCCCGGCCTGCTTTTGGTCCTGCTGTACGTCGTCTATCTCGTCATCGTTGCCTGGTTGCGTCCTGCCGTGATGCCCGCTCATTCGTCCTCAGGCGATGAAGATGTTTCTGTCGCTCAGGCGCTGGGCGCTTTGTTTCCTCCGCTCATTCTCATCTTCGCCGTACTCGGTTCGATACTCGGCGGCTTCGCCACACCGACTGAGGCGGCCGGCGTCGGCGCAATGGGGGCTTTGTTAATCGCACTACAGCGCAGCGAGCTTTCGATTGAGCGGCTTCGGGAAATCATGCAGAGCACGCTTCGCATTAGCAGCATGGTTTTCATGATCCTGATAGGCGCGTCGCTTTTCTCGCTCGTGTTCCGCGGCTACGGTGGCGATGACGGCGTTCGGACGGTCCTCGAGGCGCTGCCGGGAGGCGCCTTCGCCGCGATGATCGTCGTCATGCTGGTGATGTTTCTGCTCGGATTCGTTCTGGACTTCATCGAGATCACCTTCGTCGTGGTCCCGATCGTGGGCCCGGTGCTGCTGACCATGGGGCTGGATCCGGTGTGGCTCGGCATCATGATTGCGATCAACCTGCAGACGTCTTTCCTGACGCCGCCTTTCGGTTTTGCGCTTTTTTATCTGCGGGGCGTTGCGCCCGCCGCTGTTACGACAGGACAGATTTATCGCGGCGTTATACCGTTTGTCGGCATTCAGTTACTCGCACTGTTGCTGCTCGCCGCTTTCCCTGGCCTCGTTACCTGGTTGCCCGGTCTCCTGTACGGTCAATAAAGCGTCTCGCGCTACCGCACGGCCGACCGTGCATTCAGGAAGGCCTGTTCGCTAATCGCCTGATTTCGCACCGAAGCCTCCATGAATTCGAAGAATGACTTCTGGATACGTGCCGACCATTCGTCCTCTGCTGACAACTCATTCACTGCCTCCATGCTCAGTTTCTGGATGAGCGCCAGCACCTCATCCGGAAACGGCCGGATTTCAATGTTCGGGTCACTCTCCAGTTGCCGCAGCGCCATGGCGTTGCCGTAGTTGTATTCGGCCTGCATGTCGAGAACGACTGACTGGCAGACTATCTCGATGATCGCCTTCAGATCATCCGGCAAGCCGTCCCAGGCGTCCTGGTTAACGATTAACTCGATCATCGGCCCGGGTTCCTGCCAACCCGGGTAATAGTAGTATTTGGCTGCCTTGTGCAGGCCGAGCGACACGTCATTGTATGGTCCGACCCATTCCGCCGCGTCGATTGCTCCAGTCTGCAATGAGGTGAATATCTCGGATGCTGGCAGCGTCACCTGGGTCACGCCGGCTCTTTGCATCACCTCACCACCCAGTCCCGGAATGCGCATTTTCAGTCCGGCCAGATCTTCGACCGAGTTGATTTCCTTGTTGAACCAGCCGCCCATCTGAACGCCGGTCAGCCCGCCCGGAAAAGGCACGAGATTGAATTCAGCGTAATACTCCCGCCATAAATCCCAGCCACCGCCGTAGTAGAGCCAGGCGTTCATCTCGTTGCCGTTCATGCCGAAGGGTATGGACGTAAAGTACTGCGCGGCGGGTACCTTGCCACGATGATAATAAGAAGCGTCGTGGCCCATTTGCGCAGTACCACGGCTGACGGCGTCGAAAACCTCAAGCGATGGTACCAGCTCACCGCCGGCATAGACCTTGACTTTGAGGCGGCCGTTCGATGCCCTGCCGATTCTTTCGGCAATATGCTGCGCGCCAACACCGAGCCCCGGCAGGCCGGGCGGCCAGGATGTGACCATGTTCCACTCAAAGGTTTCATTCGACCGATCCGCGCCGGCATCGCTTTCCGCCTCTTGCTGACCACAAGCTGTCGCCCCGGCCGCCAAGGCCAGCCCCCCAACGAATTCGCGTCTTTTCATTGTTTATCCCGTTGATGTCGCAAAGCGATCTAGTGTAGTCCGGTATCCGGAAGGCGACAATTTCCCACTATCTAGCTAATTTAATCAATATTAATACTCTATTATCCCAATAAATTATATTAGTAGCGACTGTGGAGAATTTTATCCAATATTGTGTCATGACAACACCATTTATGGGATATCTTGCCACGTCAAGAGAAAGACCCCGGCCTTTCGGCCGGGGCCGTCCCATCCCTGGCCCGGGCAACGGGCACAGGCCCCGGACGCGCCGTCCATGGCATCATCCGCAGCAAGAGAATCTCCTGCTCGAATAAAGATGCTTCTCACCGCCTGCCCGGACCGACCAGACTGCCATGCCGGGGCCCGGACTGAAGCTCGCGTTATTGAATAGTAGACTCACATTTGATGATCGCCCTGATGCAAAGAGTTACAGAAGCCAGCGTTTCCGTTGCAGGGAGCGTTGTTGGCGAGATCGGCCGCGGCCTTCTGGTGATGGTCGCTGTTCATCGCGACGACACGGATGCCGACATTTCGAGACTCGCGGAACGGGTCCTGACGTATCGGGTCTTTCCCGATGGCGAAGACTGCATGAATCGCAGCCTTATTGACGAGGGCCTGGAGCTCTTGGCGGTACCGCAGTTTACGCTTGCCGCAGACACGAAGAAGGGCACCCGTGCGAGCTTTAGCCGGGCCGCCGAACCAGCCAAAGGCAGGCAGTACTTCGAGGACTTCGTCGCTGCCTGCGAGGAGAAGCTCCCGGGCATACAGACAGGTGAGTTCGGTGCGGACATGAAGGTTGCGCTGACCAACGATGGCCCGGTCACCTTCTGGCTGGAGTCCTAAAATCGGTACGGATCGCGGTTTTAATCGGCCCTGCGCGGTATCATCACCACAATAAGTATTCTGTTAAAAAGGGGCCTCGCCCCGGGAGACTAAAACATGTTCGCCAATGTAAGTATTTGGCAGTTGTTGATCGTACTGGTGATCGTGATCGCCATTTTTGGTACGAAGCGCCTGCGCACCCTCGGCTCGGATGTTGGAAGCGCCGTCAAAGGATTTCGATCAGCGATGAACGAAGCGGAAACCGAAAATCCGGATCAGATCGGCGATCAGTCCAGTGACGCGGACTTCGAAAATACGCCGGTCGATGAGCCCAGCAAAGAAAACCACAGCTAGACCGGTTATCAAACATGTCCGGCATCGGCTTTTGGGAGCTGATAATTCTCTTTCTTATCGGGCTCATCGTTCTGGGCCCGGAACGCCTGCCGCGCGTCGCAAATCAGCTCGGCAGCTGGCTAGGCCAGGCCCGGCGCATGACGCGCGTCATGAAGCGTCAGCTCGAAGACGAACTGGATCTCGATAGTCAGTTCAAGATCAAACCGCCGCCGCCCGCAATACCCAGAAACGACGAAGACGACACTTTCTCCCCTGCACACGATGAGAAGGGTGTGGGCACGGGTGTTGGCGACGATGCGCCGCCGGATGACGACGAGGAAGTCATCGCGGCGGAGGAATCAGAAGAGCCCGACGAACCGGCAGCGGAAAAAGAAGCATTGTGAGCGAAGCGGCCAAAACAGGCGAAAAAGACGAAGCGCTGGAGGAAACCACTCTTCTTTCCCACCTGATCGAGCTTCGAAGCCGGCTCCTGAAAATAGCGCTTGCTGTCGTACTTGTGTTTCTCGTGCTGATTCCCTGGGCGCGGCAGATATTCGCACTTGTATCCGAGCCGTTGCGCGAGGTCTTGCCCGGCAATGCGATGATCGCGACTGCAGTCGCCTCGCCGTTGCTGACGCCCTTCAAGCTCACGTTTTTTGTTGCGCTCTTTATTGCCATGCCGGTTGTGCTTTATCAGGTATGGGCCTTTGTCGCGCCCGGTCTTTATAAGAAAGAGAAACGATTTGCCATGCCGCTGCTGGCCTCGAGCATTGCACTTTTCTACCTCGGAATTGCATTCGCCTATTACCTCGTCTTCCCGTTGATCTTCGGCTTTTTTACAGCGGTGGCTCCTGAGGGCGTCGAGGTACAAACGGATATTTCCCTGTTTCTCGATTTCATCACGACGATCGTGTTTGCATTCGGTCTCGCCTTCGAAGTGCCGATTGCCACTGTATTGATTGTCTGGACCGGGCTGACGACGCCGGAAAAACTCGGCAAAGCGCGACCGTATGTATTCCTCGGCGCTTTTATTGGCGGCATGTTGCTGACACCACCCGATGTCATCAGCCAAACACTCCTCGCCGTGCCCGTTTATATACTTTACGAACTGGGCATCCTGATGGCGAGGATTTTTTCGTCCAGGGAAGAAGTCGCCGGTGATGAGGCTGAGCCTGCGGATTAGGGACGAATTTGCACCAGGAAGATATTAGTGTTTAATGCGTGGGCGGCTTCCGGGGGGTAGTTCGCGTTCCCACACCCGCCCCGACTCAAGAGAGATTTAAAATGAACGATACCGCCATTACCGGCGATGCACAGGCTGGCGCTGAAGCTTTCGGTCATCCGCGTGGTCTGATCACCCTCTTCTTCACAGAGATGTGGGAGCGCCTTAGTTACTACGGCATGCGTGCCCTTCTGGTCCTGTTCATGACCGACCAGGTTATGAATGGCGGCATGGCATTGACGGACAGAACGGCGACCGCCATCTACGGAATTTATACCGCTGCCGTGTATCTCGTTGCATTACCCGGCGGCTGGATAGCCGACCGCCTGATGGGCGCACAGCGCGCCGTATTCGTTGGCGGCATCATCATCATGTCCGGCCACTTTGTTCTCGCCATACCGTCGGTTTATACGTTCTTTCTCGGCTTGCTGCTTGTCGTGCTGGGAACCGGTCTTCTGAAACCCAATGTCAGTGCTGTCGTCGGCGAGCTTTATCAGCCGGGCGACGCAAGGCGCGATGGCGGCTTCACGATTTTTTACATGGGCATCAACGTCGGTGCGTTTCTTGGGCCGCTCGTCTGTGGAACCCTCGGACAGAGCCCGCAGTATGGCTGGCATTATGGTTTTGCGGCCGCCGGCGTCGGCATGTTGTTCGGCGTCATTCAATTCTGGAAGACTCGCCATTATCTGGGGCAGGCCGGCCTTCACCCGGCGTCGACCGGAGATGCCGTGCGCGATGCAGAGAAGCGGCGCAAGGGCTGGCTCGGCGTATCGATCGCCATGCTTGCCGTTGCAGTCGTGGTCGTGCTCGGTTTTAGTGGCGCATTGACATTCGATCCGGTTCGTATTGCTCAACAGACAACCGCGCTGATCGTCGTCATGGCAATAGCGTACTTCGCGTATGTGCTGCTTTTCGGCGGCTTGGACATCGTGGAGAAAAAACGCGTCGTCGTCATCATCGCCCTGTTTCTGGGCGCCGCCATGTTCTGGTCCGGCTTCGAGCAGGCTGGCAGCTCGCTCAACATTTTTGCCGATCGATATACCATCCTCGACGTCGGCTCGTTCGCGATTCCGTCTACCTGGTTTCAGTCGCTGAACGCCGCGTTCATTGTAATGTTTGCACCGGTATATGCATGGATGTGGGTGGCGCTTGCGAAACGTAATTTGAATCCGTCGACGCCATTGAAGTTCGGTCTCGGCCTGATAGGTCTCGCGGTTGGCTTTCTCGTCATGGTTGGCGCTGCCAATGTTGTCGCTGCCGGTGATAAGGCGCTCCCGAGCTGGTTGCTCTTCACCTATTTGTTTCACACTTTTGGTGAGCTCGCATTGTCGCCCGTTGGCCTGTCTGCCACGACAAAGCTCGCGCCGAAGCGATATGTCGGCCAGATGATGGGCATCTGGTTTCTTGGGGCCGCGCTCGGCAACGTCGTCGCCGGTTTGATTGCCGGTGAGTTCGATGCCGAGAATGTCGCCGGCATGCCAGCACAATACATGCAGATCGTTCTGACCACAGGCGGGGCCGGCCTCATATTCCTGATATTCACGAAGCCCATCAAGAAGCTCATGGGTGGCATTGACTAGCTCGTGAACCGCCTGGCCTTATTGTTCGTGTTTTTGTTTGCCGTTTCGGCCTGCGAGGTCGAGGTCACGAGCGACGAGGGCAGCACCGAGACGGCCGACAAGTTTGTTGCCCGGCTAAACGCCGAGTTTGACGAGCTTGCCCGTGAAGTTCAGGCGGCATCCTGGGTCAGAAGGACCTACATAACCGAGGATACCGCCCTTTTGAATTCTCTCGCCGATCAACGCTTCACCGAGTGGCAGAGCCGGTCCGTTGCAGAGTCGCTCAGGTACGATAGCCAGGAGTTGTCGCCAGAAACCGCGCGGGCGCTGAAACTGCTCAAGTTCGGCACCGAAGCGCCTGCTCCTGCCGATGAAAACAAACAGCGGGAGCTCGCCGAGGTCAAGACCGACATGGAGGGCATGTACGGTGCCGGCAAGTACTGCCCTGACGACGGCCGCGAGTGCCTGGGCCTGCAGAAGCTGTCGAGCATCATGGCTGAAAGCCGTGATTACGACGAGTTGCTCGACGCCTGGACCGGCTGGCGAACGGTCTCCCCGCCAATGCGAGAGAAATACCAACGTTTCGCCGAGCTCGCGAACGCGGGCGCGCAAGAACTCGGCTTCGCGGATCTGGGGGCGCATTGGAGATCCGCGTACGACATGAGCCCCATCGAGTTCGAGCAGGAATCACTGCGACTTTGGCAGCAGGTAAAACCGCTTTACGAAGAATTGCATTGCCATGTTCGCGCCAGCCTGAGCGCGCACTATGGCGAAGATAAAGTATCGCTCGATCAGCCCATTCCTGCGCATCTGCTTGGCAACATGTGGGCACAGACCTGGGATTTTCTTTACGACCTGCTCGAGCCTTATCCGGGCGTGGCCGATTTCGATGTCGATGCTGCATTGGTCGAACAGGAATATACGCCGCGACAGATGGTCGAGTCCGCCGAGCAATTTTATGTCTCGCTCGGCATGCCGGAGTTACCCGACACCTTTTGGGAGCGGTCCCAGTTCGAGAAACCCGCCGATCGCGAAGTCGTTTGTCACCCGAGCGCCTGGGGACTGGATGGCGGCAACGACCTGCGCATCAAGATGTGCATCAAACCAACTTACAATGAGCTGCGCGTCATCTATCACGAACTCGGCCATAACTACTATCAGGGCGCTTACAGGAATCAGGCACCTTTGTTTCGCGACGGCGCTCACTCCGGATTTCACGAGGCCATCGGCGACACGGTGACACTGTCGATGACGCCCTCATACCTTCACGAAGTCGGTCTGATTTCATCGGTCGAACAAAGCGATGAGGCGGTCATCAATCGTCAAATGCAACAGGCGCTTTCTATTGTCGCCGCTTTGCCCTGGACGAAGCTGGTCGACGAATGGCGCTGGGGTGTTTTCTCCGGTGAGATTGGGCCCGGGGATTACAACAAGGCGTGGTGGGATTTGCGTCTTGAATACCAGGGAATCTCTGCGCCGGTGCCGAGAAGTGAGGAAGACTTCGATCCCGGTGCCAAGTACCACATTCCTTCGAACTACTCCTACACCCGTTACTTTCTCGCACGGGTCATGCAGTTTCAATTCCATCGAGCGTTGTGTGAGGCGGCCGAAAACGAAGGGCCGCTTCACGAATGCTCGATCTATGGAAGCAAGGAAGCGGGCGCAAAGTTTTCGACAATGCTGGAAGCAGGGCAGAGCGAACCCTGGCAGCTGACCCTCGAGAAACTGACCGGAACCCGCGACATGGACGGCACGGCCATCATTGACTACTTCGCCCCGCTAATGGCGTGGCTCAAAACACAGAACGAGGGCCGAAGCTGCGGCTGGTAGTTAAGGGGACAGTTTACTTAATTCTGCCAATTCGTCTCCGGATACGGCCGAAGGGAGTTAAGTAAACTGTCCCCTTAATTACCCAGACATTCTCCGGCATAAGCGATTTTCTGCCCGGCATTTTCCATCAGACAGGCATTGCTGTAGGTGTTGCCGTCTCTTGCACAAACCGGTAGATATTCACGCGGACAGTTTTTCTGGCCCTCTGACTGGCAAACCCCCGCATGACGAATGCGGACGCCGTTCCGTTCCGCCTGGCAGGCATTGCCATAGGTCAGCTCATCGGCACCACAGACAGGCACATACAGGTGCGGGCACGGCCGCACATCACACGCTCCCTCCGTGAATGTGGTCACGCCGGCGCCATCGGCTTCGCAGGCGTTGGCAAATGTCTCGCCATCTTCGCTGCAGACCGGCACATAGACTTTCGGGCAATCATCGACATCGCATACGCCGGTTCGCAATACCGGCACGCGGTCAACGTCGGCCCGGCATTGGCTGGCGTAAGTGCGCGCGTTCATTCCACATACGGGTTCGTATATATCCGGGCAACCGCCAACCGTGCAGGCGCCCAGGCTAGCGATCTCGATGCCGGCGCTTAGTGCCAGACACTCGTTATTGTAGGTAATGCCATCGATGCCACAAGCAGGATCGACCTCGTCCGTACATGCCTGCGCATCTTCCGGGCACAGGCCTTCCGATACCACGGCCACACCAGCCGCTTCTGCCAGGCAGGCGTTGCTGTAACTGTTGCCATCGAAACCACAGACCGGTTCAAATTCCTCCGTACACGACTGCGCATCTGCACACACGCCCTGGGCTATGACCTCTACGCCCGCCGCCCGCGCCACACAATCGTTGCTGTAAGTCTTATCGTCCGAACCACATACAGGGTCATACTGCATCGTGCAGGCTATTTCTTCCGCAGCTTGTGGTGCCGATTCGTCAGTTTCTTCGGCAATAGTGCTGCGGACTGCCAGGAAGCACAGCAGGATCGCCAGGAAGATAATTTGCTTTGAAATTGTGTCGTTTGTCATGAACGTGATTTTTCGTGCGTTTCTCAACCAGACACCGCGCTTCCCCAGTAATTGTAGGACAGGATTCGCAAGCCCGGTATGTACATCCGTTCGTCGTTCACGATCTTAAAGCCCGCCGCATTGATCATCGCCGGTACATCTCGATTCATATTGCAGCCGCCGGCGATTTTACCCCAGCCGGCGTTTAGTCTGTTTTGCCATCGCTGAACATTTTCGTCGGGAGCGACGCCATGTTCACAAAACAATAGGCGGCCCTCCGGTTTTAGAACGCGTCGCATGCCTTCAAGCGCAGTAACGGCGTCAGGGATTGTGCACAAAGTATACGTAACCAGAACCGTATCTACGCTGTTCGGCTCAAGCGGTATTTCCTCTCCGGGCAAATCGATGAATTCGACATCCAGGCTCAGGCTTTCGACATTTTTCGCCGCGAGCCTCCTCATGCCCTCCGATGGCTCCAGGCCCCAGATTTTCCTGACTTTCTCCGGGTCGTAATAAGGTAGATTCAGGCCGCTACCGATGCCTATTTCCAGCACATCTCCCTCTGCACGGGGCACAAGCTTCTCCCTTTGCTTACGTGCCGGTTTGACCGAACAAGCAAGATCGATCATGTGGGGCAGAATCTTTTCCTCGTACCAACTCATCTTGTTTGGTCTTCACCCCGTACCATGGCGCCCGCATCGTGTTCGTAATTTGCTAATACT
>Ga0255052_10001627_pt1 | contig 16780 bp, 31 predicted proteins | sample JV7_2_21_MG_FD_188632 | JGI IMG/M metagenome (GOLD analysis project Ga0255052, IMG submission 188632) | Seawater microbial communities from Jervis Inlet, British Columbia, Canada - JV7_2_21 | ecosystem: Environmental > Aquatic > Marine > Inlet | place: Canada: British Columbia | collected...
TGGCGCTGCCTGAATTGCAGCCACAAGAGGGCGATGGCTCCAGAGACCGCCTGTCCGGCGTGCGGCACTGATCGCTGGCAACTGGAGGACCGCGATGGATCCTAAATTCTTCCAGCACGCCGAGCAGCCAGGCAAGAAATGTGTCCATTGTGGCGCCAAGCTGCCGCCTTGGGATCTGGCCACACACTACTGCGACACCTGTCAGGATCTGCAGTACGAGCTGAATAAGGGCACACCAGGCATGGACGGGAAGCCAAGGGACCCTAGTATCTGCCCCGTATGTGAAGTGGCCTGGACCAAATTCCACCCAGGCTGCAAGCCAATACGGGACGTGCTGGTCGAATCCCGCCAACGGGCGCTCACCCGTCTGGAAAATCCCGAGGAGTTTATGAGGATCGTGCGCGACCACCAGAAGTTCTGGCAGGGCACCGGCATTGCCCGCATGGGCTACGATGACCGAGGAAATGCCGTGTGTCCCGCCTGCCGGCGTGGCATGGTCCTGGCACCCCGGCCACGCAAGGCGCCAATCTGGACATGCCCGAAGTGCGGGATTCAATTTGAGGAAGGTGGAGGATAATGGAAATTTACAGCTTTGACAAGATCTGCGCGAAGTACAACAAGGACTTTGACAAACTGGACGAATTGACTGAAGATCTGTCTAAAGGCCTGTTCTTCAGTCACTTAGCCGCCATACTTGTCGGCGCTGCCCTGGGCGCTTTGGTTACTTTTCTAATAATGGGAGGCTGACATGTCCCGGCGTACCGCCCAAGCTGTCTTTGAACAATTCCTGAAAGCGGCTGGAATTGACGTAAAGGCCTGTAAAGACACCAGTTATGTGACTGGATTTACTGATTATACCCTCGAAAAAGGCTGCCACCAAGACCACTACGACGGGGCTCTTTGGTTTGTATTTCATCGAGACGGCAGCCTAATAGAGTTTGGCGGCGAAGGAACAGGAAAAATGTAGTCATTTTGACTACACATTGCCAGCGCCCTGTTAGCCCCAAACTGGCTAACCTGTTAGCCTGCCCCATTTTGGCCCACCCGGCGCCCATGCTGGCAGGTGTCTCCGTGGTACTATAGTAGAATAGTAGACTAGCAGGCTAATAGTTAGCAGGTGTAACAGGTGTAACAGGCTAGTATAGTTACACCTGTTAGTCAAGTTATATTAGTTAAATAAGAGATACCTGTGTAACAAGATATAATTAATATATCTGAGATACCTAACTGTAATAGTGTCACCTGTTAGCCTGCTAGTATTACCAGCATGTATCAAATTGATACAAACTTGGTGCCTGGGAAGATTCTTGAAGATTTTGCTTGACACGCCAGTTGGATTCTGTCATAATCTAGCAGGTTTGAGAACTGGCAGGGTAATCTTCTTCCGCTAGAATCGCCAGCTTGAGCCCTGTGACACAAGGCGGGGATGTTAAAGGCTTAACATCAAACGACTTGGCTGGTATGTAGAGTGTATCGAAAGGACACACGTTGAAAGTCTACACGGTCGTGGACCAATACGAGGATTGGTACAGGAGTGGGGCAGGAAAGAACACTGGTCTGGTCAAAACTTGGCTGGATCTGCCGAACAAATCTCTTGACCTCGTCCTACCTGGGGCAAGGTCTGGTAGTCTGCCGTACGAGGCTAAGGCTAAGGCCCAAATTGAGATGACTTCCTGCTTGCCCTTCATCTACAAACACGTCGCTGTCATGCCCGACGTCCACTACGGCATGGGCTGTAGCATCGGCACCGTCATCCCGACCAAGGGCGCCATCATTCCGGCCGCCGTAGGTGTGGACATTGGCTGCGGGATGATTGCGGTGGATTTGGGCGTGACAGCTGACAGTTTGCCGCCCGCAGGGAGCCGCTCGGAGCTAATGCGGGCCATCCAGGACGCCGTGCCCCATGGGCGCACAAATCGTGGCCAGGCGGGCGACCGAGGGGCGTGGGCGAATGTGCCGGGAGATGTGCAGGCAGAATGGGACAAGCCACGGGGCCATAGGAATGAGGGCTTAGATGATCGTTCTCTTGGCTGGCAACTATCTTTTGTTGGAGACACACATGGGATCAAGGGCAACTCCCTCAACCACCTTGGCACCCTCGGCACCGGCAACCATTTCATCGAGATTTGTGTGTCCGATTCCAACAAGGTCTGGGCCATGATTCATTCAGGCTCGCGAGGCATTGGCAATGCGATTGCGCGGCACTTCATCAAGAAGGCCCAGGATTTGATGGCGCAATACCATATCTCCTTGCCAAATAAGGACTTGGCGTACTTTGCCGAGGGGACGCAGGAATTCAACGACTACCTGGATGCGGTAGACTGGGCGCAAACCTTTGCCTGGGCCAGCCGGGAGATCATGCTGCGCCGTGTCGTGGACGCGGTCCGCAAGCATGTGCCGGCTGTCCCGCATCTGGATTTCGCTAAGGAAGCGGTCCACTGCCACCACAACTACGTCACCCGGGAGAACCATTTTGGCTCAAATGTGTGGATCACCCGTAAGGGAGCTATTTGCGCAAGGCGCGGCATGCTTGGTATTATCCCTGGCAGTATGGGCAGTCGGTCCTTCATTGCTCGAGGGCTTGGTAACGCTGATTCTTTCATGTCTTGTTCCCATGGCGCCGGTCGGGTGATGTCGCGGACAGAAGCCCGCAAGACAATCACGGTCGACCAACACATCGTGGACACGCAGGGGGTTGTGTGCGACAAGTCGGCGGGCGTACTGGACGAATCGCCGAGGGCGTACAAGGACATTGATGAGGTCATGGCGGCGCAGAAGGATCTGGTTGAGGTTGTACACACGTTGAAGCAAGTCATTTGTGTGAAAGGGTGAGAGATGGCCAGCTGTGAATGTTGTTGGGCAGACGCCGCCACTCAAGCTATGTATCATGGTGGGCCTGCGATAGACTACTACGATGAGGCCCTGGAAAGGCATGCGTTTCGTGGGTGCCCGTGTGCTGGCGATAGTCTTGAGGGCAGAAAAATGTATGCAGGCCAGTTTTGGGACGAAGAGAAGCAAATGGATAGAAGGGACATTGGCGATGACTGACACTACCCACGAGCCTGGCTGCGCGTTCCTCCTCGGCCGGGAAGAAAAGCTAGTTCGGATGTGCAGCTGCGCGGAAATACTGCGGGAGCGGCAGATACTTTTGGAACTCATGCTAGATGTCGCGGTGAGCGCGTTGGAAGACATTTCTTCCGACGGCACAAAAGAGAATGATCGGGCGATTGAGGCACTTGCGGCGATCAAGGAGATGGAGGAGGTCGACAATGGGAATAAAGCGCCTTGACCCGTTCTACGCGCCAGGCAAGATAGACATTCTGAAGAAACTCTGGAAGGAGGAAGAAATGAAACAACCCGAAATACTTTCGCAAATCACCCACTGCTTCTCCTGCGACCGTGCGTTGGCGTACGAGGGCTGGTGTACGGGGCGAGAGGATGTGGCGTGGACACATTTCGGTCATCCCAGCAAAGAGTTTGGTGAAGAGCGATGGACAACTGAGTGCCCTTGGTGTGCGGCAGTGCTGTCTGTGTCTGCTAGGTCAATTGTTGGTGGTGCGTCTGTAGAGGACATGCGTCAAATGTGGCGGAATCCGATACAGTCGGTGGGGTTTGCTCCTGTAGAGCTGCCAGACGTCATCGAGAAGGCGCAGAAGCGGGTTGACGAGGTGAAGGAGGCCGGCGTTTCGGTGGGCCTTATGTGTAACTGGTGCGGAGAGATTATTACACATGAATTATCCTTAGTACGCTACGGCGAGTGTACAGGAAAGCCTTATTGTATGGAGTGTGCTACCTACGACCACATAAACACAGTACCGGAGGCCCCATGACCGAATTCATCTTACAACACACTAGTCATTTTCTTATTGGTCTTGCTGCTTGGTGCCTATTCCTCACAGCTGGTTGGGCCAGGTCGGCTCACCTGCGCGACAAGCAGGATGGCATCTGGGAACAAGTGCGCGGCCATCTTGGACTGTACGCCTACAAGGCGGAACGCGACCACAACCCCATGGCGCGGATCCCCACGTCCCTGCTGCGCGCGTGGTTCAAGTTGGATGCCCGCGTGGTGCCCGGCTACGAGCGTGTGTCCCGAGGGCCGGGGCGCCATCCTGCCACCATGAGCGCAGAGAGGGTGAAAAAACTTGGCCGGCATGGAAAAAAGGAAACAAGTTGACGTCACCATCCCAGCGACGGATCAGATTCTGTCCCTGGTGTTAGAGGATGGCGTCGTGAAGCGCATGTACTATCGGGGGCTATATTTCACTATTACTGAGTTGGATGAAATCGAAGCAGCAGTAGGCAACATCGAGATGGAGGAAGAAAATGACGGAGAATTCTGGCGCCATACCTGAGAAGGATGATGAACTGTCTGAAAAAATTGCGCAGCTGGAGAAGGAAACGCAGCTGAGGTTGGACGAAACAGAGGACCAAGCAAAGCGCGATACGATCCTGAAGGCGGCAGAGGTCCGATTACAGGAACTGACCGAAGAAGCAGGAACTGTGGACATCCAGGACGGCGCCAAGAAGGGCATCCTGATCGTCGAGCGGCCGGATGGGACGCAGGTGATGCAGATCCTGGACGAAAGCGCCACAACGCCAGATGATGTGGCGGCCATGCTGTGCCGGGCGCTGACCAATCACCTTTTTGCCAGTATCCAGAATTCTGTGCTTATGTCGCTGCAGATGGCGCGGAAACGGGCAGTCGGGCGGCAGGCAGAGGACGGGATCAGAAAGAGGTTGGGGCTATGACCAAACAACAGCAGCAGCGGCGCGAAAAGGCCCTTCAAAAACTCGACGCAGCAATTCGACTTGAGGCCTACGCGCGGGCGGGGTTGGACGACACGAATTTCCTTGACACCAGGGACCAGGGTGTGGCAGTATTAAGAGAAGGATTTGGGCGCGTGTGCCGGCAAGCACAGGCCCTAGTTGACCAGCTGGTCGAGGACTACATACGGGAGCTGATATAATGAAACGCATGATCGCAGCGGCAATTATTGTAGCCGTACTTGGCATTTTCTCGTGCCATTTTACGGCGCCTGTATCTCAGCCTGCCCATGTCAGTGTGCTGACAACGGCAGCAAACGGCAACATCGTGCCTCGACTGGACTTACCGGAGAAGTTCACGTCGCTTCAAGAGGCAGAGCTGGACTCCTTTGTGGTCATTGTGCTCCTCGCGGGCGCGCCCAGCAAAATGGGGCTGCCGCAGACGGAATGTGGCGCGGAAGGTCCGCCCGATCATTGTACTAAAATCATGGGCGGAAACACCCTTTTGACTTCTGGCGATGATGACTTTGAGATCGTTGAGTGGACGCTTTACAGGTGCTGGAACCCGTGCGGGGAGGAGCGTTTTGAACTGGAAGCATATGGCCGGTGTATCGCCATCAATCCGCGTGAGGGTGGATACGAGGAGTGCAGCATATGAGTGAATACGACGGCGTAGAAGTCTTCCATAAACGTCGCCAGCGGGATCGTGCGCTTGACTTGGCCGAGCGGCTGATAAGGTGCTTGGAAAGGCTTGTTGCTGAGAAGGAAAGGCGAAATGAATAGCTTCGTCCGCTACGTCGTGATCATTGCCCTGTCGGCGTGGCTGGCTCACCAGTGGGGCTACTATCAAGGTAGTAGCCTGCCATGTGACTGTGCGGACGATTGGGAATCCTATGAGCCGCCGATAAGCCAGGAAACGTTTTGTACGGAGGCGCCATGACTTGGCCTCAAACCCTCGACGACTTCGGCCCGCGCTTTCGCCAGCGGGGCGATCAGATCAACTTCCAGGTCTGTCCCGTGTGCGGGGACAGGCGCTGGAAGGTGTACCTGGCGCCAGAATCGGGCATGTGGATCTGCTTTGCAGGCGTGTGTGGTGCTTCTGGTAAGATTAGTACCAGTAAGGAGACGGATGCGCTGATGGAGATGCTGCGGCCTCAGCCGGTGAAGAATGAAGGGTGGGCAGCGTGGCCGGAGGTGGATTTTCCAGAGACTGCGTGGTCATGCGCGGGCTTTAATGCGTATTTACGTAGTAGAGGCATTCCAGATGACGGTAGCGACGGGCTTGGTTTGAGAGAAGGCGGTATTGCTCACGGAGGCCGGGCTATCATCCCATTTTTCGACCCAGCTGGCCGTCTGGTCTACTGGACGACTCGTGACTACTGCGGCCGTGATCATGTGCCCAAATACCTTGGCATGGGCGGCAAGCACCCGCCTTATGTGCCTCGATACTCATCCCATGGCGGGCGCGGGTCCATGTCCAATGGCTGCCGCTCCCTGGTTCTCGTTGAGGGGCCATTTGACGCAATTCAGGTCCATCAGGCGGGCTATCCGGTGGCTGCTTTGGGCGGCACCGTAATACCCAAGCATTTTCGGTCGATTTTACTTGACATGGCCAAGGACAAACTGGTATTATTCTTAGACCATGACGCGTTGGCCAAGGCCGTCCGTCTGGCGCGAGATTTGGCGGGGCTGCGGGAAGTGGACATTGTGCGTCCGCCCAAAGGCAAAGACCCCGGAGATTTGACACCAACTGAGATCAAGGAGATTCTGGGATGAACTATATGTTCCAAGAACCGGTTTTATTGAGGGAACCCAAGAAAGCCGAGAAGCCGCTGACCATCGACTCCAGAGGCCGCATCCGGTTCACGATTGACGGGATCCGCGTGACGGCCAGTAGAGACCACAATGGCAAGTCCCATTGCCACGTGCTCAGGCGGAGCAAGGATGAATTCGGGGAGACCGAGGAGTCATATACGTTTGCCAGGGAGATTGCTTTGGCCAACCCGACCATCATCCGCCGACTGGCGGACGCGTACGATTTGTTGGAAGATGCGGCTGTCTAAAGCCAGTCGTGTGGGACGTATGGGCGATAACAGGTAGGGGCATTTTCCCCCAAGGCCCTGTAGCCCAGCTGCACGCTACCACGATGCAGGCCTCCGTAGCCGCCTTGCTATAGAGTGCAGGTAAGCGCGAAAATCCTGTCGTCTCATTTGGCCCCGCCGTTAGAGGCGGGGCCTCACAATTGTTAGCCGCCCAGAAAAGGGGAGCGTACGGTCGCACCGTACAAGCACCTAGCGCATTAGCCGCGAGGCATGCGTGGAGGGCGGCGTTATTATTGGCAGGCTCACGGCAGGTACTTGACGAACCCTCTGCCGGTGTTACCTCCACTCTGGCCATATGGTTCTATTAGCCAGAGTTAGGCCACCACGCCGCCCGCCTGCCATATTTACTAGGAGACACATGAAAAAAGCAGTATTCCTTCTAGGTTCCCCTACGGTAGCCGCTGCCCGTGAAGGGCAAACGATCACCGACTATGACTTCAACAACCTGACCCGAATTGCCGAGCGTGCCAACCTGGACGCGGAGATTGTGTTCGCTGTTCAACACGAAGAATTCGTGGGCGCCAAGAAGCCAGGTATGGTGGCCATCCGTGCTGAGCGGGGGCGTGTAGTGGCCGAGATCGCCGCCATTGCGCCTGAAATCGTCCTGGCGTTCGGCCCCGAGGCCGTCAAAAGTCTTTGGAATTCCGGCACTGCCAAGGCCAAGGATCTGCGGCGGAAACCGCACAAAGTGGGTGACGTGGACGCGGATGTCTTCACCACCTATTCCCTGGCTGAGGCATCTATGAAGACGGGACTGACAAGGTGGATCGGGCTGGACGTGATGACGGCAGCAAGCGGGAAGTATGAGTGCAAGCTGGGCGATTATCACGTGAGCACGGAGATGCACGAGGAACTGATAGAATGGTTGAAGATGCCAGACGAGCCAATAATGACAGCCCGAGCTGTCATGTCAAAGCATCGAGAATTAATTTGCGCGCTGGACCTAGAAACCTACCCAGCCCTCGACCCGTGGCACCCTGAGGCGCGGATTCGTATGGCTGTGATTTCGCATCGCACAGGATGGGCGCAGGTGGTCCCAGCGACCGCCGACAGCAGGTTCCCTGACTGGCTGGTCGAGATCATCGGGGATCCCAACATCCGCAAGGTGGGCAGCAACATCAAGTTTGATTACCGCTGGCTGGCCAGGTTCGGCGTGACCATGCGCAACCTGGGCGACACGCACACGGCTGAACACGTGTTGGACGGTAATCATCCCTCGAAGGACCTTAAGTCGCTGACGTTGCAGTACCACCCAACTCTTGGCGACTACTCCGCTGACATGCGGACCATGGCCGCCGAGAGGGGCGGCATGGAGCACTTGAAGGACGAGGAGATGTTCGACTATGCGGGCGGTGATGGGGACGCCAGCATCACGGTGTACAACAAGCAGATCAACCTGCTGACGAAACGTGGCCTCCGCCAGCCCTACGAGTTGCTGGCCAAGTCGCAGGAGAGCCTGGCGCGCATCGAGATGAACGGCATGTGTGTGGATGTGGACGAAAACCGGCGCCTGGACAAGGCCTACGCGGAGGAAACTTCCCGGCTTCGCGAGCGCATCCAGCAGCAGTTCGACGCACCGATCAACCCAAACAGCCCGAAGCAGCTGAAGGAAGCCCTGCTCAAGTTGCCAGGAATCAACCTGCTGCCCAACAATATCAAGCGACGGATCCAAACGCAGCGATTCTTCGACCCAGACTTCATGGACTCACTGGACGAATTCGAGACGACCAGTAAGGAGGTTCTGCAGCGGGAGGTAGACAAGCACCCTGTCCTTCAGGACGTGCTGGACTACAGGAGGCGAGCCAAGCTGCACTCGACGTACGTGACAAAGTTCGCAGACAGTTTCGTGCGGCAGGCGGACCAGTGGTTTGTGCGCTCGGACTACCGCACGGACGTGGCACAGACCTATAGGCTGGCCAGCAGGCGGCCGAATCTGCAGAACATCCCGTGTAACCTGCCAGCTGACATGGCACACTTGAACATCAAGAATCAATTTATCTCCAGGTGGCGGGACATGGGCGGCATGATCGGGGAGTTTGACCTCAGCCAAGCGGAGCTGCGGGAAGGCGCCATGATTACGGGCGAGCCTGTGCTGGTCGAGGCCTTTGCGGCGGGGAGGGACGTCCATAAGGAAGTGTCGGCCAGGCTGCTGAAAATTCCTGCTGAGGAGGTTACCAAGCCACAGCGGAAGGCCTGTAAGACACTCAATTTCATGATCTTCTACGGTGGCGGTGCGCCTAGGCTGGCGGCAGCTCTGGGAATTTCAGAGAACGAGGCGCGCAAGATGATTGCCAACTACTTCAGTGAGATGAGTACACTGGACCACTGGATGCAGGAGATGCGGCGGTCGGTCCATGACACGCTGGTGTCGAAGTCGCGGTTTGGGTTTGAGCGACACTTTGTGGCACCAGCTGCAGGATGGGACAACCCGACAGGCTGGGGCATCGAGCGGCAGGCAATCAATCATCCTATCCAGAATGGCGCGTGTTGCTTCACCTTGTGCGGCATCAATCGTGTGTTCGAGTTGCTGGACCTGTCGGATCTGTACTCGCTGCCGATTTGTACGGTGCATGACCAGATCGGCTGGGACATTTTCCCTGGAGAGAAGGAGGCCGTGGAGGAGTTGACGAAGGAAGCGTTTGAGAATCCGAGGGTGGAGGATTGGGGTGTGGATATGTCGGTGCCTATGGTGCTTGACAGCAAATTTGGTATCAACTGGGGAGTGGCAGTGTGAGAAAGCTGGGCCGCGCCGACATCCGGCGCCGACTAGTAGACTCCTCGCTTGAGGAGCTGGTGGAGGAAGTGGAAGAGGATGAGGTCGAAGAGGGTTCGATGCAGGAGATTTGGTGCAAAGTCAGAAAGTCTGTGCGAGCTATGAAGAAGGTACTAGAACCAGGACAGATGGGTTTCAAAGCATAGGAGAATGAATTGGCACTGCAGAAGCCGAAGTGGGGAACACCCAACATCAAGGCAAACAAAGAGTCGACTATGAAACGCACCGTTTTCGTCGACATCAAGCCAGACAGTAAGATCCGTGTGCGGTTCCTGCCACCATGGGACAGCGATGGGATGCTGTTTTTCGCGGCGTTCAATCACTACCGTTACCTGGACGAGAAGGAGAAGCGTGCGTGGGCCTGCTTGACGCGACACGGGACGGAAGCAGATGGCGCTTGCGCTTGCTGCGAGATGTCCGACTACCTGAAGAAGCAGCGGACGAAGGACGAGAAGCGCCAGGGCCGGGACGTGGAGGCACGCGGCCGATGGTACTCTCAGGTGTTGGTCGAGGGCATGGAGGGGGAAGGCCCCAAATTGTTGGCGCTGTCCAAGACGACGGCCGACCAGATCATCGACATCCTGCAGCTGCAGGCGACCGATGACGAGGCGTTCTTCACTGATCCTGAGCAGGGGACGTGGATTCAGATCGAGCGCAAGGGCGCAAAGCTGGAGACGACTTACACGGTTCTGCCGACCAGCAAAAGGGTTCCTTTGTCTGGCTTGTTTCCTGAATGGGAGGACAAGATGCTGAATGTGCAGGAGGCGTTGGGCCTGAAGATCGGTGATCGGAAGACTCAATTAGCTTCAATCATTGAGACGTTTAGTAAGACGGTTGAGCTGGACGACGTGTTTCCGATTGAGGAGCTGACTTCGGCGGCAACAGAGTGATGGATCCCCACGCCAGGGGGATTGCGGGTGAATTTTTGGTGGCCAGTTGCCTCTCCGGGGCTGGCTGCCATGTTCTCTTCCCTCAAAATCAGCACTTGCCATATGACTTAGCATTTGACTGCGAAGGCAAAACGCATCGTGTTCAGGTCAAGACCACGACAAGTACAGTAACTGAAAGAGACAAACGGCAGGGACGTGCGTCCCCCCATGTTTGCCTTAGAGCAACAAATAAGCGCAAGCGCAGCCAAATATATCCTAGAACCGCTTTTGAATATTACGCTGCCGTTTGCTACCTGCCTTTAAAGGAAGAATTTCCATGGGTTCTTTTGTTTCCTATTAATACTTTTAACTCCGCTGTGAGTTTTTCATCTGCCAATATCGAAAAGTACAACCTTGAGAAAGTGATCGGAGAACTTCGTGAACAGAATTGCAGATCCGATAACAAAGCTGTATGAGGGCTTAGACGCTGAAAGCCTGGACGAGGTAAAGCACCATCGTACACCAGTAATGCGCTTCCGAGCGTCAGAAATGGCAGATTGCGGGCGGCGCATTTGGTACAGGCTGAGTGGCTACCTGCCCACCCCAGATTCAGCGTGGCTGGACCTGATCGGGAAGGAAGGAAATGTCCTGCACGATGTTGTGCGCCATCTCTGTGTCCACCACGATATGCCTTTGTCCCACTTCGAGTTGAAAGAGGACGGCACGGTTCAGGAGTCGCCTATCATGGTCAAGCAGTTCACGTACGATGACACTGACTTCACCATGTCCTGCCGAGACGACGGGCATGCGGAATTATCTGTGGGGATGGCTGCCCTGGAGCTGAAAACTTTAGGCTTCTACTATTACAAGTATCTGTCCGAGGCGTACGCGAGGGACGGGGACCAGGGAGTTCTGGAGCGGATCCAGGCAAAGCACAAGAACTACGTCGCACAGGGCAACACGACAGCAATGCTGCACGACCTCGACTGGGTCTACCTTCTCGTAGTCGCGCGGGAGAACATGACAGTTGGTTTGTACGACAAGGCGAAGGACCGGCGCACTGGCGGGGCCATCTGGCGCGTTACGGATGAGGCCAAGAATAAGCTGCTGGCCAAGTGTGCGCGCATCCAGCGCCACGTCACCTCAGGCCGACCGCCCATTCCAGAGTACCTGGACGGGTCGAAGGAATGCGGCCAATGCCCATTCTACTATCGCTGCCATGGGGCAGCACGACGGAAGATTCAAGGGGAAGAGCCGACAGTGGTGTATCCAGTGCCGGGAATTATGGAGAGTACGAAATGATTCCTTTCTTCTTCTGCGCACTCATAATCGTTGTCTTACTGGTTGATATCAACGGGAGCTAGCATGGTACACGTAATCGGAATCTCAGGCAAGGCAGGCCACGGCAAATCGACCGCCGCTGGCATCATCGCGCGCATCCTGGTCGACAGATACAGTCGCGAGCAGGTGCATCGCGTTCCCTTGGCCCAGGCGCTGAAGTACGACGTCATAGGTATGGGCTTCGCACCAGAGGACATCGCCGAGAAACCACTGTGGATGCGCAAGCTCCTGCAGGCGTACGGGCAGGCGCGGCGGGCCGTCGACGCCAACCACTGGGTGGGCAAGGTGGCGCACTTCGTTAGCCTCATAGACCAGAGGGCCGACCGCCAGTTTGTGATCATCGAGGATGTGCGCTTCTTGAACGAGGCCTCGTATGTCAAGCTGGACGCTTTGGGCCACCTGTTGCGCGTCAACCGCATGTCCTATAAAGACGACACGCCCCAGGACGATTCCGAGACCCAGCTGGACAACTACGACTCCTGGGACAAGGAATTCTGGGCGGCCAGCGCAGACATCCGCCAGATCGAGCACTCGTGTAAGAGGTTCTTGGACCAGATCGGCTTGGTCACATGAGGGCTTTATCCCTGCTGATCCTGCGTGCCCTGCTGCGCAAGAAGCAGTGGTTAGCATATCAATCGCTGTTCACGGCGGAGATCTTCAGCATCACGCATTTCCGCCAATTGTATGTTCACATCGAGTCGCTGCACGGGCGCACCGAGGGCGACCTCAACATCGAGGACCTGATGGCCTCGCTGGAGATTGCTTACCAGCACGAGTCGCAGAAGGGCATGCGCGCCGAATTAGAAGAAGTGGTCATGGAACTGCAGGATGTGGACGAGGCCAACGAGGATCTCTTGGAGGCTCAGGTCCGCGAGTTTGTAGAAAAAGGCCTTTACCATTCATGCGCGGAGTACATACTTGAAACAATACACGGATCCAAGTTCGACGCGAGCCGCATTACCGCACTTGTTGAGAGGGCAGTGGACGTCGGGACTAGAGTCGATTCGCAAGTCGACGACTTCCACGAAAGCCCTCTTTCGCGAACGATTGACCAAGGAACAGTACGTGTTCCTCTTGGCTTCGCATCTCAACTTGATGCTCATCTCAACGGCGGAATTGGCAGTGGTGAGCTTACTATTCTGCTGGCGCCTCCTGCTCGTGGGAAGACTAGCTACCTTTGCTGGGCTGGTGCGTATGCGGCAAAAAGAGGCAGAAAAGTCCTACACGTCACTCTCGAAATCCGAAGCGAAAAAGTTATCCGCCGATACGATCAAGCGCTTACGGGCCTTACGGCGAAAGGGCTCGAAGAAGCGGAGTGGCTCGTCGCGGCAGGCCGCGAAAAGGTCAGGCAGGCGGGCGGAGAGATCTGGATAAAGGATTGGAGCTATGCAACAGTTACGGCAAATGATATCAAAGCCCTTGTTCGCCGCATGCGAAGCCATGGCCAAGCAGTGGACTACGTCGTCGTGGACTATCTTGAGCTACTGTCCCCCGTGGCGCAGCCACGGCGAAATGATGTTGCACGGCACGCTTATGGTAATGTGGGAAAGGAATGCCGTGCTGCGTCTGTGGAAATGGATGTGCCGCTGCTTTCGGCTTGGCAAGTCAATCGAAGCGGATCAGAAGCGCATGTACTTACAGCGAAGGACGTATCTGAATGCTGGGATATTATCAAGCATTCTGACACAATCGTGGGACTCAACCAAAACCTCGCACAGCTGGCCGAACGACGACTCGTCCTCAACGTAATCAAGATGCGCGAGGGTACCAGTCGGCGTAGTTATACGGTCGTGTCCGACCTGGACCGGATGGTCATCCGGGATCGGACGCTGCAGGATGACGGGATTGTGCGAGATGACGACGAGGTAATTCAGATAGGAGGCAAAGATGGCGCGACAAATGCCGCTGACACAAAAGCAGAAGTATGAGGCCTACGACCACCGCAGCAAAGAGATCCTGATTGACTTTGACGGGACGCTGGCGACGTGGGCATATCCCGCGCTGGGGGAGCCGACGCCGGGCGCCAAGGAGGCAGTTGAAGAGCTGCGGAAGGAAGGATACAAGGTCATCGTGTGGACCAGCCGCATGGATCCGTCTATCTACACGCAATTCGAGATTGGTCAGGCACACAGCAAAATCCGGCAGTGGCTCTATGAGAACTGCATCGAAGTGGATGGCATAGACTGGGGCGACAAGGGGAAGCGGCTGGCCTTGGCCTATATAGACGACCGGGGCGTGTCCTTTAACGGAAATTGGGAGCTGGCGCTAGAGCGAGTAGCTTTCATTAGATACAAGACGGAGGTAGAGAAACTTGGGCGAGATGCGGGCGAGTCAAATAGCCCCGTGGATCCTGGGGATTGACCCTGGTTTCACGGAGACGGGTGTGGTGCTGCTGGATCCCCAGGCCGGCCCAATGGCTTGGGCCACGTTCTCGCTGAAGAAGGGCGAGGATCTGGAGCGGGCGATCAGCCTGGGCGTCACAGTTGTGGAGTGGATAAAGGATCAGATCGTAGAGTGGGGCTTTGGCCGTATGCGAATTGGGATCGAGATGCCCATTGTGGCAGTGCGTCGCGGCCCATCGGGCGCCATCCTCAGCATGAATGTGACCACCTACTTGAAGCAAGCGAGGCTGGTGCAGGAGATTGAGGCGGGACTTATGGCGTTGGTAGTAGGAAACATGTGGTGGGCTGAGCTGGTGGAGGTCAATAACACGACGTCCAAGAAGCGGCTGACGGGCAGCGGGCGGGCGGATAAATCCATGATGGTGGCAGCGTCACCGTTCAAGGACGTGAAGCCGGTACACACGGCCGAGGCGTTGGCGGACGCCTACGCCCACGCGTTGGTGGCGATTGACGATGAGCAGCCAAGTATTCTGACGCACATGACGTTGCGGACTGTGCAGGCAAATATTGAAGGGAAGGCGGACTAGATGAGCAACGAACACAATGACCTATACGACCCGGAAGAGGTGCGCAAGCTCCTCCTGGACATCGACTTCCATCTGCGCGGCCCACGGGTCGCCATGATTCGGCCCAAGCCGGAGGAAAAGGTGGGGACAGGCGCTGACAAGAAGATCTGGCTGCCGGACCAGGCCAAGCGGACACCCAAATTCGGTACCGTGGTCATGTCAGGCGAGGAATTTGACTTCGAGTTTAGGTACGGCAGCGTGCCCATCTTTGCGCGGATCCCGATTCCGCTGTACGAGACGACGCAGATCGACATCGAGTTGCGGGATGGGCGGACAATGACGATTGACATCCTGCACGAGGAGGAAATTTCGTCACATTATCCGACAGCGCAGAGTTTGAAAAGGGAGCGGGAATTGCGGAAGGAGAGGCAGGGCGTTCCAGATCCTACGCCAGTAAATCCACGGTCTAAAACGTGGGAACAGAGGCAGGAAGCAAAGCAGCTGGAGATTCCATTTGAAGGCGGTAGTGACCTTCTTGGTCCTAGCGTATAAAGGAGACCATGATGGCCAAGCACCGAGTGTACGCAGAAATTACCAGTACATACTTCATTGACATAGAGGCTAATGATAAAAAGCAAGCGCTAGAGGATTCCAAGTACTGGGATGATATCCTGGACGATTGGAATCATCTTGAGGACGACATCCCAACTTTTTGGGTGGATAAAATAGAGGGGAAGGAAGATGGCCAAGTATAGAGTCTACGCGACCTTCGGTCACGTAGTCTATCTAGACGTGGATGCGTCCAACGAGATGGAAGCGGAAGATATTGCAGATGACGTGAAGTCGGAGGATTGGACACGAGATACAACTCATAATGACAATGAGCTGGATCTTCTTTATGGAAATACGGACTTGATGGAGGAGGACTGATGGAGATCATCAAGCTGATGGAATTTACCCATAGTTCCATGGAGCGCGTTGAGGCTGATATCAACGACTTCATTAAAGCAGAACGCGATAGCGCAGTCAAGCGTGAGTGGAATACCCTGTCTGTTACAAGAGAACTTGTGCCAGGTGAGGGCTTTTACTACTTTGCTACTCTTTACAGATTCGAGGATTGATGGCCAGGTACAAAGTGTCCATACAAGTGCCCCAAGTCTACGAGATCGTACTGGAGGCTGCCAACAAAAGGGCAGTAGAAGTGCTCGCAGATGCAACTGATATGAAGGAATGGACAGCTGTTCCCCTTGATTGGGACGCTGGTGTTCCTATACAAGAAGAGCTGGTTGAGAGGATCAAGAAGAAGAAGTAAGGGGCATCAAGGTTCGGCCGCCTGTTTTCGAGCGATTGGCAGGCGGCCACCTTGGTGTAATTACAGTTGTGGACCTATGTAAACTTCGCCAGACGCGCCTGCCAGCGCACGCTTGGCCATCTCGCGCCTCTTGGCCACAGCCTTCGCCCCGTTAGCCTTCACACCCTCAGCTATCAGCCTGTCCACCATCTCATCGATGACGTCCTCGACCTGTGCTGCGTCCTCAGGGCTGATGCGCCTCCAAAGCGCTGCCGTGCTGAGCACATCCTTCGCAATACCTGAGACTGTCAGCATACGTTGCCTCCGGCGCGCAGACGAAAACCACTGCATCGCCTTGGCCGCGACTCCCGTGGCTACCAATAAAGACCAGACCGCTTTGGCGGCGGGAAGAACCAGTTCCATAGTATTCTCTCAATCGAAGTTGATTAACGTAATTTGTGACCGTTTCGACGTTTGCCTTCACAGCGCTCATGTCCCCGCGCAATTCGCCCACATTGGCGCGCATGTCCCACATGCCTATCACCAATGCCATCACCAACACCGACATGAATTTGACCAGGGTGCCGTTGCTTGTAAGCTTACTGGCGTTCACGGATGCCCCTCTCTATGATGCTAGGAATGATATCTGGTGGCACGAAGAGGGGATTTCGCATCAGCGTGCGCACATCTCGGCTGAGGTACTGGGCTTCGATGGCGCCGACGCCAGGATCG
>Ga0255052_10001628_pt1 | contig 16777 bp, 12 predicted proteins | sample JV7_2_21_MG_FD_188632 | JGI IMG/M metagenome (GOLD analysis project Ga0255052, IMG submission 188632) | Seawater microbial communities from Jervis Inlet, British Columbia, Canada - JV7_2_21 | ecosystem: Environmental > Aquatic > Marine > Inlet | place: Canada: British Columbia | collected...
GCTCATCCACCCGCACCGCAAACGTCTGGCAAACGCCATTCTCGAGTACGCTTGTCTGGCCGCAGCTATCCCCAACAGGCTCCGCTATTGTCGCAGGCCCGCCTTCGCCACCACATGCGGTGAGCATAAGTAACAGGAACATAATGCAGGCCAGCGCCAGCAATTTGTTGCTGATAAGATTTTTTGCGTTCATATTGAAAACCTCAGTTCTGTAGAATTCGTTGGGAATCTAGACAGTTACGGCGAGTCAGGCAGCAGGTGAGGGACGAAATGCAGGCTGCCGGGACGAAAAGCAGGATCAATGGGATGGGATTGAGCACCGAAAACAAGAACAACGCTATCCCGCGCGCGTTTTGGGAGGCCGCCGGTTGGACGGTGTCGGTAACAGTGCTTTGGGGCACTGACCTCCTGGCAAAACTGTCGGTGCGTAATCAGACGGGTTTCGGCAAGAGTGATTTCTTGCTGATATCAGAGCAGGTTACAAGCGCTGTCGCCGCCCTGATCATGATTCTGTTCGTGATTCGTTGGCTAAAGCTGTTTCCGTTGAAGCGCGCCGCCTGGGCGCAGGCAATAATTGGTCATACCGTCGGCAGTATCATATTCGCATTCGGTCACTACGCTCTGATCGTGGCACTGCGGATTCCGTGGTATGCGATCAACGACCATACTTACGTATGGCGTGACCCGTTTGTCGCCAATTTGATCGTTGAATACCAAAAGGATATTAAGATTTATTTTGGCATCGTGGTCATTGCAACTGCATATCAGATGTATCGCCATTCAAGGTCCGCGGCGACACCACTGCCTGCAAACCGCCTCCTCGTGCAGACAGGGTCCAGCGATAGCGTGCTTCGTTTCGAGCAAATTGACTACCTCGAAGCCGCGCGCAACTACGTTGCCGTTCACGCAGACGGTCGTGAGTATGTCATCAGGGATACGATGGCAAATGTGATGGGCAGGCTCTCCGGTGGTCCTTTCGCACGTACTCACAGAAGCTTCATTGTCAACGTGGACAAGGTGAAGGACATACGGTTAGTTGACTCGAAGCAACGCATTTTTCTTCACAGCGGTGACGATGTGCCACTGAGTCGCAGTTATCGCGATGACTTCACGAGAATAATTACCGGCTGAGCCGGTCTCGGAGCGAACCCTGTTCAAGCCGCGCATCGGCGCAGCCGACAGTGGTGGCGCGAAGTGCCCATCCCACCGGCCATGATTCTGCACTAAAGATCACCAATTCGCCGGGAGCGAATTGGGACGCCTTCAGGCACCTTCGCGAAGCGAAGGTCGTGAACAGGGACGTTCGCAATCAATCCGCCCCCAATCACCTGGATACTCATGGCAGCTCAGGCGGATTACTCTGTCCCCCAATAAGACAGCCGATCTCCGGGTATTCGCGCCAAAGTGTGAACCAGGTCTTGTTCAATTGTGATCCCGGTCGCAGTTTCGCGGACTGCGCGTGACGAATAATGACAGTCTGGCTAATTGGCAAATTCGCGAATGTGCGGCTTTGCGGAACGCATCTATCTTGAAATCTTCAGGATTGACAAGGCGATGCGGAAGGGAGGTCGTGACATGAGAGCAAAAGGCTTTATACCTTGTATTGCGTGGCACATTGCGTTGATCACTGCGACACTGTCAGTTGGTGCCTGCGACGCGGTCAATGAACTCGCCGATGATATCGCTGACAACAACACCAATGCGGACGTTTTCTACTATGTCTCGCTTGGCACGTCATTGTCGGTTGGTGTGCAACCCAATAGCAGTGGCGTACTGCTTCCGACTAATGATGGTTATGCGGATCAGCTTTTCGACATAATCAAGTTAGATTTCGATGCCACCGGAACGCAGCCTCAAGAATTGCGACTCAACAAACTTGGCTGCCCGGGAGAGACTCTGGACAAAATGACGAACGGCGGAAGCTGTCTGTATCTCGCAGGATCTCAGCTCGATGCAGCGGTCGACTTTCTTACCGACAACCTGGGCAAGGTCCATCTGGTCACGATTGACATGGGCGCCAACGATTTTCGTAACGCTGGATGCATTGGCACGGCAGTTGACTTTGACTGTGTCGACGCCGTGTCCGGGCAGATCTCTACAGATCTGGCGCCTGTCCTGGCAGCATTGCGCAATGCCGCCGGTCCCGACACAACTATCGTCGGCGTGAATTACTACAATCCCTACCTGGCATCCTGGTTGGAGGGTCCCGACGGCCCGGCGCTTGCCGTGGAGTCGGCCCAGGCCGTCGCTGTGGTGACGGACATGTTAGGCACGACTTACGGAACCGCGGGAATACCGTTGGCTGATGTTGCCGCTGCGTTCGAGTCAAACGAATTCGGTATCTTTGCGCCGCCGCCAAATGACCTTCTGCCGATTAGCGTCGCGAACATCTGCGAGTTCACCTACATGTGTGATCCTGCGCCTGTAGGACCCGATATCCACGCCAACACCGCTGGATACAGTCTGATCGCCGCCACGATTGAGGACGCATTGCTCGTAGTGCCCTGAACATCCGTGTTCGGTGGCAGATGACTCGCTACACCACCAAAAACACAAAGGCCCCATCGGGGCCTTTTGTTTTTCTCGCCGCGTGTGGTTGAGGATGAGCTACTCGAAACTTGAAATGTCCACTTCAATTTGAGCGAGGTCTTGTTCGAGCGTTCGCAGGCCCGCCCCGAAGTCTGGACGATTGACACGCTCGCCGAGAGAGCGCGTGGTTCGCTCAGCGGCATCGAGCCGACTTCCCAGCGCCTTTTGGTCTGCGGCTGTTATGGCGCGATCCCGATGACGAAGTGTGGACGGGATTTGGCTTTTTGCCTCACTTGCAGTGCTTTCATTGCGAGTCTGTGATGTATTCGATGCTCCGGAACGCTGTGGAGGTGGAGGGTCGCGGCCGAGCAATACGTGTTCCCGGGCACCTGCCTGATCTGTTTTCGCGACGACGGCTGTCAGTCGCTGTCGAAGCGCGTCGATTCGGAGATCCACCGCCTTGACTTGTGCGCGTTCCCTTGTGAACTCGAGGTCTGTCTGATTGTGCTGCTGCGCGATAGCGGCCGAGCTTACGGATTCCGTCAAATGTAAGGTGAGAGCCGCGAAAACTACCGCCACAGCGAATAATGAAAGCCTCGGATGTACGATCATGAAACCAGCCTGCATTTGATGTATCTATATCGAGTATAGATCAGAGTCGACGGCATTGGGCACAAACCGCGACGCGCACGGTTCGCAGAGGAATCACCAAACTCTTCGTTCCCAGGTACAGGAATACTAATTTGCGGGCATAACACTGCTTGTCCGGCATTTCGGCGGTTTTAGGAATGGTGGGAAGGCCGTCTGCGGCTACGCAGAGCAACAAGTTCTACGACTAGTTTCGCGTAAAAACTTCCTTCCAGAATGATGGCTTTTCGAGCTCCTGAAGGTACCCGTTGTATTTGGCTTTTCGTTCAAATAACTTGTCACTTAGATCGACACTCAACAAGACACCAATGTCACCTTCCGTGGATGTCAGGCCAAGAGAAAATCGATTACGGTAGTGATACATCAGGCCATACCCCCAATCGTCCTGATCACTTAAGTTCGAGTAGGCTGCGACTACGGACCACCCCCGCGCATTCTGCATGGTTCCATCCGCACTCCAGTCCCATTGATTGCGACCGAGTATCTCCACCAGGAATGCACCCTTCAGGTCATCCGAAGACGATGCTCCGTCAACATAACTAAGTGCAATATCAGGGTGAAACAGAATCAGCTGGCTATCCGGCACATCGCAAAAACCTTCGCGCATCTGTGTAGCGTCATTTTTGTTGCAGTCGTTTCTGAGCATCAGTTGGCCGTTCGCCCATACCTCCCACCACCACTGGAAATGAGCATCATTGAAATACGCATCCCACTTCTTGTTTGCTATTCTCGATTCCGCAAGGTGCAAGAACATTCGTTCGCGCGTGCTGTAGCCCGTCAAGTCTTTCGCAAGCAATATGACGAGAATTATTACTTTACGATTCTTGTATGCGCCGCAGTCGATGTCGGCATCAGGACCCAGTCCCGCACACAACGCGTCAAGATCGCTAAAGGTAGATCGATCAGGCAACGCGAGTACGCGGCCGGAGCCCGAGAAGACCTCCCATTGGTCCGGATCCAGAGCACTTTCGACAATTGCCAACGCCGACTCCGGGCTCGCCGCATTGGCAGCCGAATCCATTGCAATGGACTGGCCGGCAAGTACCAACGCGATTTGGGCCCAAATGTCACGATCTGCGATCGCAGCAGAGGACTGGTCAGTTGCGAAACCCTGCAGCAGGCCATTTGCCGCACGCGTGTTGGCAACTCGTTTGTCACTCGCGTCGCCAACATTTTCTGTCAACAGGTTGAAGCTCTTGACCAGGCTGTGATCGGGATTCTTGCCCGCACCCAGGCAGCCCGAATCAAGCAAGTCTCTTAGCGCATCTGCGTAGGACCTGATCAATCCTTGCTGCTCAATTGCGGCACAATCCTGAGCATCGGCGGGGCCTATAGCCGCCAGGACCAATATCAGAATACTCAGGGCCCGACCGAATCCTGAGATCATCGACCCTCTCCTTCCGAAGCAGCTATCCCTTTACCCAAGACGATATTTCGGAATGTCGTGATACTTTCGGTCAATTGTTCCCAGTCATCGCGTGCGCCCGGCTTAACCGCGTTGAGTTCTTCAATTACACGTTGGGTCACGTTTTCTGACAAGAACGACTGCTTGTATTCTTTCTGCTTTTCGGTTTTTTCCGAACCGGAGATTGCCGAATCGAAGAGCAATGAGCGAAACAAAGGCACATGTACACGAGGATTCGCCAGGTAGTGAGCGAATCCGTGCACATTCCAGTCAGTGACTTCGACCTTCGGAATCTGTATGTGCGTATAGGATTTTTCAAGCCGGGCATTCTCATCGAGCCATTTGTCGGCCGGTTTGTTAAAGGGCTTTACCCGGGGAAACGGGTCGAGCGTGTGTTGAGCGTTGAGATATCGCTTACATATTCCTTTGGAGGGTAACGGGTTCGGCCTGACAGCAGTGCCGTAGAAATCAACATCGTTCCACAGCAACCTGCTGACATTTGCCACCATCAACAGCACAGACAATCGGTCACTTCGTGACAGGAGTTTGTCATTCACCCGGTGAGTGAATACGGCATGTAACGTATCGTGCACTACGGACGTGCCAAGCGAATGCGCCACTATTGACCATTTGACCGACTGGTTCTCGGGGAATTCGTCCAGGGCCTCAAGGATCTGCAATTGGATATCGCGGCGGATCTGTTCCGCCACCTGGGGCATATACCGGTACATGATCACGTCGAGGACATGTGTTCGAAAAAAGTCGTCACCTTCTGTTTGCCCCGCCAGATTCATCAGTTTTTCGGCGGCTTTGTCGGAAAATCCGTTGGATTTGAGGAGCAAATTAATCTCCTCTGTTTTGTTCTTCCACGCCTCCCGACGTTCTTCAAAAAACTTGTTGTAATTAATCTCCCGAAACTCGAACAAATCATCAAAGGGTGAGTGCGACGTGCCCTCGTAGGATTCGTATGCCTCTTTAAGAAGTTTTTGGATCTCTGCTGACCATCGGTCATTGAAATCACCCATTCCGTGAACGAGGAATACTTGATGTCTTGTCATTGTTCGTCCTCTTGTTGGATATAGACAGCTCGACGACTAACGATGATCGTGCGTCTGTGCATCCCAGCAACTGGTGTGAATGCGGCTGAGCCACTTTTTCGCCGATTTGTCGAGCGGGCTATTTTCCAGCTTTTCCAGTTCGACGGAACTGAATGGGCACGGAACATCACGAAGCCAGCATTTGCCGGACCGGATCGAGGACCTGTTTCTACTGTGGCTGAACAATGCATCTTCGAACGACGACTCTGCGGGGATCGCGTCTTCATTCAGTTTCCACGCTGATGCGTGTTCTCGAGCATCTCCGAAGGCCAGCAATGTCGCCGCACAACCGTGAGCAATACTGCGAGCCTGCATCGCCTTTCGAAATCCCAGCATTGGGTGAAATGCGAAGGTGTTACAAAGCCATCGTGGCTTGATCGAGAGAACTCTGACATTCAGTGGTGTTTTGCCAACCGCCTTCTGTTTTTCACACAGCGCCTGAATGTTGTCTGAAACACGGGCAAATGTATCAAGCTTCGTGTTGTACCTGAGCTCTTTTGACCGGGAGGCGAGTTCTGGCCAGTAATTTTCCATTCCATACATATCAACGTTCGACTCGTCCCGCTGTGTAACCTCCAGCGATGCGGCCAACATGAGGTGCGGCCCGGTCTCGGGCCTGCGAACGATTTGTCCCGATGCGGCCAGTTCCTGCATTTCATGAAGAACAGCGTCGAGCGGCAGGTTGTCCATGACGCCACCATCTATATATTGATAGTTCTCATCCGTTCCCGGCATCAGATCCCAGGATCGGCGTGGTCGAAAGACGCCTGGAAAAGCGCTGCTCGCGAGCAAGCCCTCAAGAAGGGTCACCTTGTTCCTGTCGTTACGGCGGCCCAGTACTTCCAGTTTCCCGGTTGTTAAATTGGTGGTCGTTGCAAGAAAATGGAAATCGTCGCCGAAACAATTGAACGGCGTCGCCGATTCATTGTTCCGGTACTCGTCCGGAACAACCAGTTCCTCTATGAGTAGCTGTATTGCTTCGGCGCCGAGCACCTCGGCACCAACATCCATTCGATCGAGCCATTGCTGAATCCGATCCTTCATCTTCCGCCCAAGTTCGGCGCTTTGCCGGTTGCGAGTCAGCGCAACCAACTCGTTTAGTTGATAGGGGTTGATGTAGAACAAGCGCTCGATACCAGCAACCACCTGTCTGACATTTCTCTGGAATATCCTGGCACTGCGCGCATCGTATTTGCGAAACACCTCGTCGGCCTGCCGCAGCGAAAATCGTGATTCGGCCGCGCGGATAGTCCAGTTTCGAATAAAGTCTGCGAATCTGTCCGTCAGAACGATGCGATCTATTCCCAGGTAGACCGCCGAAAGCTCTGCAATCTTGTTAGCTCTGGAAGCTTCGCTGTCACTCCGCAACGCCCGCGCAACCATCGCTGCGGTAATCGATCCAACCGATGCTCCGGCCACCAATTCGGGACGTAATCCCAACAGACCCAATGCATTCAGCACACCCATCTGAAATACGCCGCGAAACACGCCGCCGCTGAACAGACATGCCTTTATCGGATATTCATCTGGCGAGTTTGACGACTTCCTGGCTTGTTTCGCCTGGACCTGCTGCTCTTTCGCCGGAACGGGCAATTCTTCAACCTTTGCAAGTTCCAGTGGCCAGTCCCCGATCTCTTCGGGCAGGTCATCCTTTTCAAATCGCAAGCATTGTTTCGCGATTGGTTTTTTCTTACGTTGTTGTTTATCTTTTAGCGCACAATGTCTGCAGATCTCGGATAGTCCGGGATTGTTGCCGTCACTCCCGGGCAGCATAATTTCCTGAAGATCAAATTTCGCTGCTGTGTCCCGCTTTTGCGCTTCGGCAATGACAGAAGCGCAGCTGATGAATCCATCATTTCGCTCGCTTTCCCATTTGTCGTCCTTCAGCATCTGTTGCAATGTCTCTCTAAGCATTGACTGAAGTGATGCCCGGCAACCTGCAGAAATCGCCTCGGCAAGGGCATCCCGCCTGGCCTCTTTCTTGGCGACCAGAATTTTCCGATTGAGATCCGCCGCATGATCGAGCTCGATGGGTGCGACAAAGCCGCGAAAGTACTTTCGATGCCGACCACGCTGCTCGATCTCGGCAACTGGTGTCCCTGGATGAATGACGTTGGTGATCAGTTTGGTCAGCTTCCGTTCGATGGTCGCATCCCGGTACCGTTGTAGTTGTAACGCTCGTAGCGCGATATCGATCAGGTTGACGTATGGTCCATTTCCTACCGTGGAACTCGGCCCCAACTCCTCCTTGCTGACGGGCAGGGGATCGACAGCGTAGATATGAACACCGTTGACGTCGGCTATCCCCTCGTTCGTGAATAATTCCACCAAAGCCTTTGTTGGAACATTGCCAATGTTGATTCCATCTATGTACAGGCGACCGTTCAGGGGCTGTGGCGGGTAAACCGGATTCATTGCGGTCGCCGCCAACAGTCCGTCAACGATCGAACTGTCTGCGTCGATCACACCCAACTTTCCGGCGCCGACATCTGCAGCGGCTATCGCTACAACAATTCTTGCTTTGTTCCTGTCGACGGATGTTGAAAACTCACTGATCCGGCGAGGATTCCTCCGCGTTCTCTCAATCGACTGATCCCGGTCAGTTACCGAAGCGTTTATCACGGACGACATTTGCACGGCGCCGTAATAGGAGGGGTCAAAATTATTGACCAGAAATTTCTTCAGTCCATAGTTGTCGGCCAACGACGATCCGAGTCCGTAATAATCCAGAAACCGACGCATATACCAGCGAAGCAGCCCGACATTTTTTCTCTTACCCGTCCACCAGAATGACAGGGTTGTTCGGAACAACACATAGACGGGCCTGAAAATCGTAATTAATACTGCAAAGCCGAATAGCATCAGCGCAATGACGAGGAACGTATTCGTCGCATCGCTGGGAGACCACGCGATAAGCAGAGCCGCAACTGGCAGTGCCGACAACAGATAGGCGAACCCAAAACCCATTGCGACGACCACGATGCTCCACTTGACCAGGTAAAGCGTGAAGGCGAACAGGCCCTTGCTCAGGTCCCTTAACGTGCTCAGGAACCCGCTACGGTCAAAGGCCATAGCGACCGGTGTGAGCGGAAGGATCAGGGGCACGAAGTAGATGAGATAGAACAGATATATTAATACGTGAACTTCAGTCTCGTCACTATTCAAATACAGGGTGAGCCAGATGAATGATCCTATGAACAGCCAGCTAAGCCACACCCAGAAATTGACAAGGAGAAAAAACGACCACACCAGTCGCGCACGATTCAGGATTTTTTCGATAACAGGGAAGCGGAATATGATGGACCCGGCGGACATCGGATGAACGCCGCTTTTCTTGCCTAAAAGTGGACGACCAACGATCGGCAGGAGCGGGGTCAGCCGTCGCAGTCGTGCTCCGATCAGCAACCATACGCGCATCGTTTCGATCACCCTGACCGTAATTCGCTTTGTCCTGCTGCTCAGAGCGCCGGCAGCGCTAATTCCCAGGATCCGGCGAATCAGGCGAGTGATGGTGCCAAACGGGAGATCCAGAGACAGCAGATCGTTGTACAAGCGAACCATGCCCGATTTCTTCACAATCCATTTGTCGCGATCTTTTCTCTCATCCTCTGAAAGTCTTGGCAATTGCAACGATGCGAGGGGCTCGAATGAATCGACCTGGTAAGCATCAGGAACAATGCTGTCCAGGATCATTTCCGGCGCTTGATGGCTCGCATCCACAAACCGACGAAACTTGATAACACGGGCATCCAGAACATTACGGTAATCATTGGCATCAAGTGTGCCGAGATCGTCCGGCATTTCGCCAGAGTGCATAACGTCGGCCAGGGCAACAGCCTGAATCGCACCCGCGGATACGCCGACCACGACATCCGGCGCCTTGCCCTGGCTTACCAACAATGCGTGCGTAACTCCCAGCTGCATTATTGAATCGAATCCGCCACCGGAAAAATTCAATACGCGAAGCGTCTTACCGTCTTCGCCAATCTGACCAATTCGATGTGACTGCCGACCAGGTACAGAATCCTGGTTTTGTGCGGGTTCCTCTGCAGAAGGCATTGAGATGCTCCCAGAATAATTGTGCGGCTGATATCGGCTCTAGCGGCTTCCTCTAGTTGCCACACCGCTTTCGTATGCAAATCTCAACCATCACCGACTGCGCCAGATCGTCTGCCACAGCGGTTGCCGCCTGAATCAATGCATTGCGAAGAGAAGTGCTACGGATGGGGGCCGAGCAATGGACTCGATGCCGGTTTTGGACAGCAATTCGGCGCTCGGTCAGACGGTGTTTCATGCTGATGGATTGCATTTTTGACACCAGTTGTTGTTTGACGTGATTCGATTGGATCACTTATGCACTTTTTAGCTCATATAGGCTGATATTGCACGATCGAATGATTTCGCTCGTATGCAAATTGCGCCCAATTCATGCGGCGCTGCCGCAGAGGTCATTGAATTTGCAGATGGAATCACGTGCCAGCCGTGAGTAACCGGAATTCGTCCGGGTTGGTACAAATGGATTAGCACACTCCCGATTTGCGCAGCCGGCCGCGAATATGGCCCGCTCCCACCATCTGGCCCCGGCATTCATTGCGCGATGCGAATAATGGTCTATTCTTACCAAGTAAGGTGCCTGCCTTTGGTTGGCTATGCGACCGATTTCTCATTCAACTGACCCGGAGGATTTGACTCATGCTGATGGATATCGTGGGCATAGTCATCGCGTTTTCTGTCGTGATGTTATTGCTGAGCCTGATGGTGACGACATTAGGGCAAGCCACTCAGGCGGCACTCAGACTCCGTGCCCGAAACCTGAAGACCGGGCTGACTGTCATCCTGGACCCGGCACTGAAAGGTCGGCCGCAAAGCAGGAATCTGGCCGCTGAAGTGCTGAATGACGACGACATTGCCCCGCTCAACAAGGTCAAAAATCCGCACTCTGCCGGCGCGAAGATTCGCGGTCCGGCGGTGAGCTGGGTCGATCCGGAGACCCTGAGAACTGTGCTGGGCCGGATGTCGAAGGCGGACCCTGATTCCGTAGACTCAGTGGTCAGTCGTTTTCGTAGCATCGATAAGCCGCTAGGCAAGCGTTTCGCCTTCATTATGCGTTTGGTTGCCATCTTCTGGGCACTTGTTGTGGCCTCGGTATTCCAGGTCAGTACGCCGACCCTGATCCAGCAACTGTCGACGGATCCCGAGCTTCGGGCACAGTACGCGGCGATCGCGCCTGACGTCCTGCGATTCGCAGAAGATACCGAGCGAATGATCGAGGAATATCAGCCCCTGTTCGTCAATGCACTTGAAATCATGGCCGAACGGCATCCGGAACTCGCGGATGAATTTGCCTCCGTCAATACCGAAACGCCGTACCTTGGTGACGTTTCGGAAGAGCTTTCCGACATCATCGATGGTGCGGACGACCAGGACCAGATTCTTGCCGAACTGGAAGAGATCATGTATGCGGATGTCCGGCGGCACCGGGATGAAATGCTTCAGCGCGCACAGGAGACACAACAGTACCTGAGCCTGATCGACATCACGCCATACCGCTACGGAAACAGTTTTTATGTTTCCCATGGCAAAGTGCAATATGCCAACGTACTTGGCGTACTGATGACAATGGTCCTGATCATGCTGGGTGGTCAGTTTTGGTACAACACACTAAGAACGGCACTTTCGTTCCGCGACCTGCTCGCGCCAATCAAAGACAAGGGCAAATCCGGGAAGTCCGAAGGAGCCGAATCATGAGGCGTCTGCCGAAGAAATCGATTGTCTTTGCCGCCATTGTGTTTTTTGGAGCGCCGTCGATGGCGGATATTGTGGTTCCTAAGGAGAAAAACGGTGTCGATGTCAGCATTCACAGGACCGACAGCAGCCAGAGCGATGACATAGGATTGTTAGCCCTCGGTGAAACCCGCGAGTTGCTTGGCAGTACCACTAACTGGTACGAGATTCGTATGCAGGACGGACAATCCGGGTTTGTCAGCAAGCGAGCGACGCGGCTCATTCGCACGCCGCCCGAGAAAGAAACGGATGAGCTCCGAATCCATTATCTGAACGTCGGTTCGGGTGCGTGCACGCTGGTTGAGTGCCCGGGACCGGATGCACCACCGATGGTCGTTGACTGCGGCTCTGTGGGGTCGTTCAGTTTTGACCTTGATGGCACCAAAGCAGCGACCTATATCAAAAGCGTGTTGGCCGGCCACGGCACGTCCCCGAATGTCGTGATCAGCCACCCACATACTGATCACTACGATCTGATTCCTGAAGTACTCTCCGGCATACAAACGCAGAATATCTGGCTTGGCGGCAACGAATCCGGGTACAGCCAGGCCGGTTTTCCGGAATGGAGGAGCGCGCAAGACGTTGGGAATGCGGAACTACATGTCGATCATCCGGAGGACTTTCACAATAACGAAGAACCAATGGATCCCGATGTCCTGGGATGCGGACTGGCAGACGTATTTACTTTGACGGTCAATACGGGCGATGGACCCAATCCAAACAGTCATGTGATGGAAATCCGCTATCAGGATTTTGGTGCGACATTCACCGGTGATGCCGAGGCGATCACAGAGGACCAGGCGGACGCGAATTATGACGGCAATGTAAAAACGACCGTTCTCAGCGCCTCTCACCACGGTGCCAGTTCTCACGGGAGCAATGGGTCTGACTGGATTGATTCGACGCAGCCTGAGGTAGTGATTTTCAGCACGGGCCCACGATTCGGTCACCCTCGTTGCAACGTAGTTGATCGCTATGAAGAGAACCTGTCTGCGGCACCGCCGCATCGAACGCATTGCGGTGACAATTCGGGCTTCAAACGGGAGAATGCATCACGGCTTGCGAAGTACGTCACCGCCACAAACGGGCTGATTGTCATCACATCCGACGGCAGAGCACCGGTGGATCTGTTTTGCGACGGACAAACCAACTGCAATGCCGAGATCGAGCATTGACCGCTAGCGGGGCATACCTACGGCCTAGGGCAACGGTCCGATGAGCAAGAATATTGTCATTTGCTGTGATGGTACCGGCAACGAGATTAACGATATTCACTCGAATGTCCTGAAACTCTATCGTGTGCTCAAGAAGTCGCCGGACCAGGTCGTATATTACGATCCTGGTGTTGGCACACTTGGAGCGCGAAATGGCTGGACCCGCCTCAAGCAGAATACCGAGAAAATCGCGGGACTGGCTCTCGGTTATGGCCTGGATCGAAATGTCATCGACGCTTACCGCTTCCTGGTCAGGAATTTCCAGGATGGTGATCGCATATTCATGTTCGGGTTCAGTCGTGGCGCATACACGGTTCGCGTGCTGGCCGGATTCATCAACGCCATCGGTCTCCTGAGTACAGAACAACTGCATCTGTGTGGCTATGCTCTTGATGCCTATAAACAGGTGTCCGAAGGCGAGGGATTTGGGGGTGTACGCGTATTTGAGCAGGTGTTGAGGCCGCGGCGACCACCGATCAGATTCCTGGGGCTCTGGGATACTGTTAGCAGCATTATCGTGCCCAGGAAGGATCGACTGTATCTTCCCAGCCTGCGGCAGCTGGCCTATACAGCCCGCAATCCGAGTGTTGAGCTTGTCCGTCACGCCCTGGCAATTGATGAGAGACGACGAATGTTTCGGCCGTACTTGTGGAGCCAATCAGAAGAGTATTGGGGTGGCCCGTTCAAGTCCAACAAAGCGATCGCTCAGGACGTCAAGCAGATTTGGTTTGCCGGTGTGCACTCGGATGTCGGCGGTGGCTATCCTGAGATCGATAGTGGTCTGTCCAAGCTAACGCTCCAGTGGATGCTGGACGAGTCGCCGGACGAACTGGAGATCGTGACCCAGAGCAGGAACCAGATTGTGCTCGGCGAGAAACGCAAGAATAGCGATCATGAATACGCAAAACCGTCGGCGGCGGCGAAAATTCATGAATCTCTGACCATAGGCTGGAAGCCACTTGAGTGGCTGCCGAAACGGACCAGGCATCGCAAGTGGAAGGGCCGAAGATCCTTTCTGGGTTTCTATATTCCGGGCGCCGAGCCAAGGTTTATCGACGACGACGCGCTGTTGCACTCATCTGTGGATGAGCGAGTAAGAATCGCCGCCGACTACAGTCCGGTCAATCTTCCTTGAGTATTTGATAATAAGCTTCCATCCACGTTACATTTGCCACGGCTGACAGTTCGGGGACCGCCACAACCCGCACCACTGTATCGTCGTTGCCAACCCTCCGTAGCAATACGGATTCCGGGTTGCGATGCTCGATGAGAGGATCCGCAAATAATGAAAGACTCCTCTGATAGCTACGTTCAGGGCGGCGGAGCCGAACCGTTGCTTGGCCTTACCGTGGGCGCTGTACTCGATTCGGCAGCCTCACGATGGCCGGACAAAGAAGCGCTGGTTGTCCCACATCAGGATGTCCGTTTTTCCTGGGCCACGCTGCGCCAGCAAGCAAAATTTCTTGCCGCCGGATTGCTCGATCTCGGGCTGCAGCCGGGTGATCGTATTGGCATGCTGGCGCCCAATGTCGCCGAGTGGATTGTCGTCCAATTCGCGACAGCTTATGCCGGCCTGATTCTTGTTAACATCAATCCTGCCTACAGGCTCCCCGAGCTCAAGTACGCGTTGAACACAGCCGGTTGCCGGGCACTGATCAGTGCGTCAGGTTTTAAGTCGAGTGACTACCTCGCGATGTTTTATGAGCTGGTTGCCGATCTCGAGTCAGGGACGCCCGGAAAATTGAGCTCGAAACGTGTGCCGGAGTTGCGGTCACTGATTCTGTTGGAAAACGCCACGATCGGTGGCTGTTTCAGTTTTGCGGAGATTCTTGCGAGAGGCGAGAACCAACAGCGGCTCGATGAAGTCTCAGCGAGTCTCAGCTTCGATGACCCGATCAACATTCAGTTCACGAGCGGCACAACAGGTTCACCAAAAGCCGCGACACTGACGCATCACAACATTGTCAATAATGCGCACATTGCTGCGGGCCTCTTGCGATTCACCGAACTTGACCGTCTTTGCATCCCTGTGCCCATGTATCACTGTTTTGGCATGGTGCTCGGAACGCTGCTCTGTGCGACCAGCGGCGCAACGATTGTTTTCCCGTCAGCCGGTTTTGATGCGGCGAAAACGCTGGAAGTGCTCGACACCGAGAGATGCACGGCTTTTCATGGTGTCCCGACCATGTTCATTGCGCTCCTCGATGAGCCTGGTTTCGACAAATACGATCTGACGAGCCTGCGAACGGGAATCATGGCTGGTGCGCCTTGCCCAATCGAGCTGATGAAGCAGGTGATCAGCGACATGCACATGAGTGAAATCACGATTGGGTACGGGATGACCGAGACCGGCCCATTGTCGACGCTGACGTTGCCTGATGATCCGGTCGAATTGCGTGTTTCGACAGTCGGACGGCCGCTTCCCCACACTGAAATAAAGATCATTGGCGAGGATGGCAATATCGTGCCAACTGGAGTTCGTGGTGAGCTCTGTACTCGCGGTTACTGCGTGATGTCCGGCTACTGGGACGACGCTGAACGCACAGCTGAAGTTATCGATGAATCCGGGTGGGTCAGGACAGGCGACCTGGCCACCATGGACGAATCAGGCTACCTGCGTATCGTCGGTCGAATCAAGGACATGCTGATTCGAGGAGGCGAGAACATCTATCCACGTGAAATCGAAGAGCTTCTCTACACGCATCCGAAAATCGACGAAGTCGAAGTGTTCGGCGTGCCCGACAGGAAATTCGGCGAGGAGATTGCGGTCTGGATTCGTTTGGACGCGGGAGAGTCAGCGACAGATGATGAAATTAGAGAGTTTTGTAAAGGAAAACTCGCTCACTTCAAGATCCCGCGCTACATCAGGTTTGTTGACGAGTTTCCATTGACAGTGACGGGAAAAGTCCAGAAATTTGTTATGCGCGAGAAAATGGCGGACGAACTGGGCCTGAAAATCTGACGAATCTTAACACTCAAATCCCATGCGGAACTTGCCATCTCAAGGCCTGTCGATGACACTTAGCGGCTCGCTTTTTTTCGGTGTCAAAATACAAAAGAGCCTCGGAATCCCGGAGGATGAAGAACATGCTTACACGACGCAACTATCTCAAATATTCAGCCCTCGCAGGCGCGGCCTGCACATTGCCGACAAGCCTGCTCCAGGCCCTCGAGGCCGCGGACATCATCAAGCGAGCGATTCCAAAAACCGGCGAAATGCTGCCAATCGTCGGGCTTGGAAGTTCAGCGACGTTCCGCACGGTCGCGCAAAGCGAAGATGTGACTGCTTTGCAGGGTGTCTTCGAGACCATGCTTGAAAACGGCGGCACCGTTTTTGATACCGCGCCGGGTTACGGCGCATCAGAGGAAGTTGCCGGTCAGATCATCAAGGACATTGGTATGCAGGGCGACGTCTTCTGGGCGACGAAAGTCAATGTCGCGTCTCGTGGTGGCGGGTCCGCCGATCCGGATGCTGCCCGTGCTCAAATTGGGCGCTCCTTCAGTTGCATTGGCAAGGACCCGATCGATCTGATCCAGGTTCACAATCTTGGCGACGTCCCGACACAAATGGGCATTCTTAAGGAATACAAAGAGGAGGGTCGTGTCCGTTATATCGGGGTGACATCGACCAGCCGTCGACGTTATCCGGAACTGGCGAAAGTCATGCGGGAAGAGCCCGTTGATTTCATTGGTGTCGATTACGCGGTAGATAATCGCGAATCCGCCGAGATGATCCTGCCGCTTGCTGAAGAGCTGGGCATAGCTGTCCTGGGCTACGTGCCTTTCGGACGTACTCGCCTGTGGTCGCGTGTAAGCGGCGTCGATGTGCCTGAATGGGCGCAGGAATTTGGCGCAGACTCCTGGGGGAAATTCTTCATCAAATACGCTGCTGCACACCCGGCTATAACCTGCGTAACGCCGGCAACGAGTAAACCCCACCACATGCTTGACAACATTGGCGCGGCATTCGGCGATCTGCCGGATGCGGCAACTCGCAAACATATGGAAGAGCTGGTCGACGCGCTGCCATCATCTTGACGACTGGCACTATTCCAAAAATTCAGGGCGCCCGCGCTGGTGACAGGGCGGGCGTTTTTCTA
>Ga0255052_10001630_pt1 | contig 16760 bp, 4 predicted proteins | sample JV7_2_21_MG_FD_188632 | JGI IMG/M metagenome (GOLD analysis project Ga0255052, IMG submission 188632) | Seawater microbial communities from Jervis Inlet, British Columbia, Canada - JV7_2_21 | ecosystem: Environmental > Aquatic > Marine > Inlet | place: Canada: British Columbia | collected...
GAGCTCACGAAAGATTTCGCCGTCGAGACGGCGGACGCGAGCGACCAGCTGACCGTCACGGTTACGGCGACCAACAATGGCACGGCGACCGCATACAACCCCCGAATGCTCGATGACCTCACGGGCATCGACCTGAGCTACATCGGCAATCTCGGCGGCACGACTCCGCCGACGAACGTGGACACCACGACCTACGGTCCCGACAGTCCGCTGTTCAGCTGGGACCCGGCGTTTGCCATTGCGGTGGGCGAGCAAATAAGTTTCACGTTTGTCGTCCAGGTCGGTGATTCGGTAGAACCGCTCCAGATTCTCGCGAATACGATTCAGGCCGACTGGACGTCGCTGCCGGGTCAGGATACCGCTTTGAACTCGAGCGGCACGATCGGCGTGGACGGCGAAGTGGACGGCATGCGCATCGGTGCACTGCCGAATGCCGGCGACATTGTCAACGACTATGAAGCTGAAGCGAGCGATTCGGTCTACGTTCCGCCGCTTACGATCGTGAAAACAGATCTCGACACCGCGTTGCCACCCGAGATCGGTGCGCATAAGTCCTTCGAGGTCCAGGTCGATCTTTCGGAAGGCGTCAGTAACGGCGTATCGATGAATGACGATCTCGCATTCGGCAGCGTCAGTTACGTGTTCGCCGACAACGCCGACTTCGATGTGACTTACGAATTCGTCGGCATCTCGAGCATCAACGGGCAGGCGCCCGCGGAAACCGCGCTCACCGCAGTTCCGGCTGACGGTGCCAGCGGTATCGCCGCGTGGGATATCGGCTCGGTCGTTACCGACACGGAAGACGACACCGCCACCCAGGATATCAACCCGTACATCCGCATCAGCTACTTCGCGCGTATCAACAACGATCTCGTTACGAATGTCGGCAGCACACTGCAAAACTCGGCAACGGCCTACTTCGTCAACGGCGATACCGGTGGCCAGGAAGCCGTCAACGATACGACGGTCGCGATCCTGGCGATCGAACCAGATCTGACCGCGACCAAGGCGATCACCAACGTATCACCAGGCAAGGCGCCGGGTGATCCGATCGCTCTCGGTGACATCGTCCAGTACGTCCTGACGATCCCGAATATCGGCAACGCCATCGCGCACGACGTCAATATCGTCGACACGCTGCCGGTGGAACTGGCGCTTTACGGTGCTTACACACCGATCGCCCAGATCAATGGCGTGGACGTAGCAGGGTTTGTCGGCATACCGACGGGAAGTCCCGATGGCCCGCTGGTATGGGGCGCCGGTAACGGCGATCTGAGCCTCGACGTTGCGCCCGGCGCAACCCTCGAGCTTACCTACCAGGTGCTGTTACGTGCGCCAGCGGATCAGGGTATTACGCTGACGAACATTATCTATGTCGACTGGACATCACTGAACGATGTCAGCGTCTACGAACGTACCGGCGATGGTTGTCCGATGATTACGCCGCCCAACGACTATTGCTACGGGCCGGCGTCGGCGGACGGCACGCCGCTGCCCGTAGGCCCGCCGAACGCACTGACCAAGGCGAATACCCAGGCAACGGCGACGATCGGTGAGGAATTCAGCTACCGGATAACGATTCCGAGCGCGTCCTATCCTCTACCGTTGCATGACGTCCGCATCATTGACGATCTAAGCGCATCCGCTGCCGATCTTAGCTATGTGAGTGTCACCAAGATCGCAGGTTCCGGACCGTGGACGCCGGTCAATTCAGGAACGCCGACCAACCTTATTATCGAAGACACGACGACCGGCATCGATATTCCGATCGGTGAGCAGATAGTTCTCGAAATCACCGTGCGCCTCGACGATACGCCGACGAACGTCCGCGGCCTGACATTTACGAACACCGCCTACTATACGTATAACCGTCTCGACAACGCCCCGGCGACCGAGTTGCCTGGCGGCCCTGGTACGACGCAGCCGATGACGATTGTCGAAGCGGATCAACTCATCGTCGAGAAGACTGGCCCCGCGCAGATGCAGCTCGGCTTGCCCGAGACGTTCACGCTGAATGTCCACAACGTCGGCGACTCGCCCGCGTATAGCCTGACGATCTACGACATCCTGCCGAACCAGGTGGATGGCGGCATGTGCGACGTAGCGCCGGTGCAATTCACCGCGCAGGTGTTCGAGGCAGACGGGGTGACCACGGTCTCGCCGGTGCTGGCCGAAGGCACGGATTACACAGTCAATTTCCTGGGAGATCCTGACTGCTCGCTCACGATTTCACTATTAAATAGTGTCGGCGCGATCGGTGCCGATCAGCGCCTGATCGTGACCTATCAGACGAGTCTCGACCTCGACAGTCAGCAAGGCGTGACTCTTACCAACGTCGCAGGCGCCACCGAGTGGTTCAGCCTCGACGTGTCCGATGCGGCCATGGCGAATTACGCGCGCACCTATACGCGTGTGCTGACCGATGGCACCGTCGGCGTACTCGATCACGAAGATGCCCACACCGTCCTGGTGTTCGTACCAGTGCTCATCTTCGAAAAGACAGTGATCAATGTCACGACCGGCGAGGATCCCGGCACCGTCGCGACGCCGGGCGACAGGCTGCGCTACAGCCTGCGTATAGAAAATGCCAGCGATACGCCGCTCAACGGCTTCCGCATCGTCGATGAACTGGATCGGCTCAACGCGATACCCGCGTTCCAGGCCGGAACACTGAACCTGGTTACGGTACCTGCTGGCGCGAACACGACCGCCACGACTGTTGCCGGCGGAGCGGCCGGTACGGGCCTGCTCGATATAGGTGGTCTGTCTCTCGGTGGCCTCGGAGAAAGTGTGCTCGTCGAATTCGAGATCGACCTGGCGCCGGTTATTGCCAATGACACCTTTATATACAACCAGTCCGAGATCCGTTTCGCTGGTCTGCCCGTCGCACTGAGTGACGACCCCTACGTCAACGGCGCGGCGGATCCGAACGTCGTGGGTGACGAGGATCCGACGCAGATTCAGATCCAATCCGGGCCCGCTTTCCGCGTCGAGAAGATTTCCTCATACATAAGCGGCGATCCGACTGTGCTGCTGGCGGGCGAAACCCTGCGCTACACGATCACGGTGCAAAACGTCGGTACGGATCATGCGGACGGTGTCGACCTTGTCGACCAGATTCCCGCGAACACGACCTATGTCGCAGGCAGCACGACCCTGAACGGCGTCGCGGTTCCGGATGCGAACGGCGGCGGCTCACCGCTGATCGCCGGTATTTTGCTTAATGCGCCGCAGGACACAACGCCCGGCGTCATGAACGCTGGCGTCGCCGACAATGTCGCGACGATCGTGTTCGATGTGCTTGTCTATCCGGACGTCCCCGACGGCACCGTGATATCGAACCAGGCATTTCTCAGTGCCGTGGGCTACGGGATTGTGGACCAGCCGTCTGATGATCCGCGCACCGCGATACCGGACGACCCGACCCGCGACATCGTCGGCAATTTCCCGCTGCTGTTCGCGCCGAAAACTGCGGCGTTACAGGTTGACGGCGGTTCCCCGGGCATCGTCGATCCCGGTGACGTACTTCGCTATACGATCACGATCTACAACGACGGTGCGATCCCGGCGACGGCGGTCGAGCTGATTGACGTCGTGCCGACGAACACCACTTATGTCGCCGATACCGTGACCTTGAACGGGCAGGCGGTCGGGCGGCCCGACGCTGGCGTGTTCCCGCTGATCGCCGGCATCCCGGTCAGCTCCGCCGACCTGACCCCGCCGGTGCCCGGTGACGGCGAAGGTGTCCTGAACCCCGGACAATCGGCTGTCGTGCAGTTCGATCTGCAGGTTGACGCCGCCGTGCCGACGGGCACGCTGATCACCAACCAGGCCGTGGTCTACACGGCCGAGTTGCCCAACCTGCTGACCGACGGCGATGGCAATCCGGCAACGGGACCGGAACCGACTGTGGTCGTTGTCGGTGACGCCCAGCAACTTTCGATCATCAAGGACGTGTCGGTTGTCGGCGGCGGCCCCGCGCTCGCCGGCGCCACGCTCGAATACCTCGTGACGGTAAGAAATATAGCGGCAGTGCCGGCGTACAACGTCGTCATTTACGATGACCTCGACGTGCCGAGTCCGGGTTATCTGACCTACGTCGCGCCGTCGGCGACCATGAACGGCCTGACCGATGGCGTCACCTTCGTCGGCACATTGATCACCGCCGACTATTTCTCGGAGTACGGACCGCTCAATCCGGGCGAGGCCGTCGTGCTGCGCTTCCAGGCGATCATCAATCCGAATCTGCTCGACGGCACGACCGTGACGAACACGGCACGGGTGGCGTGGAACGACCCGGCTCAGTGGGCGGAGGCCAGCGTCTCGATCGACGTTGGCGCGATGCCGGGACTGGGCATGGTGTCGGGCAACGTCTGGCACGACGCGGATCACGACAACACGCCGGATCTCGCCGAGCGCCCGCTCGGGGCCTGGACCGTCGAACTGCTGCTGAACGACCAGCCCGTGCGCTCGATGCTGACCGACGTGGATGGCAATTACCTGTTCGCCGGCGTAGTGCCCAACTATACGGCCGGTGAAACGTACTCGCTGCGTTTCAGCGCACCGGGTGCCGGTGTCAGAACTGCACTGATGGGTACGACGGATTCCGATTTCACCGACGGTATGCAGCGCATCGACGACATCGATGTTCAGGAAGGCAGCAACCTGCTGGCGCTGAACATGCCCGTCGATCCGAACGGCGTCATCTATGACTCGGTGGCGCGCTCGCCGATCTCCGGCGCCACCGTAACACTCGTCGATGTCCGCAATGGCGCAGCGATTTCGAGCAGTTGTTTCGACGATCCGAACCAGCAGGATCAGGTCACGGTCGTGAACGGTTATTACAAGTTCGACATGAACTTCTCCGATCCAGCCTGTCCGAGCGGCCTGAATTATGCGATCCAGGTCGTGCCACCGAACAACAGCTACATCGGTGGCGTGTCCGAGCTTATTCCTCCGACGTCCGACCAGAGCGGACTGCCGTTCGATGTACCGGCCTGTCCGGGCTCGACCACTGATGCCGTGCTTGCGACCGCGCAGTATTGCGAGGCCCAGGCGTCGGAGTTCGCGCCACCCGCATCCGTTCCGGCGCGGAGCAGTGCTACCGATTACCACTCGTTCCTGAGGCTCGACAGCAGCCAGCTACCGGGTTCGGCACAGTTATTCAACAACCACATTCCGCTCGACCCGCGCCTCGGCGGTGCCGTGGCGGTCACCAAGACGACGCCGATGCTCAACGTCACTCGCGGGCAAATGGTGCCCTACATCATCACGGCCAGAAACTCCTTCGGCGTCGATCTGCAGGATGTGACGATCGTCGATCGCTTCCCGGCCGGATACCGCTACGTCGAGGGCTCTGCGCGCTTCGACGACGTCGAGACCGAGCCAACGATTGTTGGTCGAGAGCTGATCTGGTCGAATATCTCGCTCGCCGTGGACGAGCGGCACACGATCAAGCTGCTGCTGGCTATCGGCGCCGGTGTCAGCGAAGGCGAATTCGTCAACCGTGCGCAGGCCGTCAACTCGATAACAGGCACCGTCATGTCCGAAGAGGCAGAGTCGACCGTGCGCCTGGTGCCGGATCCAACCTTCGACTGCACCGATGTGACCGGCAAGGTCTTCGATGACGTCAACCTAAACGGCTACCAGGACGGTGATGAGACGGGAGTGGCAGGCGTACGAGTGGTGACCGCGAGAGGACTGGCTGCGACCACGGACACGTACGGCCGCTACCATTTCACCTGCGCGATTACACCGAACGAGAGTCGTGGCAGCAACTTCGTCCTGAAACTCGACGACCGGACACTGCCGAGCGGCTTCCGCGTCACGACCAGGCCGGTACAGGTGCAGAGAGCGACCCGTGGTAAGGCGTTGCGCATCAACTTCGGCGCTTCGATTCATCGTGTCGTCGGTCTGGATATCGCGGATGCAGTGTTCGAGCCGGACTCCATTGAGATGCGAGAACTTTGGCGTCCACGAATCACGCTATTGCTGGATGAACTGCAAAAAGCACCGGCAGTGCTGCGCCTGTCCTATGTCGCCGATATAGAAGCCGAGGCACTCGTCGAGCGACGCCTCGACAAAATGAAAGAGGACATCATGGCGGCCTGGAAGGAAATTGACTGCTGCTATGAGCTCATCATCGAGCCCGAGATTTACTGGCGACTGGGTGCACCGCCGGCGAAGCGTAAGGGGGCGAAGCTATGAACGCGCATTACAAGCGGAGCTTATGGACGCTTCTGTGTCTGGTCACGGTCTCGATGCCGGTCGCTGCGACCGACGTCGACGAGGCACCGATCGGCGAAGCCGTCGAGCGGCATCTGTCGCTCGACGACCCGTTCCTGCAGTGGGTTCAGGACCCGGAGCGCATCGCTACCGAAGAGGGTGACACGCTTGAAACACGCGAGACGGTCACCGATGGTCTCGAGACCGTCAAGCTCAGCAACCTCGTGCCGCCGATTCACTTCGAGTCCGGTATCGCAAACATCCCGGAGACGACCGTCGAATCGCTCGGCGCCATTCTCGGGCGCATGCGGGATCGCATTAACGTGCGCCTGCACCTGATTGGCCATGCGGACAACCGGCCGCTGTCGAACGAACTCGCAAACATTTACGGTGATAACGCCGGTCTCTCGCGCGAGCGGGCCGGCAAGGTTGCCGAGCACTTCCAGACGGCGCTCGCTTTACCGCCCGAGGCGATCTCCTATGAATGGGCGGGCGACATGGTGCCGGTTGCGACCAACCTGACCGAACAAGGCCGTGCGCAGAATCGACGTGTCGAGGTCGAAGTCTGGTATGACGAGGTCGTCGATCGGCTGTCGCTCGAGGAATTCCTGGTGCCGCACGAGATCAAGAGCGTGAAAGTGTGTCGCATGGAAACGGTTTGCAAGCTGCGCTACGTCGAAGGTCACGCTCACCGCGCCCGCGTGCAGAATCTTGTCGCGCCACTCCGCTTCGGCGCCGATTCCATCGAAGTTACAGATGACTTCATCGGCCGCGTACAACAGGCGTTCGAGAACCTGGGCGACAAACAAAACGTCGTCGTCAAATTCCTGGGCTATACGGACGATGTGCCGTTAAGCGGCCGAACCGAGCGCATCTACGGTGATCACGTCGGACTTTCCAAGGCGCGAGCGCGGCGTGTCGCATTGGCGGTACAGGACAAGCTGAATCTGCCAACCGATGCCATTGAGAGCGACGGCCGTGGTGCGAAGCGGCCGCTGAGATCCAACCAGACCATAGCGGGTCGCGATCTCAATCGTCGCGTCGAGGTCGAGTTCTGGTACGACGATCCGTTGCAGGAATTGCCCGATGAGCCGCAACTATGTCCCGAGGCTGCCGGTGCTGTAACGGTAACCAAGACATACGATCCGTCGTGGGGTCGCATACCTGACATCAACTTTGCCGACGGGCAACCCGTGGTGCCGCCAGGCTACACGGACGACCTTGCCCGGGCCCTGGCAGATGTTGCCGGCAAGACCAACCCGCGCCTGCGGTTTGTCGGCTATACACGCAACGAGCGGCTGGCCCGACGCACCGCGGCGGTCTACGGGGACGATATCGGCCTGTCTGCTTCGCGTGCGCGCCGGGCAATGGAGCTGATCGCCGGGGACATGCAGCTCGAACCGGCGCAGACTGAATTCGAAGGCCGTGGCTACGTGCATTCGACGGACGTCGTCAACGCCGGCTTCATCCAGGGCGAGACTTCACACGTCGCCGCACAGGTCGTCTACGATGAACTGGCAGTTCTCGACGATTATGAGGGCGTCGATATCACACGCATTACCCGCGAGCTGAGCCCCGAGAATCCGCTCGGACTCAACCTCATGCGCATAACCGTGGATGGCGAGCCGATCGACGATCCGAAGAGGAGTTCGTCCGACATCCAGCGCTGCACCGACGTCGCGATGAAAAAGGCCGACATCCAGTTCGGCTTCGACAACATGCAATCGGACCCGAGACTCAGCGTCATCGCAAGACCGTCGCGCATTGTCCTTTCGCAAGCCATAGGTTTCGAGCCCCCGATCTTTCCAGTCGATTTCTGGACATACACGCAGGCTTCTCCCGTCCAGTTCAAGATGTATACCAATTACTCCTACTTCATCGACCGCGCCGAAGTGCGGGTCTTCGAAGTCGGTCAATCCGTCGAGTCGGAACCGCTGGACGTCATCAAGATCGAAGCGGAGGGCGTCGCCAGGTGGACTCCACCGGTTACCGAGTACAAAGCACCCGCGCACGAGCTGGCGTATGTGCTCCGGGCCTACGGTGCCGATGGCAACTTCGATGAGACACGCCCGCAGCCGCTGTGGGTCGTGTACGACACGCCCGACGATGCCGAAAACGATGAGGAGCCCGACGGATCCAGGACGAACCCGGCGCTGTTCACCGTGTATGGGGAAGACGCTTTGAACCTGCATAACATCGGCCTCGGCAGCGGCACCGTGAGCGTCCGTGGCAGTGATGTTCGACCGGATCAAGATGTCTGGGTTGCGGGCCGGCCGATACCGGTTGATGAGAATGGCAGCTTCGTGACCGAAGAGATCCTGCCCGAGGGCGCGCATACGGTCGAAGTGGCCCTGGTCGACAAGGAAGGCAGCGGAGAGATGTATCTTCGCGACCTCGAGTTCAAGACCAATGACTGGTTCTACGTCGGCATGGCCGATCTCACGCTGTCCGAGAACACGGCGAGCGGCCCGATCGACTTACTCCAGGGCGAGAATTCCGATTACGACTACGACTCCAATGTTGACGGACGTCTGGCGTTCTTCGTCAACGGAAAATTCGCTGATCATTGGAAATTAACGGCGAGTGCCGATACGCGGGAAGGATCGCTGGATAATATATTCAGCAACTTCATGGACAAATCGCCCGATGCGCTGTTCCGGCGCATGGATCCCGACTACTACTATCCGACCTTCGGCGACGATGGCACGGTCGAAGAGATGGCGCCGACCATGGGCAAATTCTTCGTCCGCCTCGGCAAGAACGATGACTACGGCCAGTGGGGCAACTTCAAGATCGGCTACATGAACAACGAACTCGCTCAGGTCGACCGTGGCCTGTACGGCGCAAATCTGCATTATCAGTCCGAAGCGACGACCGAGTTTGGCGACCGGCGCCTGGTCGTCGACACCTTTGCGGCCGAGCCAGGCACGATTGCCAGCCGCGAAGAGTTCCGCGGCACGGGCGGCTCACTGTACTTCCTGCAACGCCAGGATATCCTCGCCGGATCCGAGCGCGTACGCATCGAGTTGCGCGACAAAGCATCGGGCATCGTGACCGGTGTGATCAATCTGACGCCGGCAATGGACTACGACATTGACTACCTGCAGGGTCGCGTCCTGCTGACAGAACCGCTCGCCTCGACAGCCGAAGACAATCTTCTGGTTCGCAGCGGCGCGATCTCCGGCGACGAGGCCTATCTGGTCGTGCGCTACGAGTACACCCCGGGATTCGACCAGATCGACGCACTGTCGACGGGCGGGCAGGCCCATTACTGGTTCGGCGATCTTGTCAGACTCGGGCTGACCACCAACGTGAACGAGCAGGATGGCGCCGACAGCAGCCTGAACGCCGCCGACCTGACACTGCGACTGACTGCCGGGTCCTGGTTGAAGGTACAGCAGGCGAAAAGTGAAGGGCTGGTATCCCTGCCGCAGTTCTCCGAAGACGGCGGTTTCGAGTTCAACGGCTACGACCCCACCTCGTTCGTGGACGCCGAGGCCGAAGCGGATCGTGCCGACATCAGCATCAACTTCGACGACTTCGTCAGCTTCACCGATGCCAGGGTGACCATGTACGTGCAGGAGGTCGAAGCCGGCTACTCCGCGCCTGGCCTGACTGCGCTGACTGACACCAGGAACTATGGCGGCACCTTCAGCCTGCCGATTGCCGATCGTTTTTCGCTTGGCGCGAAAATCGACAACAGAGTTCAGGAGCGTGGTATCGAGACGCGTGCCCGGGAGTTCAATGTCGGCTACCAGCTGACCGACAACTGGGATCTGAGTGCCGGCTACCGCGTGGACGAGCGAAGCGATCAGTCGATTATCGTTCCGCTCACACAGGAGCAGGGAGAACGGGAAGATGCGGTCCTGCAACTCGGCTACGACTCCAAATCGACCTGGAATATCTACGGCTTCATGCAGGACACGATTTCGGTAACGGGCGATCGGCAAGAGAATGCCCGGGCCGGTTTCGGTGGATCATACCGACTGTCGGACAAGATGAAGATGGACGCCGAGGTTTCCAACGGCGATCTCGGCAGCGGCGGCCGGCTCGGGACGAACTATATCCATTCCGAGCACACGAGCATGTATCTCAATTATGCACTCGAGAACGAGCGCACTGTCAACGGCATGCCCAGCGGCCGCGGTAGCGAAGGTAATCTCGTCGCAGGCATGAAGTCACGTATTGCGGACAGTACCAGCGTATTTCTCGAAGAGCGATATCAGCAAAACCGGACGATGACCGGACTGACGCACGGGACCGGAATAAGCTTCGCGCCCACGCAGAAATGGAACCTGGGACTCACGACGGACATCGGCACTCTGCAGGACATGCAGACCGGCGCCGAGACGGAACGCCTGGCCGGCGGACTACAGCTCGGCTTCAACCTCGACAAGCTGCAGATCTCGAGCGGTGTCGAGTACCGCAACGACGATAACCAGCAGCTCGACCTCGCCAGGACGGAGAGAACGACGTGGTTGTTCCGCAACAGTTTCAAATACCAGATGAGCCCGGCGGGCCGCTTCCTGGGCAAGCTGAATCACTCGCAGAGCGAGAGCTCGCTCGGAACCTTCTATGACGGTGGATTTACCGAGGCCGTGTTTGGCTACGCCTATCGGCCAATTCACAACGATCGCCTCAATGCACTTGCCAAGTACACCTATTTCTATAACGTGCCGACCACCGATCAGATCAGCCTGCAGAATATCGCTGCGGAGTTCATACAGAAAAGTCATATCGCGGCGGTCGATATCACTTACGACATTACGCAAAATCTTTCGATCGGGGGAAAATACGCTTACCGGCTCGGCCAGATCAGCCTCGATCGCGACAACCCGGTATTCTTCGATAACAACGCAAGCCTGTACGTCATCCGCAGTGATTACAGGTTCCGCAAGAACTGGGAGGTGCTCGTCGAAGCCCGATTGCTCGACATGCCCGACCTGAACGAAAGCAAAACCGGTGCATTAGCCACCGTCTCACGCTATCTCGGCGACCACCTGAAGATCGGCCTCGGCTACAACTTCACCGATTTCTCCGATGATCTCACCGACCTCAGCTTCGATCACCACGGCATCTTCCTCAACCTGACCGGATCGATGTAGAGAGCGTCATCGGCATCGTTGCGGTACACATCGCAAAGGCCCTGATCCCGATGGCTGCACGAGCAGGCTATGACATCTACCTGATAGATCCAAAGCTGAGCCCGAAAATACACGTTTCGGCCCGGCGCGAATCCTTACTGCCGCTTGCCGCGCTGAAATAGACACTCGCTATCAGCTTGATGCGCTTCTCGCAAATTGTGCTGATTCTCCAGCGCAATCTTCGCTGAAGCCACTTTCTTACTTCTGGATAACTTGGAAATCAAGGACAAGCCGTGCACAATTTCAGCCTTCATATCCGGGATTCGCGGGAAAGCACCGAGTAATGCGTAAAGGCTGTTCATTCATTCACAAAGTAATGGTTAGTGGCATTTTCCTGTTGTCCGTCACTGCGGCTCTGGCCGGACCGGTGTACCAGCCCCAGGGCGCAAACCTGACTTACGGCGACGTCACGCACGGCCAGCGAGTGCAATCAGCGTCCAGTAATCCGGCCGCCGCGGCAGTGGACATTGCCCGGGCTGATGCCAAGTCGACACGTGGAACCGTACTCTTGGGTGCCGCCGGATTGGAGTATGGCAATGTACAGAATGTGTTCGACGTCTACGATCAGATCACAGGCGCATATGAACCCAGTGATCCGGGTACCGGCGGCGGCCCGGGCCAGCTACCGGAGGACAAGCCCGGCGGAATAGACCTGGGCCAGATATGGGACAACCTTGATCCGGATGTCCAGGCCGCGCTCGATGCGCTTGCAGACGAGGTAGTGAACCAAGTAGCGCTGTTGGCATTGATTAAGGAAGAGGGCTACGGGAAAGTATGGTTGGCCGCTGATGCACCATTTGTGATCGGCAATGAATACCTCGGCGGCGCATGGACGTTCGGTGTGAACTGGTCCGGCAGCTCAAAAGCATTTGGCATCGCCCAGCCCATCCAGTTCGACAGGGACGCGGCGCAGCAAGCACTGGAGGACTGGTTCAATACCTTGCCGATCAACCGACCGGTGCAATTGCCGGTCAGCGAGGACATCGTTCTCAAGGTCGACCCTGTAACAAACGCGATTTTGTTCGCGATCGACAACGACAGTTCGATCATCTCAAAAGCGGCAAAGACGACTGAACTCAACGTGGGCTACAGTCGTCTGGCGTGGTCCAACAGTGCCGGAAGTCTTTATCTGGGTGCCGAAGCACGGCTTTACCTGAAGCAACTGTCGAGGCTCAGCGTGCGATTCGGGGACATTACCGATTCGGAAGAACTCTTTGACGCGATTCGTGACAGTGACTTTCGTAGCGACGAGGGACTCGGCGTCGATGTTGGCGCGCTCTGGGTTGGCAACAACTACCAGCTTGGCGCACAGATCACGAATATCAACGAGCCGACGTTCATATTTCCCGACGTTAATCTGGAGCCATACCGGAGCGAAGGCGCCATCCGTTTCCTGCAAAGCGATCAGCAATACAAGATGGATCGGCAGTTGAAGCTCGAGGCCTCGCTATTTACGAGTAATCGACGCTGGTCGGCCCACGTCGGTTACGATGCCGATCCGGCGACGGATCCGTTGGGCGACCGCTTCCAATGGCTGACCTTGAGCGCTGGTATTACAACCGACAGTTGGTGGATACCCGGCGCACGCATAGGCTACAGACAAAACCTCGCCGGTACCGAATTGAAGTACATCGGCATCGGACTAACAGCGTTCAAGATTGTCAATATCGATATCTCGTCGGCCCTTGACACAGTCAGTATTGATGGCGAAACGCTGCCGCAAGGCCTGATGGCAAGTATCGGATTCCAGCTCACCTGGTAAGTAGTCAAACAGACTTTAAAATCTGTAAGTACCGGGACGTTTGCGCGTGTATGTTGATTAGCACCGATCCGGGTATGTTCAACTTCTTCCGAGCGGCAGAATTGCTATCTCCATGTCCGTGTGGACAAACAGGCATCCGCGGTTCTCGCGGAAACTGCACACCGCCATCCGGGCGATCATGGCCGCGTGCATTCTCTCCAATCATTGTCCCTTTACCGCTGGCTTACGTTCACGAGCCAAATCCAAGTCTTCGTACCTGTCCGGAGATTTGCGGAAATCAGTTGTGCGTCGTGGCGCACCGTGATGCAAATCGGGCAACGTCTTTGCCTGCCCCTAATACCGTCAGGGCAGCGATGGCGGTTGCCGAGCGTAACCTGCTTGCTCGAGTGCGTAAGCGAATTGAATCAATTTCGCGTCACTGAATTCTGCACCAAAAAGCGAGATCCCGATTGGCAGGCCGAGAATATTGCCGGCTGGCAATGTGATACCCGCGTAGCCCGATACAGCCGCGAGTGACGAGCTCGAGATTCCAGAGGAATGGTCGCCGCTGACATTATCGGTCATCCACGCCGGGCCTCTCGTCGGCGCGATCAGGGCATCGAGATTGTGCTCTTCGAGGGCATTGTTCATTCCCGCTTGCGCAATCTGTTTGCTCAGTGCCAGCGCATCAATGTATTCCTGGTCGCTGAGTGGACCTTTATCCTGTGCTGCCAACATCCTTTCCTGGCCAAAGAACGGCATCACTGTCGTTGCATGCTCTTCGTTGAACGCAATGATGTCGGCCATAGTTTTCATCGATGCCCCTGAGCTTTCGAGGTAAGCGTTCAGATCAGCTTTGAATTCGTAATACAAAACTGTAAGGCTGGCATCACCCATACCTTCAGTGTCGATCTCCACAGGGTCAACGACCTCGGCTCCCAGGGACTTCAGCGTTTCAATGGTGTCGGCGACTATCTGCTCGACTCGCACGTCGTTACCCGCGCCGCTATGGCCTCGATACACTCCGATACGCGCGCCATTCAGGGCGCCCTCGGACAGGTTCGCCGCGAAATCCGGCACCGATTGCGGGAAGATGTCCGCCAGCGGATCGGCGGGGTCTCTTCCGACCATCGCGGTCATTAGAATGGCCGCGTCCTCGACAGTTCGGCCCATCGGCCCTGCCGTATCCTGACTATGCGCGATCGGAATGATGCCGCTGCGGCTGATCAGACCCAGGCTTGGTTTTATGCCAACGATGCCGTTGACACTGGACGGGCACACAACCGAGCCATTGGTCTCGGTGCCGACCGCCACACTCGTAAGACTCGCTGCCACAGCGACTGCGGAACCGCTCGACGAACCACAGGGGTTACGTCCGGAGCCGTATGGATTATTGGTTTGGCCGCCAATACTGCTCCAGCCGCTCGACGATTCGCTCGACCGGAAGTTCGCCCACTCGCTGAGGTTTGCCTTCCCGAGTATCACCGCGCCGGCCTCTCGTAGTCTTGAGACGATGAACGCATCTGCGGGCGGACGGTGTCCCTTCATCGCGAGAGAGCCAGCGCTTGTCTCCATCTCGTCTGCTGTATCAATATTGGCTTTCAGCACAACCGGAATGCCATGCAAGGGCCCGCGAGGACCGGATGTTCGCCTTTCAGCATCCAATTCCTCTGCGATCTCGATAGCCTGCGGGTTTAGTTCGATGATCGAGTTGAGCTCGGGGCCATTTCGGTCGATAGCTTCGATTCTGTCCAGGTAATACCGGGTCAGCTCGCGAGAACTGAGCTCACCCTGCTGCATCAGCGCCTGCAAGGTCGCAATATCGTACTCCCGATAATCGGCCTGGAAATTGTCTTCGGCGCAGCCGAGCAACAGCGAAAGTACAAACAGGCCGGATGCAAACCGACTCGATGGGTGGGGTATCTTGAATCGACCTGGCGTCATTGTGTTTCTCCCATGCTCTCTTCTGTTCCGACCAGGGCATCCCGGCGCTTGCCGAGGGCCGTCAGTCGATCTTCGCCCGGCAAATCGCCAAGCTCCGCGTGAAGCGCTTCGTAATCCAGTTTAAGCAATGCCGCCCGCCATTGATCACCGATGACGAGTTCGACGTCCTTAGGGTACACCGGTCGGCCCTCTTCGGCCCCGAACGCATTCTCCCCAATTATTGATCCTCTATGCGCTGACAGGGATTCAGTACAAGAGACAAGCAAACTAACTGTCCCCGCAATTCCAGCGTGTTGTTACAATTCAAATCGAAGTTTCAACCCGCGCTGAGACAAGCACCGGTTGGCTCGTGATCAAGCAAGAATCAGAAGAACACGCGGTCCGGGTCTGTGGTGATCTCAGTAATTACTGTAATTTCGTACGGCGTTTTTTTAATAATAAAGGAGAATAATGATGCGCAAATTTTTTTCCAGGTCCCTGGAAGTCATCTGCCAGATCGCTATTGTTGTGATGCTTCTTGGCGGCCTGATCGGCGGCTGGCAATCAGGCGGTTTCTTTGGTGGGATCGCCGGGCTGATCGGTGCATTTCTGTTTTCGGTCGTTTTCTTTGGTGCGTTGTTTGTGTTGCTGGATATCGCCGAATACACACGTCGCACGGCCGAGGCCCTCGAGAAGCAGAATCCGTAGCCGGATCGAGTCTCTCTTTCCGAAAACAGCCACGCCGGATCGGCGTGGCTGTTTTCAGATCGGCGGACTTTGACCCAACTATTTCTGTTTGCCAGTCGCATTCTCCCGGATCATTGATCCAATACCGTGCTGACAGGGATTCAGCACTAGAAATCAGTAAACTGTCACGGAGATATCCGGGTGGCTGAGAGATGCTCCAGCAAATAGATTCAAAAAGGGGTCAGAGCCCCTTTTCACGTCCAATGAACAGACCTGCGCCGGCACTTTACATATAAGGCTCCGCGGGGCCCAATCCCGGTGCTTTCAAGTCCTTCTGAGCGCGAGAATTGGTATGATACTGCCCGTCTCAAGCCAGGGCGGTATTCAGTGTCCGGACAAGGAAGGCGGGGAGTAATCGATTGACATTTTTCGCGGAACTTAAGCGCCGAAACGTATTTCGGGTCGCTATCGCGTATCTGATCGCATCGTGGGTGCTGATACAAATCATCGATGTGATCTCTCCTGTCTTCGATGTCCCCGAGTGGGCGCAGAAACTCGTCATCATTATTCTCGCAGTCGGCCTGGTGCCGGCGCTTGTTTTCGCCTGGGCGTTCGAAATGACGCCGGAGGGCATCAAAAAGGAGTCCGAAGTCGATCGCTCCGGGTCCATCGTTCATGAGACCGGGCGAAAGCTGAACTATGTGATCACCGGGTTTCTTGTAGTCGCCGTTGCCTTATTGCTGGTTGAACGCCAGCTCAGGCCGGTAGTAACCGCCGAGCCTGAAGTAGCAGCAGTGGCGGAAACAATCGAAGAAACCCGGAACGATAACTCGATCGCGGTGTTGCCGTTCGTCAATATGAGTTCAGAGGCAGAGCAGGAGTTCTTTTCCGACGGCATTACCGAGCAAATTTTGAACTCGCTGGCCTCAGTTCAGGAGCTGAAGGTAGCCGGGCGAACATCATCTTTCGCATTCAAAGGGCAAAACGATGATCTGCGAAGAATTGGCGACGCACTCGGCGTGGAAAATATTCTTGAAGGT
>Ga0255052_10001631_pt1 | contig 16757 bp, 12 predicted proteins | sample JV7_2_21_MG_FD_188632 | JGI IMG/M metagenome (GOLD analysis project Ga0255052, IMG submission 188632) | Seawater microbial communities from Jervis Inlet, British Columbia, Canada - JV7_2_21 | ecosystem: Environmental > Aquatic > Marine > Inlet | place: Canada: British Columbia | collected...
AACTCGTTGGTGCTTGAGTGCGGCGTACAGGGTCGTCGACTTGCCGCTGCCGGTCGGGCCCGTCACCAGAAGGATCCCGTGTGGCGTCGCGAGGACGTCGTGCATCGTCTTCTCTTGCGCATCGTTGAAGCCCAACGAGTTGAAATCCATCGCGACTGCGTCACGCTGCAGCAGGCGCATGACGACGCTCTCGCCATACATTGTCGGCACGGTCGACACGCGCAGGTCGTATTCAACGCCGCGGACACGTTGCTTGAAACGGCCGTCCTGCGAGAGGCGCCGTTCGGCGATATTCAGGTTTGCCATTATCTTGACGCGCGAGATCACAGCCGCCGTCGATTGCATGGGCGGCGATTCCACTTCGCGCAACAGCCCGTCGACGCGGTAGCGAACTTTCAGCTGGCCCTCGAAAGGCTCGACATGAATGTCCGATGCGCCGCACTCGGCGGCCCTGTGAATGAGTTGGTTGACCAGTTTGATGACGGGCGCTTCGCCCGCAAGTTCTTTCAATTGCTCGACGTCGTCGAGGTACTGCGCTGCAATCGCGTCCGTGTTGGCAGAGCCAGGGGCCTTGTTATTGCCGTCATACAGCTGGTCGAGAGCACCCTCGATCTCGGAGGGAATGCCGAGGCGTGGCACCAGGTTCTTGCCACTGCAGAGTTTGAGCGCGTCCACGACATACTCGTCGAGCGGATCGGCCATGACCACGGTCAGGTCGTTATCGTCTTCGTCGAGGATCAGGGCCTTGTTCTTCTTCAGGAAGCGTTGTGTGATTTCGCCATTGCCCGGAACTTCGTCGGGGTAGTCGACTTTGTCAATGAGATCGAGGCCGAGCTGGTCGGCCAAGCTCTCCGCGACATCTCTTTCGGAGACGAGGCCGAGCTTGACGAGGATGGCGCCGATGCGCTCCCAGTCGTCTTGTTCGCACTGCAGACGCAGGGCGCGGTCGACGTCGGTGGGTTCGAGTTTCCCAGCGTCGACGAGCAGACCACACAGGGGCGGCTGCTCTGGAGTGCCTACGGCAACGAGTCGCGCAGGCCCGATTTTTACTGCGGCAATGGATTTCATCGGGCGCCACTTCTAGGTTTTTTCGATGTTGCAGGAATGCTAGCGAGTGCCGGTCATCCTGTGACCCGCCAGGAGAACTGATCGGGACTAGACTTAATGTATAGATTTAATAGGAAAAACCTGATCGAAAGTGGGGTGTGCGAGCCGTGGCGAGCACGTAATCTTGGTGAGACTGAACGTAGCCCATGATTATGAGAAATTCCGCGTATTGCATCATCCAGCTGGTCATTGCCCTGGCACTGGCTTCCTGCGCCGGCGAGCCGCCCACGAAGGCCGATACAGGCCCGGGCATGATGCCCGTCGAGGCGGTCGAACCGGCCAGTGTAACTGCGCCTGGCACAACGCCATCCGCCAACAAGACCGGTGAGCAAGCAGCGCGATCACCCGACGAGCCGTCGTCTGACGAAGACAGGCGCGATTCGATCCGGAAGGGAAGCGGTGAGTTCGTACAGGCGGCCGGGAGCGGCCAGCCCAATGGCTATGCCGAAGGCGACGGCGTGACGCTCAATTTCGAGCAAGCCAGCTTGCCGGAATTTCTGCGCGTCGTATTCGATTCGATTCTCAAGGAAAACTATCTGCTTGATCCGAGCGTAGCGGGCACTGTGACCCTGCACACGACGCGGCCGGTCAAGCAGGAGGCTGTGCTGCCGATTGTTGAGGCCGTGCTGGAGCAGAACGGCGCGGCTTTGATTCGCGACGAGGGCATATTCAAAGTGTTGCCACTGGCTGAGGCGGCCGGCGCGTCGGGATCGCCGGCCGTGGGCCGTTATCCGTCGTCACGGCGCAATGGCTACGGCATCCAGGTCGTACCGCTGCAACATGTAGCGGCCAGCGAGATCGAGAAAATTCTCGGCCCGTTCGTCCCTGAAGGCAGTTCATTGCAGGTCGATAAGACGCGCAACGTACTGATCGTGTCAGGTCCGAAATACCGTCTCGACGATCTCCTGGCAACGATCAGGATGTTCGACGTTGACTGGGTCAAGGGCATGTCGTTCGCCATGTTCCGGCTCGAGTATGCCGATGCAGCGTCCGTGGTGGCGGAAATCGAGGCTATTATCGACAGCGCCGGAGAATCGCCACTGGCCGGCATTGTGCGGGTCTTGCCGATTGAACGCATAAACGGCGTGCTCGTCATCACGCACCGGCCGGAGCACATCGACAACATTCAGAATCTGATAGAGGAATTCGACTGGGGACTGGAAGGCTCGTCGGGACGCCGGCTGTTCGTCTATGAGCTCGAGAATGGCAAGGCCGAGAACATTGCGAACGTGTTGCAGCAGATATTCGGCCAGAAGGAAATCCAGGGGGCCAGCAGTAATTCGCTGGCTGTGCCGAGTGCCGCCGGTAATGTATTCCGTCGCGCGGAGACTATATCGCGACCACCGCCAACGCCGGGGCAGTCCAGCGCTGCGCACGTCGTGCGCCCCTCAACGACGGGACCCGCAGCGACGGCCGCATCGGGCGATGAGGGCGAATCAGGTGACGGCATCGCTGCAGAAAGTCAGGGCGAGATCACAATTATTGCCGATCAGGATAACAACGCGATCCTGGTCATGGCATCACAACAGGATTACCGCGCCATAGAAGCCGCGATCCGCAGGCTCGACATCTCGCCGCGCCAGGTGCTGATCGAGGCGACGATCGCGGAGGTGACTTTATCCGACACCCTGGCCTACGGGGTGCGCTGGTTCCTCGAGAATGCCGATTTCGAACTTGGGTTCAACGCACCGGTGCCCTCGAGTGCTTCGGGTGACGGGCTGGCCTTTGCATTCTTCGATAGTTCGAGCGACCTGTCGGCGTTTTTCGACGTCCTGGCAACCCAGTCGTCGGTAAAGTTTCTGTCCACACCACAGGTCATGGTGCTGGACAACCAGACTGCGAACATTCGCGTTGGCGACCAGATACCGGTCACCACGCGCAGTTCGCAAAGCACGACCAATCCGGATGCTCCAATTGTTACCGAGGTGCAGTTCCGGGATACCGGCACGTTGCTCACGGTTACGCCGCGCATCAATGCAGGCGGCCAGATCACGCTCGAAATCAGCCAGGAAGTCAGCATTCCCGGAGCCGAGCCCGCAGTGGGCGGTGGCGGCAACGTCTCGATCGCTCAGCGTACGATCAACAGCAGCGTCATTGTGCAAAGCGGGCAGACGGTCGTGCTGGGTGGCCTGATCCTTGAGACAACGACCAACGGCAAATCCGGCGTGCCGGTGCTGATGAACATCCCGGTTTTGGGCGGCTTATTCAGCACGAACACGGAAGATACGTTTCGCACCGAGCTGATCGTGACGGTCAGCCCGAGAGTTATCGAGGACCCGCGCGAGATGCAGAAAGTGACGGAAGAGCTGCGGGCACGGATGGCGAAGGCAAACGAGTTCGAAGAAACCGTAAAGATGTCAGGCAGCGGTCCGTAGCGGTACTGGCAAGGGGAACACGGCGGCATGAGCAAAGGTCGGCTGATCGCAATCTTGCTGGGCGTGTCCGCCGCCGGTCTGCTGACGTCGCTTGTTCTGCTGATGCCGCTCGGTTCCACGAAGCAAATTGTTGCCATCGTGTTATTCGGCGCCTCGCTCTTGCTGTACCTGTTGCAGGTTCGCGCTGATCCTGATGCTTCAAGGCGCCTCGGTCACGCAAAACGCGAGCTCGAGAAGGAAATCGGCGAACTCAATCAGCGGTTGAGCGAATCGGAAGCATTCAGCCAGTCCATCATCGACGGCGTGCCGGACCCAACGATAATTATCAACAAAGACTTCAGTGTTGCCGCAATCAACCGAGCGGCTCGTGCCGAGTGTGCGGCCGGCGATGACCAGCAATTTTGCTACCGGGCTTTGCACGGTCGTGACGGGCCGTGTGATCCGGCGAACCATCCCTGTGTGCTGAAGACCGGCGAGTCCTGCAAGCACATTCAGGTTCGAGATGGCGAAGATGGGGAGGAACAACTGGTCGAACTAAGGGCCACCCCACTGTACAGCGAGTCCGGTGAGCTCACGGGAGCTGTCGAAGTACTGCACCGACTAAACGATCAGGAGCGGCTCGCGCTCAAGCTACGGCGCGCAAAGGAAGACGCCGAGACCGCTCATCGGGCACGAGCAGAATTCGTCGCAACGATAAGCCACGAGGTTCGCACACCGATGAATGCGGTGCTCGGCATGGCGGACCTGCTGCGCCTGACTGCGCTGACCCGGAAACAGAAATCCTACGTGCAAATAATGGAAAGCAGCAGCAACATGCTGCTCAGTCTCGTCGACAATATGATTGATTTTGCAAACCTGGAAGCCGGCGACCTGGTACTGAAGGAAGAAGTATTTCACGCGACCGATCTTCTCGAGCGCGTTCTCGAAATCATGGGGTACCAGGCCAATTCGAAGGGCATCGAAATCGCTGGTGCGACGGAACATGAGCCGGATATGCAAGTAACCGGTGACTTCGAGCGGCTGCGTCAGATTACGATCAATCTCGTCAGCAACGCCATCAAGTTCACCGACAAGGGCGAGGTCATTGTCAGCGTTGCCGTCGACTCCGACAGTGACAGGCCGGCAACGTTGACGGTCTCCGTGTCCGACAGTGGCATCGGCATGTCTGATGAGGCGGCGACCCGGCTATTTGAGCCGTTTACGCAGATCACGGAGCCGCTTGAAAGCCAGGCGCAGGGGAGCGGCCTGGGCATCGCCATCAGCAAGCAACTGGTCGAACTCATGGGCGGTGAAATCAAGGTCGAGAGCGAGTTCGGCCGTGGGACCACCGTGTGGTTCAGCGTGCCCGTTACCCGGGTAGCGGATGCAGACAAGTCAGTACTCGAAGGTCGGCGCGCATTGGGCAACCGGCGCCTGTTGATCGTCAATGACAATCCGAAGGTGTCTGCGGCGATCTGCAGCTTCCTGGAACCATGGGATATCGGCTGCGACGTGGAGACGAGGCCGGATCGTGTTGTGGGTCGTCTGGCGGCCGCCTCTGACTCGGGCTATCCGTTCGACTGCGTTGTTATCGATGTGGACACGGAGCAGGCGGATCGCCTCGATCTCGCACGGGCCACCCGCAAGGCCGGCGATATGCCGATGATTCTGCTGACGTCGATAGCACGGCCTCTCAAGGTCGGGCAGATATCGTCGATCGGTAAAGTTCGTTGCGTCAACAAGCCGGTTTTGCCCAGTGAATTGCGCCATAACCTTCGTAGACTGCTGCAAGTGGGCGTAGTTGAGTCGCCACTTGCCGATGATGAATTTTTCAGGGCGCTCCGCATACTCGTGGCCGAAGATAACCCGATCAACAGACGGCTGTTGCGAGGGATGCTGAAGTCACTCGATTTCGAAGTCGACTCAGTCAATGACGGACCATCGGTGTTATTCGCACTCAGGGACAAGTCCTACGATCTGATAATGATGGACTGCCAGATGCCGGGCATGGACGGCGACGAAGTAACGAGAATCATCCGGGAGGGCAAGGAGAATAGTGATGGGCAACCGGTGGTCGTTGCCGTTACCGCCGACGTTTCGGCGAATCACAGGGAACAATGCCTGCATGCTGGAATGGATGATTTCCTGGCGAAGCCGATACGGCTGGATACCTTGAAGTCGGGTCTGCGTCGGTGGTCGATCATGGCAGAGTCGCGTCGAGTACAGTTACCCGATGCAGCGGCCGAGCTGCAGGTCGAGAGTAACGATATCATCGAGCGATTGCGGGAGCGCGCTGGCCCGGTTAGCGGCGAAATAATCGACGAATACATCGACTTGTTTCTTGATGACACTGCTTCACGCATCGACATACTGCGCACTGCCCTGGAGCAACGCGATCTCGACACCATGCGCCGGGAATGCCACGCGCTGAAAGGCGCATGCCTCGAACTGGGCGTTTCGCGATTAGGCAGTTGTTGTGACGCGCTCGGCAAGGCGAGCAAAGACAGGCGTGTCGACGATCTTTCGCCGGCGATGTACCGGCTGACAGCGGAATTCGATCGCGTCAGGCCGATGTTCGAAGCTGAGAAGAACCGCTCGGTCTAGTCCGGCGTCGGCAGCGAGATTACGCCTTGCTGCACGGCCATCGACACGGCTTCAGTACGATTTGTCGCATCGAGCTTGCTGAGAATTGCGTGCACGTGGAATTTGACCGTCGATTCTGAGATGAACAGCGTCGTACCGATGTCACGATTGGTTTTGCCTCCGGCAAGAAGCTCCAATACCTGTTTCTCTCGTTTGCTGAAACTGATGGCGGGCAGTTTGGCCCTGGCTGAGCGCTTGTTCATGTGGTGCACAAGTTTGGCGGCCACTGCTGACTCGATCGCAGACCCTCCATCACTGACACTGCGAACTGCACCGACGAGCTCCTCTTTCGGGCTGCCTTTGAGAAGGTATCCATCAACACCCAGTTCGGCTGCCTGAATAATGTATTCCTCTTCATCGTGCGACGTGTAGACGATTACTTTCAGGTGTGGCGCAATTTCTCGCAGTTCTCTGAGCGCGTCGACGCCCTGGATGTCGCCGAGCTCGAGATCCAGTAGCACGACTTCGGGTTCCAGGCGAGCCAACACCCCCTCGATGCCGTCGATGCCGTCCAAATCGCCAACGACCTCGATGTCAGCCTCGGCGTCGAGGATATGTTTGACGCCGTAGCGGACCACGGGATGGTCGTCGACGATCAGTATCCGAATTGACGCTTTCGAGGAATCTGGCATGTGCACTTTCCTGATTGGTGGTGCATTCGAATTGTTGTCAGCTCACGCTGTGCTTCGATTATGCGCGACTTGGCTGTTCGCAGTTCAGGTATTTTCGCTCGGTTGTGGTCGATATGCTGATGCTCGTCAAGAAGCTACGACTTGTCAATCGATTATCCCAACCGATCTCCGCATTTTCGACGTTAATATCGTGCGGCAAAAGGTTTACATAAGTGACACCAAGCGGTCGTCGTCGCCGACGCGTGTCCGGGTGCATGTGACGCTGTCGGAAATATTTACATTTCAATTAGGTGTCGTTTGTAATCCATTGATTTCTGTAGTAAGAATGGTTCGAGCATCCTGATATATGAGCAAGGATGTACTGGCGATGATGACCGCAGCATCTGCGCCGCTCTGGCCGGACTCGAACTACAAAAACAAAGAGCAGATGGAACTGACGACGCGATCGTTTTCGTTGAAATCTCTGGTGGCCGGCATTGTTGCTGTTGGCCTGCTAGCTGTTGCTATTGTCATCTACTCACAATGGCTGATGACGCAGGATTTCCGGAAAAATACGACACTCATTCGCCTCACCCAATCGGTGCAGCAGGAGATTGCCACTGCGCACCTGTGGTTTGAAGAGGCACTAGGCGGCGATCGCTACATCGATATCGACGCCGACGTCCGTGGCCGCATACAGTTAGCGCAACAGCTGGTTACCGCAGCAATCGACGGCGGTGTGACGGAGCTCGGAATCATCGAGGCGCTGCCGCAAGCGAACGAGAATTTGCTGGCGCTCAGACAAAAGATTGGCGAGTTCGATCAGTTGGTGGTCGTTCGCTGGCAGGCACGTGATACAACTGGCGTCATCGGCGGTGCACAGGATCAGCATTTTGATGGTATTTTCGGAGAAATACTGGCGCTGTCGCGCAGCATTGCCGGCCAGATTGACGCCGTGATAGCTGCCGATCAGCGGCAAATCTTCGTACAGAACGTTGCGATCATACTGATCTTGCTCGGCTCATTTTCGTTGATCAGTGCCCTCGTCATCCGCAATCGGCGCGACCTCGATAACCGGGCAGAAGTACTCGAGCAGATGGTTCATGAGCGCACCAGTGAACTCTCTCACCGTGAAGCCGAAGCCAGGCAACGCAGCAAGGATCTGGCGATTGCGCGCGATCAGGCGAATGCGGCGAGCCAGGCGAAGAGCCAGTTTCTGGCGAATATGAGCCACGAGATTCGTACTCCGATGAACGGCGTCATCGGCATGGCCAGTTTGTTGTTGCACACGGACCTGACGGACCAGCAAAAAGAATACGCCGAAGTGATGCATACGTCCGGTATGTCTCTGTTGAAAATCATCAACTCCGTGCTCGATTTTTCCAAAATCGAAGCGGGCAAGATTGTACTGGAGTCGGTGGACTTCTCGGTCCGTGCGACGCTGGTGGACGTTACACAGTTATTTTCTGCTGAGGCGCAGCGCAAGAATCTGACCCTCAGTTATGCGGTTGCGGACGATGTGCCTGCAGTGGTGCGCGGCGACCCGGTACGACTGGGCCAGATCGTTGCCAACCTGATCAGCAATGCGATCAAGTTTTCGGAAGATGGCGATATCAGCATCGTTTGCACGAGCAATGAGGTGTCCGGTATCGATTCGGACAAGATTGGGCTGAGTATTGCTGTAAAGGACTGTGGCATCGGCATCAGCGAGGTAGATCAGGCGAAACTGTTCAAGCAGTTTTCGCAGGTCGATGACTCGGATGCCCGCAACTACAGTGGTACCGGCCTTGGACTTGCAATTTCGAGAGAGCTTGCCACGCTGATGGGAGGCGACATAAGTGTCGAGAGTGAGCCCGGTATGGGTAGTTGCTTCTCGTTCACGATGCTAGTCATGCCCGGCGACGGCGCGGCACCAGTAGCAACCTCCGTCATAGGTCGTGGCCAGCGCCGTGCCCCGGGCGGAGCAGAACAACTGCAGGTAACGGACTCCGGGCAGAAGGTTCTGGTGGTGGACGACAACGAGGTGAATCTGCTCGTCGCGCAGCGCATGCTGGAGCAACTCGGCTACGTCGTCGATCTTGCCAGCAACGGCGAGCAGGCCATCGCGGCGAGCGCCGCTGTCGATTATGCTGCAATACTGATCGATTCGCAGATGCCGGGTATGGATGGCAATGAGGCCACCCGCATTATTCGCTCGCGTGAAGGGGAGCTCGACCACACGCCGATAATTGCGTTGACCGCAAACGCGATGCGTCATGACCGGCAGAAGGCTTTTGACGCCGGCGTCGATGACTATTTGAGTAAGCCGGTGTTCGTCGAGGATCTGCAGGCAGCGCTGCAAAGGGTTCTCGGCGCAGCGCGTGCGCTCGGTCAAATGGGACCCGACTCCGGGTCGGCTGTCGAGTTGCAGACGATGTCCGACAGGGTGTTCGACGCATCGATTATTGATGAGCTTCGGAAAATTCGTGGTTCAGGCGGTAACGATTTGTTCAGTGAGCTGGCGGATCAGTTCCTGCACCAGATGCCGGCATGGATTCGCGATCTCGAGGCGGCGGCGCGCGATAACGATAACTACCAGGTGCGCCGCCAGGCGCATCGCTTGCTCGGGTTGTGCCGGCAGATCGGTGCGGAACGCATGGCCGCACTTTGCGTCAGGCTGGAGCACGTCGACGATGCGGCCGCGGAGGATTTGTTACTCGCCGAAGTCGCAAGACTGCAGCAAGAGTTCGAGGCGGCCCATAGGGAGTTGGACGATCGCCATCTGAGCGATTAGGCGTCCAAAGCCCACACCCCAGGTTCGGAATGATAGGAGCCGGCGGCAACGCCACTCTGGTCCTCCGCAGTTCCACAGACTTCATGGCACAATCTGCCGCCGGCATACCTAAACTACACATCATCTTAAACGCGCATTTTCGCAGCCGGGTTGCGGCAATTCGACATAATCCACAAAATCGCGATGGATCAGGAAACCTCCTTAGTACGTTGATATCAAGGGAGTTATCGAAGTTACGATGTGCCACTATTTGGTGGTAAATGCGGCCTGTATATAGGCAATAATTGCCTCTATCTCATCGCCGGACAGCACCTGGTGCCAGGCGGGCATGGAAGTGCCCGGTATTCCCATGATGATGCGTTGTTCGAGCGCCAGGTTGTCGTGGATCAGCCGAAAATCCGGGTCGGTGAAGTCGCGCGGACGCGGTTCGAGGAAGCTGCCGATCCAGTTGCGGCCCGTGCCGTCAGACGCGTGGCAGAACGCGCAATTCTCCTCGTATAGCACCTGACCGGTTTTGGCCAGTTCCGACATGTCGACCGCCTTCGGTGCGATATCGTGCATCGCATAAGGGGAAGCACTGCTAATCAGGTCCGCGTTGTCTGAGCGGTGGCTAAAATGTCGCCGCGGATACGATACAGCGCGTAATTCGAAATCTGCATCGATCGTGGCCGTACTGGCAGGTTGGTCGTGACAACTCACGCAGGCTGATTCATAAAGTCGACGCCCGCGCCGTTGCTCGGGCGTGAGGGTTTCCCAGGGCAAGTTCAGGGACACGCTCCCCTCGATGAAGGGATACGCATTCACGTAGCGTTCGTGGTTCGGCCAGCCGTTTTCAGGTGAATGATAGCGAGCACGAATTTTGTCCTCGGTTATGAATGCGCGGTGAATGTATTGTGCGACCCCGAGTGCCTGTTCCTCATCGAGCACCGATGCGAAGCTGACCATTGCCGTTCCCTCACTGCCCATGAGTATGGTTGCTACGATCCTTTCGATGGGTAATTGTTGCGCCGTCGTGCTGGTAAAATCACGAGGCGGTGGCGACAGGTAATTACTCGCGAGTGTGCGTGCGTCGCCCGCGTAACCATGGCACTGGTAGCAGTAATAGCGGTAACTGGCTTCGCCGTCGTCGCTGACGCTTTCCGCACTAGCGGCCTCGGCAGCGAGAAAACATGGCGCGAACGTCAGCAATGCGAGCACAGTATCGATCGTACATTGACGCTGCCAACGACGGTAAAGTGAACTGAAACTGTGCGCGGTGTTGCCCATAATACGGTAACGACGGATTCTAATGCGAAACTGCAGGCAGGCGAAGAGTATCCCGCGAAACTGTGGCGCGATCTCGTGCGTAGAGGGCAATCATTGAACTTGCTTGGCAAAATCGACAGGCGGCTGACAAGAGTTGCGGTAATTGTCGCGGTTCTCGGTGTGGGTACGGCCTCGTTGTGGTTGCAAAGTGACGATGATCGCTGGCCCGATATCCCGTTGCCGGGATTTACCGATGGTGAGGCGATGGATAGCACCGGCAGTTTCACGGGCGAACCAGCTATCATCAATTTTTGGGCGTCCTGGTGCGTGGCCTGCCGAATCGAACATCCGCTACTGATCGACGTCACCAAAAAGGGTCGCGTACCGGTGTACGGCGTGAATTTTCGCGATGATCGTGAAGATGCACTGCGATGGCTTGACTATTATGGTGATCCCTACGAAATGAGTTTGCGAGACTCGGACGGCAGGCTCGGTGGTCTGCTGGGTATCGGAGCACTACCAGTGAGCCTGGTAATCGACGCCAGCGGACGAATTCACTACTGGCACCTGGGTACGTTGGATTCTGTAACCATTGATACGATAATACTGCCGCTGATCGAAGAGCTGCGACGGAAACACTGATATGAAGATGACATCAATTCGAAGATTTGCGTGTCTGGCGTCACTGCTGATGACAATAAGCCTGGTACCGCCGGTACTGGCGCAAGGAGACCAGGTCGCAGAGGAACAGCAGGAGGAGGTTGACGACTTCCAGACCGGGCTCGATGCCTTTAATCGCGGCGATTTACCTGGTGCCATGACGTCATTCAGAGTGGCCGCCGAAGCCGGTTCCGACGAAGCCCAGGTATGGCTCGGGTACATTCTCGATCAGTCTGAGGAAAACGAAGAGTCCGTCCGCTGGTATCGTGCTGCCGCGGACCAAGGCAATATCGATGGCATAGCGGGCCTTGCCGAAATGTATGCAAAGGGCGAAGGGGTCGATAAGGATCTGGACCAGGCACGAGCTCTGTTCGAAAAGGCTGCCGAAGCTGGCCATGCCGGCTCGATCCGGGTGTTGGTGGCCGCCTACGAAAAGGGCGGTCTTGGTATCGAGGCAGACGCAACGCAAATGGCCTACTGGAAATCCAGGGAGGCCGCACTCACAAGCAGTGACAATTGACGGGATTGAAAATGCGAACTCATGGATTTTTTTTGATGTTGGTGGCAGTACTGGTGTCGACTGTCAGTGGATCTGCTCAGGCGGCGGACATATACAAGGGCAAAGAGGTGTATGAACTGCACTGCCAGACTTGTCATGGCATCGACGGCAGGAGTATGGAGCCCGGCACACCCGATTTCAGCCGTGGCGAGTCTCTGTTCGTACCGGACAGTGAACTCGTGCGCAGCCTGCGCGATGGCGGCAATTTCAAGCCGGCGTTTCGCGGCATGCTCAGCGACGATGAAATGCGTGACGTGATCGCCTACGTGCGGACCTTGCAGAAGTGAGCAGACTGTTTCAGCCGGCTTCCTGGCTGATCTGTGCCGGGCTACTCGGAGCGTGCGGCGAGCCTGCTGCCCCAGGACCTGAAATCACTTACGAAGTCGCTGATCGATTCGAGGTCGGCGCAGGCATCTATGTGCGGGCGCTCGCGATCGAACATGCATCGAACACGCTGTGGGTTGGCACGTCGCTGGGTGTCATGGAGATTGACCTCGACGCACAAGAGCTCCGCAATACATTCACGCGCCAGGATGGGCTTGCGAACGAATACGTATTTGCCATCGGCATCGACAGCCAGGGTTATAAATGGTTCGGTACGAACGCGGGTGGCGCGTCGCGATACAAGGACGGCGAGTGGGACGTGTTTTTCCCCATGCATGGTCTCGCCGATTACTGGATATATGCATTTGCCGAGCAGGCGGATGGCATTTACTGGATCGGTACCTGGGACGGTGCGAACCGAGTCGACCTGAAGACGATGGAGTTCTCCAGGTACAAGGACGAACTGATCAACGAGTGGGTGTACGGTCTCGACGTCGACTCAAGGAACCGGGTGTGGTTCGGCACCGAAGGTGGTGTGTCGATGCTCGACGGCAATACCTGGTCTGAGTGGAACCACGACGACGGCGTCGGAGCGCCAAACGAGGCTGCGCTGCCCGTCAGCCAGAATACGGGGCTCGGTACGAGGACGCGGCACGACCTGAGCGTACTTGTCGGCGGCCAGGAGTCATACAATCCGAACTATGTGTTCTCGACGCTTGCCGATTCCGATGACGTGATCTGGGTAGGCACCTGGGGCGGGGGCGTATCTCGCTATGTCGACGGTGTTTGGCACAACCTGTCGGCAAAAGACGGTCTTGCCGGCAATATCGTGTACAGCATTGCGCAGGATAAAACAGGCGTGTACTGGTTCGGTACCAATCGCGGCCTCAGTCGCTACGATGGCCAGCGCTTCAGTAACTACGATATGCAATCGGGATTGCCCGGAAATGACGTCTACGCGATTGCCGTGACGGACGGCGAAGACATCTGGGTTGGAACAAGAGATGGCGTCGCGCGCCTGACGCCGGCCGCTACAAGCGAGTAAGGTCGCATGAGTCCATCGAACAGGAACGTATTGGTCGCCGCCGCGATCGCACTGGTTGCCGTCATCGCTGCGATGCTCTACCTGCAGCCGACAACCGAGCGTATCGAACAACCAGCGGTTCAATCCGGAGATGGTGCACCTGGTGGCATGCCCGACGGCCACCCACCGGTCGGCGTTGGCGACAATGCAAGTATGCCGGTGGCGACTGGTGACGTTGCTGCTGTCGATCCTGACGCACACTTCACACACTTTCGTGTCGGGCAGCGCAACGTCAAGACGATTCTGCCGGATGGCGATATCGTCTGGGTCGGCACATCGGCAGGTGTGATTCGCTACGACACGACCAGTGACGACTATCGTTTGCTGGATACACGTACCGGTCTGCTGGCAAATGGCGTGTTCCACCTGAGCAAGATGCAGGGTCGTCTGGCCGTCGGCACCTACGGCGGCGGGCTCTCAATCCTGAACGAGACAGAAGACGGGTGGAAGACTTACAACATCCCTGAGGGTCTCGGCGACGGTTTCATTTACGACGCGCTGGAACTCGAAAACGGCGATATCTGGATAGCAACATGGTCGGGCGCGAATCGTGTGCGTGGCGGAGAACTCGACACGCGCGACAACTGGGACCTGTATACCGTTGCGAACACAGACGGCGCGCTACCGAACGACTGGGTGTATGCATTGCGGGCGGGCAAGAACGGTGAGGTCTGGTTTGCTACCGAAGGTGGGCTGGCGCGCTTCAAGGATGAGAAGTGGCAAAACTGGATGCACGCAGACGGTCTCGGTGCCCCTTACGATATGGTGCGCGAGCAAATCGAGTTCGACATGGACCCGAGTGAGTACTCGAAACACCACGCGCGGCAAAAGGTCGAGATGGGCCTCGAAGCCGTCGATATTGCATACAACCCTAACTACATCGTGGCTCTCGAAGTCGACGACGACGGCGTCGTCTGGTGCGGCACCTGGGGTGGCGGTCTGTCGAGCTTCGACGGACAAAACTGGCGCACCTACACGGTGGCCGATGGCTTGCCTGGCAATCACGTGTTTGCGTTACACGTCGATCCGGACGGCAAGCTGTGGGTCGGAACCGGAAACGGCCTCGCGTTGCTCGAGGACGGCGAATTCACGCGCTTCACGACCGAAGATGGCCTGTTCGCCAACCAGATTTTTTCGATGGCCACGGCCGACGACGGCAGCAAGTGGATCGGCGGATTCGGCGGTGTTGCGCGGATCGTGCGGCTTCAGTGATCGGTATCAGGCCCGGCGTCTATGAACTGCCCGTAGACGTACTCTGCAACGTCCGCAATTTCCTGGTCTGACCAGACCTTGCCCCAGGCCGGCATTTCCTTGCCGACGACACCGAATTTGATGCCGTTGTAGAGATTGCCACGGCTCAGGTACTGGCGAGTCGCCGGATCGTGGAAGTTGCGGGGCTTCGGGAATATGAAGTAGGCGCGCGGGCCATCTCCAGCGCCGCCGAGCCCATGACAGGCAGCACAGTTCGCTGTATACAACTCGGCGCCACGCAAAGCGTCGCCGGTAAAGTTGTCCGGGGCCTCAGGATTCGGGACAACATTTCCAACCGGCCCGTATCCCGGATTTCCGCGTGCGCCTGCGCCGTGCGGGTCCGGCTGTGCGGCATTCGCCGGAATCATGAACTCGTTGCGGATGAAATCAACCACACCGGCAATTTCCACGGTGCTCAACTGTGTGCCGAATCCCGGCATTGGTGTATTTGGCCGGCCATAGGTGGCCGAGGCGATCATGCGCTCACGCGTGAGTTCGCGCCGCGATTCTGCGGTGCGAAAGTCGCGCGGTGGCGTCGCCAGCGACGCCTGGCCCCAGACGGCGCCGCGGCCGTCGTCGCCGTGGCAGACGGAACAGGATTCCGCATAGATTCGGGCTGCGTCGATTTTTTCGTCTGCATTTGCAATTACATTGAACGAAATCGTCAGCAGCAGGGTACTCACCAATAATACGGGATTCAGCATGGAGACAGCTTTTACTGTATCGAAGTTTCTGCTGCAACTAGGTAGTTGCCGACAGGGTGAATTTCGACGCCGGCCAATATACTCCGCGGCCAAAATCCACCGGAACGATCTGGCCGCTGTCATACCTTCGGACAGGGCGATACGGACAGATGCCACATAAAATCACGTAACCAGTCTATTGCCATGCTTCGAAACACGACACGAGTCAACACACTCATGGGCCAAAGGGCCGGATATTTTGCAACGATGATCAGCTGTGCTCTCACTGCCGCTTCCTGTGCCACCCCCGGCACGGTTTCGCTGGAGGCAGAAGCGAAGTCGCAGGCGGACCTGATTTTTCCGCCGCCGCCGGAAACGGCACGTTTCGTCTTCGAGCGCACGATTTTGAGCAGCGCGGATATCCTGATAGAGGATCAGGAAAGTAAGTGGCGCAGGATTCTGACGGGTGAGGTCGACGACTCGACCGCCTTTTCGAAGCCTTTCGACGTTGAGGCGTGCCAGGGCCGGATCTACGTGAGCGACACGGTGCGGCGCTCGGTGATGTTATTCGATGTACCGAATGCGAAATTCAGCGAGATCGGGCTTGAAGAGCCAGGAGCGCTGCGAAAGCCGCTCGGGATGGCCGTCGATAGCGACTGCAATCTCTACGTCGTGGATGGCACGCTGAAGCGGGTCGTTGTTTACGATCAGGATGGTAATTTCCTGTCGGCATTCGGGGGGTTGGAGATGTTCGAGCGGCCATCGCACGTCGATGTCGACGCGGACTCACGCTACGCGTATGTCGTGGATACGGGTGGTGTCAGCAACGAATTGCACAGAGTTCGCGTATTCGACATTGCGTCCGGTCAACACGTATTCGACATCGGCGAGCGAGGAGAGGGCCCGGGCCAGTTCAATCTGCCGCGTGATATCGCGGTAGGGCCGGACGGCCGTGTCTATGTCGTTGACGGAGCCAACTTCAGAGTCCAGGTGTTCGAGGCGGACGGCAAATTTGTGGACACATTCGGCTCGATCGGCGTCTATCCGGGCCAGTTTTCGCGGCCCAAGGGCGTGGACACCGACGCCGACGGCAACGTTTACGTGACGGATTCCGCATTCGGCAACTTCCAGATATTTAGCCAGACCGGGCAACTGCTGCTGTTCGTCGGCTCGCGCTCCGACACTCCCGCACCGGCGCGGTACATGTTGCCGGCGGGCATCGCGATAGACGAGGACGGCCGGGTCTACATGGTCGATCAGTTTTTCCGCAAGGTGGATGTATTTCGACCTGCGGCCATTGGCTCGGGGGAAGGGTTCCTCGGGGCGCGTGCACGGACGCCCAGAGAGGAGTAGCGAGATGGACGTAGTCGTTGACGATCGTTTTGGCGAGACATTGGCGGAGGGACACCAGTTCGCCCATAACGTGCTCAAGAACTATGGATTTTACGCCAACAGCAAGCCTG